>Ga0210405_10003178_pt1 | contig 16349 bp, 14 predicted proteins | sample IncBWH11MmetaG_FD_155492 | JGI IMG/M metagenome (GOLD analysis project Ga0210405, IMG submission 155492) | Forest soil microbial communities from Barre Woods Harvard Forest LTER site, Petersham, Massachusetts, United States - Inc-BW-H-11-M | ecosystem: Environmental > Terrestrial > Soil >... | reverse complement strand
AGCGGGCCGCGCATTCCAGTTCGTGCAGATGCAAGTACCGGAGGAAGGCCAGCAGGTCACGCGCGAGACCTTTCAGTTTCGTGTGGATAAGAAAAAACTCCAGGAGGCGGAATGGCGCGACGGACACTACTTGCTGCGCTCCAACCTTACGGCAGGAGATCCCCGCGTGCTGTGGACGCGCTACGTGCAGTTGACCCAGATCGAATCGGTATTCCGTTCGCTCAAGAGTGAACTCTGCATACGCCCGATCCGCCATCAACTGGAGCATCGCGCCGACGCGCACATTCTGATCGCCTTTCTCGCTTACTGCTTGCAGGTAACCCTGAAGCAGCGCCTGTTGCTGCACGCCCCAGGGTTGACACCGACGGCGGTGCTAGAAAAGCTAGCCGAAATCAAAATGATTGACGTGTGGATTCCTACGGTCGATCAACGTTGGTTGATTCTGCCGCGCTACACGCAACCTTCCCCAGACAGCAAGCTGCTCATCGAGAAGTTGAAATTACAGTTGCCGAGCCAGCCGCCACCACGCCTGGTCGCGCAAAAACAGAACTACGAAATCGACGTACAACCTGTCCGGTAGGAGGCTATTTGTGGTGGAGACCTTTTAACAGCCTCCACTGATTCCAAAGCACTTAACCGGCGCAGACTCGCCCAACTGAGAAAGTTCGGTTAACTCCCAGAACGTTACGCCTGATTCGTACTTCCGGAAATGTCCCAATTATAGCCTTGTTACATCGACTGCTTGAGTACTAACGTGACTCCAGCATAATCGCGAAAGTGACTAGCCGGACCACAAATGCAGTTACTTGACTGCATGTCTGTCTCTGGTGGTTCGACCAGGTCTTCGGCGCAGTCTTTGCAGTTGCTCGGTGGTCGCCAGTGGCATGTCGTGGCCGCGATCCACCTGCGAAACCAATAACAACTTCTTGTAAGGATATTCCAGCTTGGAAACCGGCCCTCGTCGCTTCAGAGCAATAACGCTGAAGCCCTGGGCGCTCAGAATTTCCGTCAATTCCTTTATCGAATAGAGGCAAACAAGCAAGCTCTTGCCGGGACAAAGTGGCTCAGCGAATTGGACGTCACCTTTTCCTTCTTGCATGATTAGGCCAAAAATCCCATCGGGCACCAAGGTCTTTCGAATTTTCTTGAGGACGGTTTGGAAGTCCTCCCGACCCATATGAAAAAGAGAGTATCCAGCCCAGATGGCGTCCAGCTCACCAGCCGGGTAGTTAGAATCCCGAATGTCCTTCCGGGTGAAACGTATATACGGATAGCTTCGCCTTGCCACCTCAATCATGCTGCCGGACAGATCTAGGCCTTTTACACGCATGCCGTGGTCGAAGAAATACTTTGTGCCACTACCTGTTCCGCAGCCCACATCCAGGAGTCTCGCACCCCTTGCCAGATGAGAGAGAAACTCATTCAAAAATGGGCGGTCCGGATTTCCGCACTCGTAATGATCCGCGTAGACTTCTGCCAGAGCGTCATAGACCTCGATCACCTGCTCGGGCACCGATCCGGCAGCAGCAGACCTAGTGATGCGGCTCCCAGACGGACGTCCTTCGATTTTCATATCAGCCCATCTCGTGATTTTTGAGCGATGGCTCCAGTATTGCTGGCCGTGGTGAATCAGTAGTGTGCTCATCTGACGGGCGCTTCATTTCAAGCCTAAGGCGGTCGGATGCTTCGGTGTATACAGGCCTACATCGCCTCCGCCGGGAAGCCGCATTTTCGTAATTGAACCCCATCGTGCTTCCTGAACCTCAGAGCATTTAACACCCTTCTTCGCGAGTGAAGCCATCTCGGCTTTCAGATCGTCGCACATAAAATAGAGTTCCTGTAGACCACTCTCATCGGACGGGTGGAATGCCGCTTCTCCTGGCGGCAGGGCGAAGATCAGCCAGCCATGGCCCCCATCCACAGACTTGAACCCGAGAACGTCGCGGAAAAATGCGCGGTCCGCTTCGGCGTTTTTACTGTAGACAATTACGTGAGCGCCAGAAATCATTTGCCCCTCCATAGAAATACCCGGAACTCATAGCGGTTTGCGTGTTCCGTGGAACCTCGCAACCTCGATAAAGATCAAATTAGGACCCGACCCGACCTTTAGCCCGGCCTCTCGAAAGGAAATGTCGCTGCAGAATCGCGTGACTAGGCGTTGAACGCTCAGGCTTTCGCAGGCTGATACTGGCCCTCGCCCTTTTCGACGTGGCTCCAGTTGAGCTCTGCGAGATAAAGCTGATTGCCATCCGGATCTTCGAATCCGATGAAAGAACCTGCCTTGCCTTCGTTGAGGACGTCACCCTGGAAATGAACACCCTTAGTTTTCAGCGCGCTGACGGCGTCGCGGATCGAACCTTTTAGTTGTAGCCCGATCGCCATGGACCCTTTTCGACCGGCCGGAAATACTGAAGAGGCCGGGTGAAGCCCGATCGTGAGTCCCGTTCCTGCCTCGATCGAAGCCCAGTGGTCGCCGAAGCGATAGGCGAGTTTCAGCCCGAGCGTCTCGGAATAGAAGCGGACGGCTCTGTCCATGTTCGAAACGTAAACGGTTACATTTCCGCCTGAGAACATCGTTCCCTCCTTTTGTTTTGTTGCCCGCGAGGCTTACCCATGTCTTGCAATTGTTTGTCCAAGAATGGTAGTAGGTAAAGAGCCACTTTCGCTGCAAAGGGTACCACTTTGAAGCGCCCTGCGAACCCGCCCATGCCAGCCCTGTCGATCAAGCCGCAGTCTGCGTGCCCGTTGTACCGCCAGGTCTACAATCAACTGCGGCAGGCGATTCTCAAACAAAAGCTGCCTGCGGGAGCGCGCCTTCCCTCCACACGTGCTCTGGCGCGTACGCTCGGAGTCTCGCGGAACACGGTCCTCAACGCATATGAAGCGCTTGTTGCGGATGCGTTGCTGGCGGCGCGTAAGGGCTCGGGTACGCACGTGAGCACTCCCTCGAATAAGATCCGGCCGCTCGCGACGCCGATGCGGAGGCCTTTCGATTTGTGGGCCGCTCTTCGCGAAGCCCGCTTTCCTACAATCTCGGCCTGCCTGCACGACCCCGACGGAAATCCTCTGTACCTTCATCGCTGAGCTGCGGCTTCAGGTGTGTCATTAGCATCCCTTCAATTAAGGGATTATGAAAGGGTTGCCCGTAATTCGGGAGGAACCGGCAGCCGGAACTACGGATTACTCACTATGCCGACTTCCCAGTACTGATCCTAGGAGCCCATCTGGATTACATCCTGATAGCCGACAAGAACTAAGTCGTGGCGCGGCGGAGGCTGCGCCCATCGGGAATCGGAAAGTTACGAAAGGGATTGAGATAGTGAAGGCACAGAGAAGGAGATTCCTGTGATTTGTCTACGCACGTGGGAGTCAGACAAATTGGAAGCAGTGACGCGGTCTGATCTCTTCAATTGTGCCTAGGCCAAGTCATTTGCCCTCGCCAAATTGAGAGTGCACGGTTTACTGAATCCCATGCATTTTCAAAAAAAGATGCCATAACCATCTGCCTCCGCCAAAGACGAGTGCGGCTGTAATCAGGATTACAACGACGAGCGTGACGAGAGAAGATTTCTTACTCATACGTAAGTGCCTCCCGCACGGTGATTTTTGATGCCGACCACGCGGGCAGAAAACTGGCAACCGCAGAGAGGCAAACCGAGACGGCAAGCCAAATAAACAAGCCCTGAAGTTGAAATAAAAAGTCTAGCGTGCTGTTGAACATCCGCCTGACCAGAGCATCGCCGATGAACTTGCTAACCGGCCAGGCGGCCAGCGCGGCAAGCGCCCAGCTCAGCACTCCAACCACTATGCCCTCTGTGACAATGATCAGCCAAACGGTCGAGGACCTGGCGCCAATCGCGCGTATCACTCCCATTTCCCGGCGGCGTTCCATTACGTTTAGGCTCATCGTGGTTGCCAGCCCCAGACCACCAACCGCCATAATGATGCCTGATATAACCACCAGGATTACGTAGATCATCAGCATGTGCTGGTCAACAGCAAGGCGGAAATCAGCCTGGCTGGTGCTGCCCAGAATGCGCAGGCCTTCCTGTTTCAGGCTTCGTTCAAGATTGTCCTTGACGGAGTTGATGGAGACGGAGGCGGTCTTGTCCAGGACCAGAAAGGCGTTTGTACGCATTCCCGGACGGCGTTGATCCATGAAGGCCTGCGGGATATAAGCGACGGGAGGAGAGAAAAAGAATTCTCGGGCAATGCCGACCACGTGCCATGAAGTCAACTCCGGTCCCATGCGGAAAGACACAATCCTCCCCACTTTCATCTGCGGGGATCTCGTGGCCAGTGACGTGTTGACTACAACAGCATCAACGTCGCCGGGCAGCAGATCACGCCCTTCTACAATCTCCAGTCTGATCATCTTTGTGCCGGAGGGCACGGCCATTACAGAAAAGCGTTCACCACCCAGGGTGTTGCCTCCGTACCGGCCACCTCCGGGCTGCGGCGGGAGTAGTCCCTCTGAGATGGACCAACTTTCACTTCGGACTACACCGGGTGTGTTCTTGATGGCGCGTTCGATCTGCTCCGACGGGTACGCGCCTCCGAAGGCAATCTTTAAGTCGTACTTCTCGGAACCAAACCAGTGGTCAATCGTTTTGATCATTGAGGCCCGGATGTTGATGCCCGACATGAAGAAAATGCCGCCCGCGGCCAGAGTCAGCAGCGTCAGGATCAATCGGGTGCGCCGGCGGAAACTATTGCGAATGGCAAGCAGGATTGGACGGGACCGTCCTCCTACCCCTGCGAGCATGCGGTCGAACACGCTGGAGCCGAAGGTGTTGCGCGAGACGCCAAAGTCGGCGAGCGCTTCCCGAACTGAAATCGCGCTGCCTTTCCAAATCGGGTAGGCCGCAGCCAGAAGCGGGACCACCAGGCCCACAGTGACGGCCCACAGGTAAACCCACAGCGGCACGGCAAAGCTGGTGATATCGAAATTGAGCAGAACGGCCAGAGCACGGCACAGAGCGCGGCTGCCTAAAATACCCAGGGGAAGAGCAATTGAAAGTGCGGCAATTCCCAGCAGCAGCGCCTGGCTAAAGTAAATCCGGGCTATTTGCCAGCGTGTCCCGCCAATCGCTTTCATCACTCCGATTTGCCGGACCTGCGAAGCCATCATGCCCATGAGCAGATTCACTACAAGAATTCCGCTCAGAATCAATACAAAGAAACCGAAGCTGGACATGGTCAGCAGCAAGAGGCCCATAAGGTCGGCATGCGCGTGCTTGCCCGGACGAGGTATATCAACGCGACGAACGGTGTTGCCGCGGCTTTCCACCAGATTCGTTACGTCCTGGGCGACACCGCGAATGTGTTGTTCGTCAAGCCGGTTTTCCGCGACCACGATGTTCAACTGGTCCAGATAGGGTTGTTCGCCCAGCCGGGCAAGTGTGTCCAAGGTGATGTAGCCGTAGACACTGTTCTCCATGCGCGCCTGGGGCTGGCCGACATCATGCACGCCGCCGCTCACGCGCAGTGTTTGTTCCTTCCCCTGGCCAATCCTAATCGTCATCGTGTCGCCGATCTTCGCACGCGCCACCCGAAAGGCGTCTCTCTCAATCAGCATTTCTCCAGTGGCTGGAGGCCAAGCGCCTTGCTCCGGCACGAACTTGTTGACGCGGACATCGCCATAGTCCTTCACCACAAAAATCACCAGGTTGCGCCACACGGCTGACCCGGTCTTGATCTGGCCTTCCAAGACTCTTCGTGCCTCCGCGTCGCTCACATCGCGGCCGGCGAGCACTGCAGAGATCAGAGCGTCATCCACTGCGTCGGTGTGGATAGTAGCTGAGGCCGGATTCGTTGCGAGATATCCTCTGTCCAATTCCCGCGTGAGTACTGCATACGCGGAAAGAACGGCGGCAAAGCCCGTAATTCCAATCGCGATCGCCAGCACCACCAGGGCTGTCCGAGTGCTTTCCTGCCAGAAATCACGAACCGTTTTTTTCCAGAGTGGGCTTTTCCAGGGAGCGGTCATCGGCGGCCTTCGAGTACTTCTGGGGGAGTGGGCGTCATGGCGGATGCCAGACTGCCGTCCGTCACTTCGACTTTGCGGTCTGCCAGGCGCGTGATGTCGCGTTCGTGCGTGGCAATCACCACCGTTGTGCCCGAACTCGCCAGCGCGCGAAAGAGGTGAAGCACGGCGGTGGCCGTCACGGAATCCAGGTTGCCCGTGGGCTCGTCAGCCAGAATGACCGGCGGATCGTTAGCGAGGGCGCGCGCGATAGCGGCCCGCTGCTGTTCGCCCCCGGAGAGAGCCGAAGGCAGTTTGTCTGCTTGCGGCGCCACACCGACGCGGTCCAGGAGATCCAACGCGCGTTTCCGACGCTCCTGGATGGGATAAGTCCGGCAAAAATCCATGGGCAGCATGACGTTTTCCGCCACCGTCAATGTGGGCAGCAATTGAAAAAACTGGAACACAAAGCCCACATTGCGGCCACGCCAGGCAGCCAGACGGCTCTGGTCCAAACCCTGAATGGCTGTTCCGCCAACCTCCACCGTGCCGGATGTTGGGAAGTCAATGCCGCCCAGCAGGTTGAGTAGTGTTGATTTACCGCTCCCCGATTTGCCAACGATGGCCACAAACTCGCCGGCAGCTATTTGCAGATCAATGTTTCGCAGGGCGGCGAACTCTCCTGCCGGCGTATGGTAAATTTTGCTGAGACCTCGGAGCCTGATCATGTTTCCGATAGTAGGAAACCATGGCTGAATCGTTTCTGAATGTGGCGTTCAGGCTGCGTTCAGCTTGGTTCGCGTTTCCTAAGACAGAACGCAGGAGGCGATTTGCGGATCCTAGTGGTGGAAGACGAGGCATCACTCGCCAGGCAGCTTGCGACCGCTCTGGGCCATGCTGGTTATGCCGTGGACTGCGCTGCCGATGGAGAGCGCGCCCACATCCTCGGACACGACGAAGAGTACGATGCCGTGGTGCTGGACCTTGGGCTACCTAAGATGGATGGCTTAACCGTCCTCCGCCGATGGCGCGAAGCCGGTCTCGCTGTGCCGGTGCTGGTGCTGACGGCGCGAGGAAGCTGGCACGAAAAGGTCACGGGCATTGATGCTGGCGCCGACGACTACCTGGCGAAGCCCTTCCGCATGGAGGAATTGCTTGCCCGATTGCGCGCCCTCATCCGACGCGCCAGTCGGCAAGTCAATCCCGAACTGAGGTGTGGCACCATGGTCCTGGACCCGCGAGCGGGGAAGGTAACCGTGGATGGCGCCATCGTACGATTGACCAGCCACGAATTTCGCGTGCTGTCTTACCTTATGCATCACCCCGATCGCGTGGTCTCGCAGAGCGAACTGACGGAGCACATCTACGCCCAGAGCTTTGATCGCGATTCGAACACGGTTGAAGTCTTTGTCGCCCGCCTGCGGCGGAAGCTGGGGCCTTCTTTCATTGAGACGGTGCGAGGGCTGGGTTATCGCATGAAGGCTGATTCATGAACTGGCTGCGCTCTTTCAGCTGGCGCATTCTTTCGGGCGCTTTTTTCTGGACGCTTGGGCTGATTCCGGTTGGGTATTTGGTATTTCTTGCTGTCCACTATAGAAACCGCGGGCGAATTACTCCACCTTCCGTTGCAATAGAAACAGTCCTGGTTAGCGCGTTTTTCTGCCTGCTGGCGGGGATTTGGCAGATACGCGCCGGACTCGCGCCCTTTGGCCGTTTGCGCAAACAATTGTCCGGCGTGCGTGATGGCTCCGGGCGTAGGATCGAAGGGACATATCCAATCGAAGTGCAGCCGTTGGTGAACGATCTTAATTCCTTACTGGAGCACCGTGAGCAGATCGTCCGGAGGGCGCTGGCGAAGGCCGGCGATCTGGCGCACGGTTTGAAGACACCGCTGGCAGTGCTGGCACAGGAAGCGGACCGTCTGGAAGCCGAAGGGCAGCCCGAAGTAGCCGCTACCATCCACCACCAGATAGAACGGATGCGCCGCCAAGTTGACTATCATCTGGCGCACGCACGCGCCGCTGGCTCCGGCGGGACGCCAGGTGCCCACTGCGTGGTCTTGGTTTCAGCCGAGGGACTTTCGCGCACGCTCCTTCGGATTTATGCCGCCCGCGGACTTGATATTGAGGTGGACGTCTCTCCCGAACACTCGATTCGAGGCCAGCGCGAAGACGTGGATGAGATGCTGGGGAATCTGCTGGATAACGCATGCAAATGGGCCAGGTCAGGTGTGCGCGTGCAATCGTTGCGGGAAAATGGGAGTATCGTCATTCTCGTTGATGATGATGGACCGGGTATTGTCCCGGAGATGCGCGATGTAGTCCTTCAACGGGGAGTGCGCGCCGACGAAGCGGCACCTGGCTCCGGTCTTGGCTTGTCTATCGTGCGTGATCTTGCCGAGGTGTACGCTGGCACCATCTCTCTAGAGAACTCCCCCATGGGCGGCCTGCGCGCGCGACTTCAGCTGCCTGCTTCCTAGGGTCCATCTGGATGTGCAGCATTTTCGCTGTGGGTACGGTATGAACTCGGTATCTGACCAAGTGGCTCGACTGCGCGTTGAGACGGAGGACAAATATCCGTTCAATATCCGCGCTTCCGTTGAGCGCGTTCGTGGCGCTTACATATTGAAATGGCAAACCAGCCAATCTGGTGGATGGAATAACGACTTCGAGTACTTCCATCGAGTCGATTTACCGCTTGCAAGCGTCGATCGACTAGTTCGACTAGCCTTACGGACTGGGACGACTTGAGCGAAGTCAACCCTCCAAGCAATTATTTCCCCGATAGTGCATGGCCCGGCCCACCTGATGACAAAGAAACGAAGCAGATTCGACTTACCGTTATACCTGTGCTCTTGGGCGATCCACCGATGGACTGGGGGCAAGTGCATTCAGCTGCTGACAGGGAACACGTCGGACTTTTCCTACCTTTCCGCGATGAGTTCTATGCGTCCGTGGTTCGCTATCAGGTCTTAGCGAAAAGACACAAAGCTCTGTTGATCATGGGCGAAGGGCACTTTCGGCGTAACGCGGGACAGCCGGGATTCATCGAGCGAGAGTTGCTCACCGCGTTCGTCCAACCTTTCGTAATCATGCCGGGAAGCAACATGGCTGGTGGCTACGACGATCTTGACCCGCGATTCGATCAGCTTTCAGCGCTCTCTCTAATTGATATGAAGACGAGTTGGGTTGGCGCCATTCGAGTGCAGAACCCAAGGGGTGGAGCTCCTGGAACCTGGGGACAAACGGCTGACGCTTATCTATATCTGGGACCCCGGGATATGGTCACGGTGACCGAGTATCGTCGTTCGCAACTGGACGGAACGCGCTATGGAGAGGAACTCCAGCGCAGACTGGCTATTCTTTTTGATAAACCGCCGGATTTCCTGCCAGTACGCGATGCACCGAGCGAGCGCCCGGCGTTTTCGCGTACTCCTCCACCCCCGCCGCCACTTCCGACGCTTCCAAAGCCGCACCCGTAGTGATCTTGAGCCTATTGGAATCCATTCCTTTGGTCGTCAGGTGGTCCGATGTCGCCGGCGTGTCCTCTGGGCTCCAACGATGGGAATACCCTATCCGAGGGCTCGCTGCAATCGGGTGCTCCGGCGAGAGCTGGAAGAACGGCGAGGCGTATCCAGCGGCGCACCGGCTCCTCCCTCCACTCGGGCCTAAACGCTCCGCCTCCGGCGTCGCAGGCCTTCGTTCCGGGAGGAGCCGGTGAAGTGCAAAAAGCTGCTTCGGCCAAACGGACCATCATGCTCGGAGAATCACTTGCCAAAAGCTATTCCACATAACTATCACTCGCGGTTGACATGGCGCGTAAGGAACTCGCCCGGCTGTTGTCCTGCCTTCTTAAGCGCGGGCAAAGCGCCCGGTGTTGCCACGATCTGGCCGAGCGAGGCGCTTGGCCGTCCGCGCTGTCAAGGCCGCGCGGTTTTCGCGTTCATCGGAGCGAAGCGGGAGAGCCTTGACAGATGAAGCGGACGGTCCAGGCGCAGGTTTTCAGCAGGAAGGGCAAAAGAAAGGTAGCGCGCTTAATGGTTCCGGCCAGATGAGCCGTGCAAACGTGCTGGTTGAGAGAGTTGGCGTTTCTCGCTGACACCTGTGAGCGACTCTGTCGTCAATGCGGTATCTTGCTCGGTCGCACTCCTCGACTTTCCAGAGTCGTGGATTCTGATGCCGTCGCCTAAGCATCTGAAATCACATGGTTTTCACAGGCTACCGTCGCGTCTCGTCGATTCCGCTCATCTGGCATTCCGACTGCTATGGTAAGAGGGGGCCTTCAGTGGTTTCAGTGGTTCGCCGGCGCGTTTGCCGTCCCGTGAACGGAACTAGGGGGTAGACTACCAGGCACTTCACTGTTCCATTGAAGTGCCTACCGCAATCTGCTGAGGTGTGAATCCTATGTCTGATCGGCTACTTTTCGGACAGCAGCTCAATACCAACGATCGACTCGTTTCCCCGAACGGTAAAGTCACGCTGGTGATGCAGGACGACGGAAACCTGGTCCTATACAGAACTGATACCAGTGCCGCGCTTTGGTCCACAAACACATGGGGGAAGCCCGTCACGCATGCGATCTTGCAGACGGATGGAAACTTTGTATGCTACGACGCGGCGGGCAAGGCGTACTGGGCGTCGAATACAGGGTTTGGCCCACTTGTCGTTCTGCATTCCGTCGTACTGCAAGACGACGGCAATCTGAACATCTACGATACTACGACCGGCGCTGCGCTCTGGACATCGAATACCTTTCAATCCTGGGGTCGGGACTGCCTCGTCGCGGACCAACAACTCAAAATCAACGACTCTGTGACCTCGCTGAATGGCAGAGTGACACTCATCTTGCAGGGGGACGGTAATCTCGTGATTTATCGTACGGGCGATGGTCCGCTCTTGAACGTGTCCAACACGTCAGGAAAGCCGGTCACGCACGTGATCATGCAAGGAGACGGCAACTTAGTCTGTTATGACGATGCTGGAACGGCGTATTGGTCAACAAACACATGGGGCAATGCTGGCGCTTACGCCAGGCTATTGGAGGATGGAACTCTGGTTGTTTACGACGCCACAAATCAAGTTCTGTGGTCCTCAAATCCGTCCCCGCTTGTGAGCCTGTCTTCGCAATGCCAGGCCGATCGTGGCTCGGGAGCAGGTGTCCAGGCACTTTCAAATAACGCTTTCACAACTTGGCCCCAGAACATTCAGTTTAATGCGCCTCTATATTTTATCCCTAAGATGCTATCCGAATTGGTAAATGCCGTTCTCCGTGCGGAGAGCGCGCATCATCACGTGCGTGCAGTGGGTAGCGCCTGGTCATTTTCCGACGCCATTTCTGCAACGGATGATAGTCCGGTCATCCCAGGAGCGATGATTGACACTAGCCAGCTCAATGACGGTTTGCAAGAGATATTGTGGCAAATCCTGGCGCCTGGGGTTGACGCGACCAATCTGTTTCACGTCGAAGGAGGGATCACGATCTCGGATCTCGTGCTTCTATTGGATCAACAGCCCGGGCGGCGGGCCCTTCCTTCGGGAGGGGGCCGTGGCCAGACCCTCGCCGGCTTTATCTCAACAAGTAGCCATGGCGGCGACTCCCTTGTGCCCCCCTTGACCGATTTCATTTGCGCAATCCACCTCGTTGGTGCTGGAGGTATCCAGCATTGGATTGAGCCGGATACGGGAATCACCGATCCAGCCAAACTGCAGCTGGTCTACCCTTGCCTAACTGCGGGAAACATCCATTACAACACCGCGCTCTTCAACGCTGTGCTTGTCTCGGGCGGGAGCATGGGCATCATTTACTCCGTCATCCTCAAGACTCAGCCTCAGTTCGGGCTTGTCCAACACCAGGCAGTAAGCACGTGGGAAGCTGTTCTTGCGTCGGGCACAAACCTCTCCGGGGTACTCGACGGATCTTTCATGGCGAGCGCATACAAATTGGTCAACCTCCTCAACGGGTCGCCCATGCCTCCTCCGTTCGGTCCGTTCGCTGGAAACATGTTCTCCCTCGTTGTCATCAATCCGTACCCGCTTCAGGCCAACGACGCAACCCTGTCCGGCACACCATTGCAGATCTATGCCGGCCAGCATGTCTGCTGGGTGACGAATCGAGTGCGCGTTCCCATTCCAACGGCCGCGTCGAACCCAGGCGGCGGCTCGCTGGACTTTAGTCAGGTTGGTACCGCTGCGAAAGACTCTATGGATCCTAATGTCGACTATGACCTCCGGTTTTATAATTTTCAAAATAGCATCAGCGGCATCACAGACATCAGCACCAAGGCCAGGATGCTGGTGGATTTCCTGGCGCAATTTGACCAGCGAGCAATCAGCGCCGCGATCACCAACGTCTACACGCAGAGCCTGCCCATCGGGGAAAGTCTTGATGTCTCCTACAATTTGACTACAGGCGTATCTTTTGGGGTCCGCCTCCGGTCGCTATCAATCGAGGCTGCGTTCGCTGTGCCAGATGGGCTTGACTTCGTTTCCAAAGTGTTCGCTTTGGTTGCCGACTACGCTTCGAGAACCCCGCCCATCTACATCGGCGGATACCTGTCGGTGAGGCTCGTCGGAGAAAAAACGGTGGCTCTCATGGGGTTACAACGTTGGTCGCCCACATGCTGTGTCGAATACGCGATGATAGCCGGTTCCAATGGAGTGGGTGACTTTGTGAAAGATCTGCAGAAGCTTGCGCTTAGCTGTCATGGGGCGCTTCATTGGGGACAGTGCAATGACGTCATGACCAGCGCCGACCTCGAGAATATCTACGGTGCTGCAAGCGTACAAGCTTTCAAACAGGCAAGAGCGACCCTATCGGCGAATGGCCTTCTCACGACCTTTAACAATAGTTTCACTGATCGACTGGGAATTTCAGTATAGAACTCTGCGAGCTTTGCAGGCAGACTTTCATATGCGGCTACGCCAACGTAAACCGTACCTCGCTGGAACACCTCCTTCTCGGCAGGAACGCCGATCTCGACAAGAATGTCGAGTGGTCCTAGTATCGCGCGGGATTCGCGAAGATATCAGAAGAAGCAGTTCCTTAACCTTTGGATTTGGGCACGCGAAAGCAAGTTACCGGTAAGCGGTCAATCAGGCGTATGGATTACTTCCGAGTTCCAGCGCGGGCCGTCAATCAGATTCAAGTCACGAGCATTTGATTGAGAGTCGAACTTGATCCTTCTCAAAAGGTCAGACTTTGGCCGACGGTCTTTTCTGCCCAATCATGAACCCAGGACGCCCGGATTGCGAACCCGCGACTACCGTCCTCCCCAAAGAATAGCCCTGCCCATCTCGGCGGTTGGTCATCGGTCAGAACCCATCCACCCGAGTCACCCTGGGTTGGAACGGTGGCCATCATGGAGCCAAGGGCGCCGCCGAAAGGGCTGCGGGATTGCGGCAGAAGCTCGATTGAATCACGAAAACAGAAGTTCTGAGTGCCTTCTTTGAAGCTGTAACTGAGACATAGCGAACCTAGCTTGTACCGAGTTCTCTGGGTGGCCGCGCCATGTAGAGCAACGTCCTGCCCTGGAGAAAGGTTCTTGGCGACTCCTGTAACTTGCAAGCATGAGGTGCTGGCCGAAAGCTTGACGAGGGCGCAATCGAGCATATTCAGGTCTGGGCCGTTGCTTGGAAAGGGACTGGGAGCGACAAGATCGACAGGATCACACACGGTGGCAGCTCGTAAGGCCACTCTTACTGTCGATGCACTGCATTGGCCGATGATGGTGCCCGAGGCGTCCTGAATGGATGTCCCAAAGCTGGCAACGTGGTCGCAGGTCACGCCATAGGAGGTTTGATTCACCAAATCCTTCACTACACCGCCTAATGTTCCCGATTTGCCGCCGGCTGCGGTAATTCCATAACCAGCCGTATGTGCGAACCGTGCCGGCGGACGCTCTTCCACCCGAAGAGCAACCGGGAATTCGGTCAAGAGTGCAACAAGCTGAGTCAGCTGTTCCTGATCGTCCGGTTTCATCTCGGCTTCCTCCGGTGCGCGAAGGGGCCGATGCACAATCGTCAAGGTTACGGGCAAGAAGCGCTTCATTGGTTTGAAGGGAGAAAGGGCTTGCTGCCACAGCTTGACCGGGGAGTACAGATTCCGTCGCCGGTAGCCCTGATATCCAGGGCTGATCCATGTAGGGTTGAAGTCCTGGAAGTTTCCCGCAAGAATCCAGCTGAAATCCGTACTGGATTGGACATAGCCGTGCCCAAAGCCAAAGGAAAAGCTTTGGGGCGGCAGGGAAAGATGGTTCTCGATGTCGTAAAAAAAAGACCAGACCGGGTTTACGTCAAGAACAAAGCCGCTGACGATTGGGACCGTAGATGCCCTTTTGGCGGCCTCTTGAAGATCGGGCGATGTCTCAAAATAGGTCCGCAGATCATCGTAGTTGGGCATAAAACACTCCTAGGGTTTCGGTTCAAACCAGCCAGCCACGAATGTAAAAACCGGGGCCGCAATCCCAGCGAGGAGAACGTGATACCAGTGATAAATGAGAGTCAGCGAACCGCCAAGTGTGTACACCCAGAGAGCGAAGGCAACTGTGGAGATCGCAGCATTCAATTTCCAGGGTTGCCCTTTGAGTCGCTGCCTGTAGAGATAGATCGGTGTGCCAACCAAGCCGAGTAGAAACAAACCCCAACTTAGCAAGTGAAGCGCCCAGTCCGGCGGGACGCGTGTCGCAACACCAGCAGCGTCAATTCCGTAATAAGAAATGACCAGCTTGTCTGTGAAAGCATAAAGCGCAACCGATTCGGCGGGAATGTATTTGACGAGTCGATCCTTGTAGGTGTCGGGCGGAACGTCGGTAATGTTTTGCGCAGCAAAGCGACCCGTACCCGCATGCTGTGGTACGACTAGACGCGGCATAGAACCTCCGGACTCGGAAGTGGAATATCTACATGCTGTTATTGCTAACTGCGTTGTTAACGAGCGAAGATGATGCGCGATTACAGGGCTAATTACAATTGTATTTGGTCCTCGTTGCCGAATCGACGGCGTGCCCAAAAGGAATCCATGTGAGAGAATGTGCTTGTGGAAGTCCGCCCCGGGAAGAAGTCCCGCCATTAGGGGCGGGATATTGCTAAGGCAGAGAAGAGAGGAAAACGCTTCAAGTCTTTTTCGTGAACGGAATCGCTGATAAGAACGGGTTCCGCGCGCTTTGGAATGCAGAGAACAAAGGGTTCAAAGGCTTCGCGCAGCATAGCGCCATATTTCTTGCGGTCGTATCCGAACCATCCCTCCCACCGAGCGTAGGCCCGAACGCGGTCGTTGGGGACGTTAGCTTCCGCGTTGGTGATAACGTACTCGATGTTCTGTCCAGGTCGCAGTTTGACCCCACTTGTCGTTACTGATACGAACCTTTTTTCAGCCGTCCGTTGCCGGTTCAGGTACGCGGGGCGTAGTTCAGTTGGTTAGAACGCTGCCCCGTAGTTAGTTAGAATCCCACACTGTCACGGCGGGACCTCCGCGCTTAGCCCGTTGCTCGCGATCCATTTCAAGCAGTTGCGGAGAGATTTGAAGACCGTTGGACTTCCGGCGCTTTTGCGACAAACGATCAGCGATTTTCCTCGCGCACTTCTCGAATCACTTCCCGCATGATTTTTCCTTCTTTCCATGCGCGCGCCGCGCACCATCCGATTTTCACGGTGCGTGGTCCGTCCACCCTCAGCTGCCAGTGCGAAACATGCAGCCCGCCTTCGTCCACACCCTCGCTCAGCAACTGCAATCGCTTCAGCGCTGAACCGAACTCTAGATCCAAGAGCGTTAGCAAGCTCATCAAGGCACTGAAAACCTTTTGCTGTCCCGGCAGTTCACGGTTTCCGATCTTCACTTGTGCGTCACTATGGTAAAACTCGATGTACGCGCACGCAAAAGGCTCAAACCCCGCACTGGGATCAGCGCTGGTGATCGCATCGTTCAACGCCTTCTCGCGAGTTCGGCTCAATCCGTGTCTCCCGCGAGAGGCGCTACGCTTTCGGTCGTGCCAGCATCGCCTGCCCTACGTGATACGACATGTGCGCGGTTCGACCTAGAAGCACGGTGAATTTGCTCCGGTTCGGTTCTCGCTTGAACTCTTCCTGCGAAACGGTGGTATGCCGCCCCGCCCAATCCGCCGGCGAGAACTTCGAAAACCCTTCCCAGAGCTTCTGGTTGATCTTGTCCCATGCCGACTTGAGAGATTGAGCCGTCACCGTAAGTTCGACGGATCTATCCGGTTTCGTAATGAACATTTCGTCGAGTTCCGGGTGAAGCCGTTCGCCAATGCCAAGAAGCGGAAAGGCCGCCCTGAAAATTGTTGAATTCGACCGGAACGATAACGGGAGAATTGCAATACGAATTTCTTCTCGAAACCACGTGTGTGCCGGCTCCGCGTTGAGTCGTT
>Ga0210405_10003177_pt1 | contig 16354 bp, 7 predicted proteins | sample IncBWH11MmetaG_FD_155492 | JGI IMG/M metagenome (GOLD analysis project Ga0210405, IMG submission 155492) | Forest soil microbial communities from Barre Woods Harvard Forest LTER site, Petersham, Massachusetts, United States - Inc-BW-H-11-M | ecosystem: Environmental > Terrestrial > Soil >... | reverse complement strand
AAGGGCATCGCCGCCCGTCAGGAGTCGTTAAACGGCGTGCCCAACGAGACCACGATTCCGTTTCTTACGCATCTCCTGGACGGGGTTCCGCCGGAAGACGCCTATGGCGTCTACGAAGCCTTCGAGCGCAAGCACTACACCGACGATCTTGCCTATCCGTGGGTCGACCGGAAAAGCATGCCGGGCCCGGTGCAGCCCAAGTACGACTACCATGAGACCGAATGGTATCAAGGCGCCAAGCAGACCGGAAACCTGTTCATCAGTGAGCCGTACTTCGACCACGGCGGCTCGAATATCACCCTTGTGAGCGTGGCCAAACCGTTCTTCAATGCGAACGGCGACCTGCTGGGAGTGGCTGGCGTGGATGTCTCGCTCGACCTGATCCGCGTGTTCGCCAGCTACCTGCGCCTCCGCAGTGGAGAAAACCAGCACTCCGACGGCGACTACGCGTTTCTGGTCAGCCGCCACGGCAAGATCATCGCGCATCCTGACGAGAGGCTCATGCCGCGCGAGGATTTCCCGGGAGCCGACGCCAGTTCCCTTCCCGACGGCAAGTTCGTGACCGGCAAGCCGAGCGGATTTGCCCGCTTCCGCGTTGGCAAAGAGGACCGGCGCGTGTACTGGGCGACAGCCCCGCTGAGCGGCTGGAAGGTCGCTCTGAATGTGCCCGAATCGATAATCCTGGCGCCGGCCGCCAAGCTGGCGCGCAGTACGGCGTACGTGGCTGCCCTGTCGCTTTGCGCCATGCTGGGGTTGCTGGTGGTGGTGGCGCGGCGGTTAACCGAGCCTGTGCGGCAAATCACGGCGGCAGCCGAAGGCGTAGAGGCGGAAAATTACGCGGCAACCGAGAGGCTCAAGTCGGTTGTGCAGCGCAACGACGAATTGGGCAAGCAGGCGCGCGCCTTCCAGCGGATGGTGCGCGAAGTGGCCGCCCGAGAGCAGCGCCTCAAGCAGGCCGAAGAAGCGCTGCGACACAGCGAACGGCACTTTCGCGCCCTGATCGAAAAGGGGCGGGACATCATCACAGTCGCGAACCGCGACGGGGTTACGGTTTACCAGAGTCCGTCGGTGGAACGAGTGCTCGGCTACACGCCCGCCGAGATGGTAGGCAAACGCACCATCGAATTCGTTCATCCCGACGATCGCGAGCGGGTGGGCGACGTAGTATCGGAAGCGCTCGCCTCGCCCGACGCTACCGCGTCGGCCGAGTACCGCGTACAGGCTCGGGATGGCTCCTGGCGCGAGGTGGAATGCACGGTCACCAATGCGGTGAACGACCCGGCCGTGGAAGGCGTCCTGTTCAATTACCGCGACGTCACCGAGCGGAAACAGGCCGAGCAGATGCAAAAGGACAAGCTGGCCGCCGATGCCGCTAACCAGGCCAAGAGCTCTTTCCTGGCCAACATGAGTCATGAGCTGCGCACGCCGCTCAACGCCATCCTGGGCTACAGCGAGATGCTTCAGGAAGAGGCTCAAGACAAGGGGCAGGAGGATTTTCTTCCCGACCTGGGCAAGATCCACGCGGCCGGCGCACACCTTCTCGAGCTCATCAACGCCGTGCTCGACATCTCCAAGATAGAGGCCGGAAAGATGGAGCTGTATCTGGAGACCTTCAGCGTGGGCAAGATTGCGCAGGATGTGGCGGCCATCATCCTTCCTCTGACGCAGAAGAACGGCAACGAGCTGATCACTACGGTGTCGGCGGATGCCGGGACCATGCATGCCGACCTCACTAAAGTGCGGCAGAGCCTGTTCAATCTTCTGAGCAACGCCAGCAAGTTTGCGCACGAGGGCGTAATCCGGATGGACATCACCCGCGAGGCGGCAATCGATGGCGACTGGATGCTGTTTCGTGTCAGCGACTCTGGCATTGGGATGACGCGGGAGCAGATGGACAAGCTGTTTGAAGCCTTCACGCAAGCCGATTCCTCGACGACGCGCAAGTTCGGCGGTACCGGACTCGGCCTGGCAATCAGCCGCAGCTTCTGCCGCATGATGGGCGGCGATATCACGGTGGAGAGCGAGATTGGGAAGGGCTCCACGTTCACGGTGAAGCTGCCGGTGCGAGTGGCCGACCCGAAGGATCAGGTGAGGCAGTTAGCGGCGGCGGTGTCGGGCGCGAACTTGGGCTCGGTGCTGGTAATCGACGACGATACGCGTGTCCACGATATGCTGCAGCGCTCGCTGGCTAAAGAAGGACTGCAGGTGATCGCGGCCAGGAGTGGCGAAGAGGGTCTCAAAATGGCGCGGGAGCTGCATCCCGACGCCATCACGCTGGACGTCATGATGCCGGGCATGGATGGGTGGGCTGTGCTCGCTGCCCTGAAATCCGATCCCGCGCTATCGGACATACCGGTGATCATGCTGACCATTGTGGACGATCAGAATATGGGCTACTCCCTGGGCGCGACCGAGTATCTGACCAAGCCCATTGACCGCGACCGGCTGGCGGCGGTTCTGAAACGGTACGTCGGCGAGGAACGTTCGCGCGCGGTCATGATTGTCGAGGATGACCCCGATACGCGCGAGGTCACCCGACGGATCCTCGAACAGGCGGGCTGGAGCGTGGTCGAGGCGGAGAACGGCCGCGTCGGATTGGAGCGCCTGGCATCGGTGCGTCCGGGCTTGATTCTGCTCGACCTGATGATGCCGGAGATGGACGGGTTCGAGTTTGTGGGCGAGCTGCGCAAGAATTCGGAATGGAAGTCGATTCCGGTGGTGGTTGTCACTGCCAAGGACCTCACGGCGGAAGATCGCTCGCGGCTGAACGGACAGGTGGGATTGATCCTGCAGAAGGGCTCCTACTCCCGCGAGGAGCTGCTGCGGGAAACCACCGCGCTGGTCGCCAGCCGCGTGAAGAAGCGAGTCAGCGTGGAGAGCGAGCCCGTCCTGGCAGCCAGGTAGCGCGACGCCATGTAGCACTGCACGGCAAGCCGCAAGCAGAGCCGTGACCGTCAGGGAGCGGTTTTTGGGAGACTCAATGCGCTCCGCACTCCAAAGAATGCCCGCAGGAAAGCGGGCATGGCAGCCTTGAAAGGCCGCTCCACGGGACTACTTCTGGGACACGATTACCTTCTCCGGACCAGGCAACGCGTGGGCTTGACTGCTGGAGAAGCCCGCATTGCGAAACATCCTGTCCAATTCCGAAAATGTGTAGGCGTCTCCCGATGCGGTACTGCCGAGCATCATGAGGCTGAACGCGGCGGCCGCCGGAGGTGAGATGCGATCCTCATTGGGGACAAATTCGAGCGTCACCGCGGCGCCGCCCGGATTCAATGCGGCGTGTACCTTGCGGAGCAGTTTTTCGCACGTAGGCGGATCGAAGTGGTGCAGGAAGTTCGTCAGTAAGACAACGTCATATCCGGAGCCATAGTCAGTGTCGAAGGCGCTGCCGGGAAGGGTTTCGTAGCGGTTCGCCACGCCTGCCTGCTGTGCGTTTTCCTTGGCAACTTCGAGCACAGCGGGCCAATCCAGCGCCACGATCCGCGCCTTCGGATTGCGCCTGGCGATCGAGATGCCAAATACGCCGTGACCTGCGGCGATGTCTAGAACCTTGCCGGATCCTGCGCCAACCAAATCGGCGATGAACTCCGCCGGCATGACCATCATCGGGCCCATCGCGCGGGCGAATTCCACCCAAATGGGATCGTCAGCGGCCATTGTTCCTTCGGCGCTTTGCACGGCGCCTCCTTTCCGGACGACAGCGGCAATGTCCCGGAAGTAGCCAGTGAGCATCGGTGAATTGAGAAAAGTCACAGCCGAGCCGACACAGGCCGGCGAGCGGCGGTCGAGAAAAACAGCGCTATCCGGTGTGAGTCCATAGCGGCCGCCTTGCTTGGTGAGCAGTCCGATCACGACCAGGTAATCGCAGAGAATGCGCGCTCCGCGCTCGGAGACCTTTAGCTTGCCGGCCAGATCGCGCGCGGTGACGGCGCCTTCGCCGATAGCGGTGAATAAATCGAGCTCGATCGCGCCACGAAGGGCCGCGGAGCGCTGGTAGGCGTTTAAGGTATCGAAGATCAGTTCCGGGGATGGCTGGTGAGGCTGCGGTGTGGTGGACATAGACTCATAATGATATACATGGACGGCCAGACTTTCAATGAGCCCCGATTGGCTTTGAATCGAATCTATACAAGAACCGGAGACCAGGGCGAAACCAGCCTGGCGGGCGGACAGCGGCTTCCGAAAGACGCTCTCCGCATCGAAGCATATGGCACGGTAGACGAGCTGAACGCATTTGTGGGGGCGGCGTGCCTGACCGCCGAGGGGCTTGTGGGCAGTTACCAGAACATTATCCAGATGGCTCTAATTCTGAAGCGCGTGCAGCATGAGCTATTCAATCTCGGCTCGATTCTGGCGACCAAACCAGAGGACGTGCATCCCAAGCAACCGCGGATTACCGAAGCCGAGATCGATTTGCTCGAAAAGGAGATCGACCAGATGAACTCCGACCTGCCGCCGCTGCGCTCCTTCGTGCTGCCCGGCGGCTGCCGGCTGAACGCGGACCTGCATATCTGCCGCACGGTTTGCCGGCGCGCGGAGAGGATCAGTGTCGCGCTGGCGCGGCAAGAGGAAGTGCCGCTCGAAGCGATCCGGTATCTCAACCGGTTGAGCGACGCGTTTTTTGTCTGGAGCCGCTGGTCAAGCCATGAGCTGGGGGCGCCTGAGATTCTTTGGGAGCCGAACCAGGCGGCGTCGGCTTTGCCGAGGCCCGGGAAGTAAAAAGGCCGATTGCCAATCGGCCGCAGGATTCCATCCTGCCCCACAAGACCATCAGAACACCAGTTTCAAAGCGAACTGGATTTGGCGCGACGGTAGATTCGTGGCTCCAATTACACCATAACCTGGAGTCCCCACCGTTGTGCCGGGCTGTCCGAGAATGGGGTGATTCGGAACGTTGAAGAATTCGGCCCGGAAGTCGAGATGACTTCGCTCGGCGATACGGAACGATTTCGACAATGAGGCGTCCAGCTCCACGATTCCGGGTCCGACGATGACGTTTCGCCCGCTGTTGCCATATGTGTAGGGACCTACTCCGGCAACGAAATTCACCCGGTTGACGAACGCCGCCGGATTAAACCATCGGGTGGGGGACGCGTTCGAAGAGTTGGGACTCACGCCCGTCGCGTCTGCCCGGCAAGTGCTATCGGTATTCATGTAGGTCGCATTGCTGGTGCAATACGCCGATAAGGGGAAGCCTCCTTGCCACGTGAAAATGCCTCCCAGTTGCCAGCCGCCGAGCAAGCCTTTCCCGAACGGCAGTTGATAGAGAAACGAATTCACCCAACGCTTCCCGAAGTTGAAGGCCGACGGCCCGCGCTCCTGGGTCAGATCATAGACATCCTGCGGAGTGTACTCATCGCCGTTGGCTTGGCGGACGCCGCTGGCGTTGTCGATCGACTTTTCATAACTGAACGAGCTCAGCAGGGTGAAGCCGCCGGAAAAGCGCTTCTGCAACCGCACCTGGAGTGCGTCGTAGGAGGACTGGGTCGCGCCTTCCACGGCCTGAATAAATCCCAAGTCGGTGAACGGCCTCCGAGCGTTGAGGTTAGAAGTTGGTGGTCCGGGCTGCGGTTCGTTGTAGTAAGTGGTCCGGTACAGATGTACTCCCGACGAGCCGACATAACCAACTTCGAGCGACAAAGTATTTGTGAGGGAGCGCTGGACGGTGAAGGACCATTGCGGCACGTAGGAGGTCGGATCTTTCCACAGCCAATCGGGCGTGAGCGTGGAAACACCGAGAATCGGGAACGGGCTGCCCCAGGTCTCGTTCGGCGTCAGAGCATTGGACGCCGTCGAGATCCGAAGCGTGAACGGCATGTTTCGCGCGGTATCGAACATGGTGTTTCCAATCTCCTGGATGTAAAAAATTCCGGCGCCGCCGCGAATGACGGTTTTCCCATCCAAGCTGTAGGCGAGCCCCAGCCTGGGGCCCCAATTGTTGTAATCGGTCCTGTTGAGATTGCTGCCAAAGCGCCCATCTCGCACAAACGGGATTGAGGAAGGCAGCGGATAGGGCGGATTGCCCTGGAGGGGGTCACCCGATCCCGCGCGCACCCACGTCGGATGAAAGGAATTGTTAGCGGCGAAGTCGATCAGCGTTAGCTTGTCGTGAGTCTCGTGGTAGCCGGGCTGAAGTTCGTAACGCAATCCGTAGTTGATGGTCAGTTTCGGCGTGACTTTCCATTGATCCTGAAAATAGAGTCCCATGTACTGGCCGCGAAGCTGGGCGACAACTTCACCCAACTGCCCTTCCGATGTGCTCATGTAGCCGAGCAGATAATCCGCGACGGAATTCTGCACCGCCGGCGCCGAGCCAGTCGCGGTTGTATACTCCCCGTTGAACGTGAAGCGTCCGCGAGCGACGTCGTTTCCCGTCAGATTAAATCGCGTCCGCACATACTCGGCTCCGAATTTGAAGGCATGTTTTCCCTTGTTCCAGGAAAAATTGTCGGACGGCTGGATGATTGTGTCCCAGTTGGAGTAGGGGCCATTGGCAGGATCGCCGAACGCGGTCAAGCCGGTAAATTGGATATAAGGGACTCCCCAAAATGCAGGGGTATCGATTACATACGGAATTCCAAGCTGCTGCACAATGTTGGTCTTGGCGGTATGCAGATTGCCGTTGACCAACTCAAGCCTGCTGAATCCGAGCTTGAGCTCGTTCACTTTATTAGACCCCAGCACCCAGGTGTGCCCCACCAGGGCCTGATGTGTAATGGTGGAGTTGACGGTGCCCAGTTGCGGAATGGAGGCGGGAATGTATTGCGGTTCGTTACCGTGGCTGTAGCGGAAGACAAAGCTGGAGCTCGGTCGTTGCTGCCAGTCGACGCGCGCGGTCTCGGCGTCGGCATTGGCGTTGGCGCTTTCGTTGCTCAGAAAATCGCTGGCATAGCCGGGCACTTGGTTGTTGGGAAGCGGGTAGTACTGTAGCAGCGCCTGGGAAGCGGCTGCGATCCGGTTGGCTGGAATTACGTTGCCCGCGAACGGCGCCGCCGAAACCACCTTCGTACCGTCGGCTGACAACACTCCGGTGGAGGGATCGTAGATAACCGTGCTCGACCCGGCAAAGTTTCCCGCTCGATCGGAGGCGAAGGGCACGGTGGAAGTGATTGTCTGGGCCTGTACTTGGCGCAAGCCCTCGTAGTTGAAAAAGAAGAATAGTTTATTTTTCCCATTAACGAATTTCGGAATCTGAACCGGACCGCCGATCACACCGCCGAACTGATTCCGCTTGAAGGGCGGGTGCGGCGCTCCGGCGCGGTCGAAAAAATTCTTGGCGTCGAGGTCGGAATTTCGCAGGAACTCAAAAAGCGCGCCATGGTATTCGTTGGCTCCGCTTTTGGTGATGACGTTGATCTGCGCCAGATTGTGGCCATACTCAGCGCTATAAGTGGCGGTTTCCACCTTGAACTCCTGGAGCGCATCTACGGAAGGTTGGATCAGGTAGGTGGCGTAGTTGGGGTCGGTATTCTCAACTCCATCCAGCATGTAATGGTTGTTTTCCTGGCGCTGGCCGGCGATGTTGAGCTGGAAATTGCTGCGGTCGCCGCCGCCGCGGGCCTGGGCGATGGAATTGCCGGGTCCGTACTGGGTTACGCCCGGCGTAAGCGAAGCCAGTTGCAGATAATTGCGGCCGTTCAAAGGCAGTTCCTCGATGCGCTTGGTTTCGACGACTGTGCCCACGGTGGCATTTTCCGTATCGAGGATGGGAGCGGCCGCGTGGACTTCCAACGTTTCGGAAACATTGCCGACCTGCAGCGAGAAATCGATTCGCGCGGTCTGATCGATTTGCAATTCGATAGAATTCCTCACGTCAGTCTTAAAGCCAGGCATCGACACTTTGAGCGAATAACTGCCGGGCGGCAGCGCGGGCGCATCATAAGCGCCCGATGAATTTGTGGTTAGCGTGCGCTGTATATTAGTGGCGGTGTTGGTAATGGTCACGGTTGCGCCGGACACGACGCCACCGGTTGCATCGGTGACAGAGCCGGTAATTTCGGCGCTTGGCAATTGCGCCCACGCCGCGGATGCTAAGAACAAGGAGCAAAACGAAACGAGAATGCGGCGGTACATGGACGCCTCCCCTGTGAGCCTATATCTTTAGCCGGCAGACGACACCGACGTCGTCGCAGTACCACATCATCCCCTGCCAGATGGTCATGCCGTGCGGCAGAGGATCGCTGTCGGCCAGTTGAATCTTCTCGACCATCTGGCCGGTTTCCGGATCGTGCTTATAAAACGCATTCAAATTGGAATCGGTGGCCCACAGGTATTTACCCTCCCATCCGATTCCATGCGGGCGGTTGCCGGCCGTGGAAAACTTTGTCTCCACGACCCATGTATTAGGATCGATGCGATAGATCTCGCGCGAGGGAGGGACGGCGAACCAGAGTTTGCCATCTCTCCACTCCTGGCCGTGAGCGCCGGTGCCCGGCGCCGCGCCCTCCAGGATCTTTCCTTGCTGGAATCCGCCAACTGTCTGTCCGGAGCTCTTCTTGGCGCCTTGTGGCCGCTGGCGCGTCTTGGCAAGCGGGCTGCTACGGGCCGCCGGATCGCCCACCATCTGGTAGATCACGCCCGCGCCTGGAGTGAAGTGCCTCTTGATTGCTTTGCCGGTCATCGCGTCCACGCGCACAATTTCGCGGCTATAGGTGGAACCGATCCAGAGGGCTTCGCCGTCATAGGTGATGCCGCTCGACTTATCCGTCTCGGTCTCAAACGCGCGCAGGACTTTGCCGTCCTCATAGCTCACCAGATAAGCTTTGTTGCCCGCGCCCTGGTCGATAATCCATAAGCCGTCTTTGGTGGCTTGCAGACCGTTCGGCTGCGGGCCGGGCGACTTGAAGACAATTTCTACTTTCCCCACTTTGCGTGTGGGAATCCTGTCAAGATTCAGGGTTGGCGCCGCACTGGCTGCAGGCGCCGCTGCGGCGAGGGCCAAAAAGTCTCGACGTTTCATGGTAGATGCTCCTATCTGGAACTCTAAATGGATTTAAATTTATCACAATGTGGTCTCTTGGGCAAAAGGTTGCATCGGCGCGTCGGCGCACAGCCATCCAACGAACACGCCGCTTCAGTCCGACGAGGCGATCGGCCGGGAACCATCTACCCGCGAGCGCGGCCTGTAAATGGCCATTCTCGTAGATAGAACATTCTCCTTCGCTCGGTACAAACGCATTATCCGCATTACCCCTTGGTGGAGCGCGCTTTTTCCGTTCTTCGAGCCCGCAACGAGACACTCAAAGTGACGATCCAGAATTTTATCGAGTTCTGGGCGGTGGCCACTCGCCCGGCGGGAAGCGATAATGGCCTCGGGATGACAACCGAGGCAGCGATGAACGAGCTCGCGATTCTCATAGAATGCCATACACCAAGCCATCGCGCGGTAGGCGCCGTCACATCCCATAGGCGTTCGCCTGAGGATAACCTTTGGATTCCTTTGCGTAAACACTTGACGTGTAAACCAGAAGGCAGTTTTCCACAGAAGTTAAAGTTTTACTTTAACATACAAGTGATTGAAAAATATGAAGATTTTCGTTGCTTTTCCACAATCTCTTAGGTCATAGTAAGTGGGAAACAATATGCGACCGGAACGAAAGTGGACGGAAGACGATCCTCGGTTCAAAGAGCTTCAGCTCTACATCTGCGAGAAGGCACGCCATGCCAGATTTGAGCATCTGTTCGATGAACAACTCATGGTTCTTCGTGTTGACTCGTCGTGGCTTGACGATGCGATGGTTGGGGTTGGATCTCGCCGTGGCGAAACATCCTGAGATTTTTTCAATGGTTCCGGCACTAATCTTGTCGTGCGCAAAATTGGTGGTCTACCAAAACGCCTTCGCCCCTGCGTGTGTTCTTCACCTACGAGGCGACCGAGGTCATGGTGATCTGTGTCGAGTTTGCGGAGTGATGTCAAAGTGGTAAACTTCGATTTCATGCAACCAAGTCTTCTTCCAGAACTCGGCGGAGTTGTGACTGAAAGGGACAGTCGCTTCGTACTGGACTACCCAGAGGCCGAGTTGGTGTTCGGGCTCGTATTCGCAGTGGGAACGGATTACAAACCCGTACTAAGCTACCTGGAAGATTACATCAGGCTCGGTGGCTATGTCACCAATAAGCTGCAAATCAGCGAGTGGTTCCCGGATAGCGCGGCACGTCTAAAGCTCAATCTGCAATTTCCAGAAGAACCCGAATATGAGCGCATCGCGAGCCGAATCGATGCTGGTAATAAGATCCGATTTGAAACCAAGCGGTTTGACATTTTTGCGCTCATGGCCGCCTCAAAGATTTTCAGCGGGAGAGACGTCAATGAGCACGAAGAACCGGTTGCGCTTAAGCGTAGGGCCCATATTCTTGTCTCGTTGAAACGTCCCGAGGAAGTCGAGAGTCTTCGTAAAATTTATGGTCCCGGTTTTTTCCTGATCGGAATTTTTGCAGATGAAGCCGAGAGGGTTGATTTTTTAACGAACCGTAAAGGACTCTCCCCGCAACAAGCCCTAGATCTGATAGACATAGACCAAAAAGAAACAGCAGTCGAGTACGGCCAGCGAACTAGGGATACGTTTCAAATGGCAGACTTATTCGTTGGTCTTACGGGTAGGGAATACGAACGAGGGCTTCAGCGGTTTTTGAAGTTGGTTTTTGGTGATCCCTTCACGACTCCATCCAAAGACGAACATGCGATGTTCCTGGCCTATGCCGCGTCCTTGCGATCAGGTGATCTTTCGCGGCAGGTGGGCGCCGCCCTTACCTGCGCAGACGGTGACGTAATTTCGTTAGGCTGCAACGATGTTCCTGCTCCTGGTGGTGGCTTGTATAGCGCAGATCACGGAGAAGCAGATGCTAGGGACCTCAAGCGAAAGAAGGATTCCAACGACGCTCACAAAGAGCAGATCATCGACGACATCATCCTAGCGTTTGGAAAGCAATTCCTTCCCGACAAAAATAAAGAAGAACTTTTAAAGGAGGCCCGACCACTACTGGAAAAAACGCTTGTTTCAGATGTGACAGAATCGCTGCTGGACGGACAGGTGTTAGTTTCAGGGATGCAACGCTCTATACAACCACTTTTCCGTGCCATACGTGCACGCGGCATATTATTGACGCTGGAGTCAAACGCGTTCTTTACATCGAACCGTACCCAAAGAGCTTGGCGAAAGAATTACACAATGACGCTATCAGGCTTTCTGGCGCGACCCGTAAGGGGGACAGCCGGATTCCATTCGAGCCGTTTCTGGGAATCGGCCCGAGGCGCTTCTTTGATCTATTCTCGCTCAAGCTGAGTTCTGGATACACTATCGAACGAAAAGAAAATAGTTCCGTTGTTGGTTGGGACTTGCGGCGAAATGCCAAACCGCGCGTTCCCATGCCACCTACTTCATATCTTGAACGCGAACAGTTAATCTCAAAGACGCTTGTGTCAGTTTTTGCCACAAAAGAGGAAGCTCAAAACGATGCCAAAACCACTCAGAGTCAAGAGCGGCCCCGAATATTGGAAACTAATGGAGAGAACAGCCCGCCGGGTAGAAAGTTGGCCGGAATGGAAAACAGGAGAACCGGCGATAATATCGTTGCCAGAGAAGAAGGAAAAGGCTAATCTCGAAAAGCAAAACGAATCAGGGACTCCCGCCAAGATTCCGCGCCGTTAATTGGAGTTGTACGCCCAATAGGGGAACCTATGAAACCAGAATCAGCACCACCGCCTAACGGTGCGGCAGGACGCCATGAGATCTCAGCCTGATACGATTGCTGAGTTGAGCGCCCGATGCGACGGCCCAAACCAGTTTGAGAACTTCGACCACACGTTTCGTAAGACGCTGACCGTATCGAAAGCGGACTTACTGAAGGAAGAGGCCAGACTGAAGTGGGCCAGCGCAAGGAAGCGGACGAAGAGAAAAGCCGCTTCTTGACTGGCTCACGCTACAAAATGACCATGGACGAGATCAATGCCGAGATTGCCGCCTACCGTCGTGAACGGCGTGCAAAAGGCGAAATCAGACTCTAAAGCCCGGTAGATGGTCCGAGTCGTTTTGGACACCAACGTCGTGTCTCAGCCTGCTTAAGGCCGGAAGGCGCATTCGCCACTATCACCTCAACCGCGATATAGGGCAGACGCTGCTCGGATTGTGCTACGATTCTAACACGCGACCAGAAACCTCCCGGAGAGGTGGCTGAGTGGTCGAAAGCAGCGGTTTGCTAAACCGTCGTAGGGTCAAAAACTCTACCGGGGGTTCGAATCCCCCCCTCTCCGCCAGTTCAAGTGAATGGGGTCGTTCGAGAAATAAGGCCCTCAAAAGGTGTGGGAGTGGCGCTTATGTGGCGGCAAGAAAGCCAGAAGGGCATATCTGGCTCGTCGGGCCGGGTACTAGAACTGTCAATGATGGTGTTGACAACAGTGTCCAGCCGCTTTACACATGGGGTAGCATTCTAACCAGTTTTGTCCCTATTAGACAGAAAACGCTTTCCTTAGCATTCGCCAGGAGTGGCACATCACGTGCCTGAAGGAGCCTCTCAAGGGGGTCACTGCAACTGGGACGGGGAGAGGCTCAGTCGCTGTTTGGACCGATTTGTTATATGCTATCTACCTGTATGCCCTTGTCCAGCATTGGCGGCCGTTACGAGATCAAGGAAGTGCTCGGTCAAGGGGGGATGGGTGTCGTTTATAAGGCCTACGATTCTCACCGTAAAGGTTTCGTTGCCCTCAAGACCATGAAGGACGTCGCCGATGCGGCATCCCTCGAGCTGTTTGCTCAAGAGTGGAGAACGCTGGCGAATATCAGCCACCCTAATATTGTCGATGTCCTCGACTCCGGGGAATTCGAGGAGGAGAGCCAGCGCAAACCCTATTTCGTGATGCCGTTGCTGCCGGGCAAAACTCTGGACAGGCTCATACGGGACATCAGTCACCGCGTGACGGTGGAGCGCACGGTGGAGATTCTGATCCAGACTTGTCGAGGATTGCAGGCGGCCCACGCGGGGGGTCTGATTCATCGCGATCTCAAGCCAAGCAATCTGTTCGTCATGAGCGACGATTCCGTCAAAATCATCGATTTCGGAATGGTGCACTTGGCCGACTCCAGAAAATCGATCACCGGAATCAAAGGCACTTTGCACTACATGGCCCCCGAACAGATCGAGATGAAGGACGTCACGCCGGCGACGGATATCTTCTCCCTGGGTGTGGTCGCTTACGAAGCTCTTACGAACAGGAAGCCTTTCGACCGCGGATCCGAGGCCGCCACTGTGCAAGCCATTCGGAAGGAGTTTCCTCCGCCTGTTTCCGATCTGAACCCCAACGTAAGTAAGGCACTGGCTCAGGTAGTGGCCAAGGCGTTGGCCAAGGGTCCCTGGAATCGATTCGAGAGCGCGCGAGAATTCGGTGAACACCTGCAACGGGCTCTAAGGCGGGAACCGATCGAGTTGTTCGACGTCGCCCGTATCCAGCCGAGGATCGAGCGTGCGCGGCGGGCTCTGATCGAGAGCGATTTTGAGTACGCTAACGAGATTTTGAACGAACTGCAGCTTGAAGGGCATGTTGACGCTGAAATTTCACTTTTGCTCGAACAAGTGAACGAGGCTACACGCGGCAAAGTTATTCGCCAATTGCTCGATAGCGCGCGAACGCGGATGCAGGAAGAAGAGTACCCTCTGGCCTGGCAGAAGATTCAGGAAGCGCTTCAAAAAGATCCGGGAAACCGGGAAGCGCAGGCGCTCCAGGCTGAGATCGAGACCCGCCGCAGCGACCAGCAGATGGACAAGTGGCGCCGGCTGGTTCATCAGCATCTTCACAACCATGCTTTCACACAGGCTCGGGACGCGATCGAAGAGATTCGAAAGATCAAACCCGACGACGTTGAGGTGGGGGAGCTGACCGCCGAGGTGCTCGGCCGGGAAACGGAATTCCGAAGGGTATGCGACGAGAAGGAGCGGGAGTTTCAATCGGCGATGCGCTCCTACGGCTCGGGCGAGATCAGCACGGCGCTCAGCAAGCTCAAGAAAATTCTCGAGCTTGAAACCGGCACACCTGGATTCATCGTTCCGGAGCGGGATGAGGTATACCGCGAAACCTACAACAAGATCCGATCGGAGCGGGACGAAGTCCTGAACGCAGTCGCCGAGATCGAAAAAAACATCGCTTCCGGTAATATTGCCCGGGCAACCGAACTCTCCTCCGAGCAGTCCGCCAAGTACCCGAACGATTTCGCGCTACAGGCGCTCAAGCTCAAAGTAGAAGATCTGCAGCGCCAGGGGAAATCGGCCTACATCGCCGAGATAGGCCGGCGCGTGGACGCCGAACCGGATCTGGACCGGGGCGTGAAGTGCCTCGAAGAAGCGCTGGAGCGATATCCGAACGAGCCTCACTTTCAGGAATTGGCGGCCAGTCTGCGGAAACGGCGAGACCTGGTCAACTCGATAGTCCTTAAGGCGCGTCAATACGAAGAGCAGAACCTGGTCATCGAGGCCTTGAGCCAATGGAACACGCTGTGCAGCGTTTATCCGCAATATCCAGGACTCAATTTCGAGATCGAGCGGGTGCAAAGGAGGGGCGAACAGCGCAGGCGCGACGAAAGCAAACTGAGCTGGGTAGACCGGATCGACCGGCTTCTGCAAACTGGGGAGCACGATCGCGCCCATGATTTGTCGGTGGAGGCTTTGTCCGAGTTTCCGGGCGATCAGGAGTTACAGAGCCTAAAGCGGCTTGCGCTCGAGGGACGAGAACGCAGTGCGGAAGCGATGAAGTTAATGGAGCAGGCTCAGGGCCTGACTTCAAACGGGGAATTCCCGGAAGCGATCGAGCTACTGCGACGAGCTGTGAATCTGGACCCGAATCAGGCGACCGTTCGCGAAACGTTGGCGAACGGCCTGGTGCGCCAAGCGCAGGCGCTATTGTCGAACGACTGGCGGGCGGCCGAGCCGCTGATTCAGGAAGCGTTGCGCGTTTCTCCAGCTCACGCCTTGGCCAAAAGCTTGCGGCCATCGGTGTTACTTGCGAAACGCATGGAGTTTGTGGATCAGTGCGTGGCGCAAGCGCGCGAGCTTCAGACGGCGGGCGACGTCGCCGGAGCTCTGGCTAGGGTGCAAGAGGGCCTCGCCACCTATCCGAACGACAGCCGGCTTGTCCAGTTACAGAATGCGCTGAGGAACACGATCGGCGAGCAGGGGCATCTGCGTCGCAGCCGCGACCTCGAAGAGCTCCGACGGCTCTCCCAGGAAGCCGAACAGGCGCGCGATCAAACCAGCTTGACCGCGCTGCTCGAGCGAAGCGTGGTATTGTCTCAGCTTTATCCGGAGGATCAGGAGGTCGCCGGGGTGCTTTCGGGGATCCGGGAGCGCAGCGAACTAGCCGCCAAACCGGACGGTGTGGCGCCTCCACCCGCGGCGCCGCCCGAACAGGTCCCGCCCGTGAGCGGGAAATCCGCCAATGACAACAAGGGAAGACAACTCGGGAGCCGCGTCGCGACTCCCTTTGAGAACGCCTGGAAGTGGGTCAAGAGCCGTTCGCGTTCGCTCGGGCCGCGTACACAGGGGCTATCGCGGACACAGCGGGGTGGGCTGGCGGCGATTTTAGTGGTGGTCGTGGCGGGCATCGTTGCCGGGCCGGCCATCAGGCGTTTTATTGACCGCCGAAAAGGACATGGATCGGCAATCGCCCAGCAGGAGGTCGCGATCACGTTCGCGGTGAATCCCGAAGGCGCAACTCTTGTAGTGGATGGAAACCCTTTGACGGGAACTGCGGCAAACCTCCTCCCAGGCCAACACTCAGTTACAGCAGCCAAAGAAGGTTACAAGCGCGTCGTACAGACGTTCACCGTCGAGGGTGATGCGGCCCCTGTAAAACTACAGCTTGAACCGGAGCCTCACGTCATTCGGGTATCGGCCGACGTGCCTGGGGCGAAGGTGCTGCTGGACGGCACGGAAATTGGCCCATTGCAGGACGGCTTCTTCAGCTATCCTCTGGCAGGAGGTGGCCCGCATACCCTAAAGCTGGTGAATGGCAGGAACGAGGTATTTTCAGTCGAGTTTCAGGCGGAGCCAGGCGCACCCGCGAAGCTTGTTGCTGCTCCAACAACCCGCGATCTGCCAATCGTTGTAGTGAGCAATTTGGGCTCACACGCCTGGGTCTATTCCAGTGTGAAGGAGATGCGGGCCGCACTGAAAAGCGGAGACCCGCAGAGTATTCCGCCCGAGGGTCGCGATTTGACGCTGCTTCCCGCCGACAATGAAGTCACGTTCGACGACGGCAAGAAACCAATGAGCTTCCCTGTGGAGGGCGGTAACGCTCCGGTGCTCAGCATCAGAGCGGGAATCTCGACCAAGGGCGCCCTCGCTATCGAGGCCAGTGCGGACGGAG
>Ga0210405_10003174_pt1 | contig 16356 bp, 12 predicted proteins | sample IncBWH11MmetaG_FD_155492 | JGI IMG/M metagenome (GOLD analysis project Ga0210405, IMG submission 155492) | Forest soil microbial communities from Barre Woods Harvard Forest LTER site, Petersham, Massachusetts, United States - Inc-BW-H-11-M | ecosystem: Environmental > Terrestrial > Soil >... | reverse complement strand
TGCTAGAATCAGCCCCATATCCGGCCTTCTGGCTGTTCTCTGCTCAATGTAGCCTGCGGGCAGTCCTGGAAGTCCTCTCGGCGCACTCACAGAATTCTCTAAAAGTTCTCACAAGGGATTGGGAAAGTATCATGAGCGAGGAAATGGGCCAGCGACGTGATCCAAAAGATACCCGCGATTCTCTCTCCGTTGCCAGAGATACAGTAAACCGGGATACGCCGCAGCTTTACGAATTTGGTCCCTTCCGCCTGGAACCCAACGAACGCAAGTTATTACGTGGCAATGAGATAGTAGAGCTCACGCCGAAAGCGTTCGACACCCTGCTACTCTTGGTCCGAAATAGCGGACACCTGCTGGAGAAGGACGAGCTCATCAGCATGCTTTGGCCCGAGACATTCGTCGAAGAGGGCAGCCTATCCAACAACATCTTTCTCTTGCGAAAGGCCTTGGGCGAGGACCCCGCATACATTGAAACGGTTCCCCGGCGAGGTTACCGCTTCGTTGGTGCAGTTCGACAGTTCCCGCCTGCAGCGCCGACACACCCAGAAAAGCCACCCGAGATGGGCGCCCGTGGGTTCGCTTCCCTTCCTGTGAAAGCCCTACGACCGTGGCGCAGTTGGGCAGGGCTAGGGATCGCTGCGGTTGCCCTGCTGGCCTCGCTGGCGTCTGCTGGCTGGTTCTACAGGCGGGCTGGGCGAGGCGGAGAAACGATAGAATCGCTGGCGGTCTTGCCTTTCGTGAACGCCAACGCTGATCCCAACACCGAATACTTAAGTGACGGCATCACTGAGAGCCTCATCAACAGCTTGTCGCAGTTGCCGAATTTGAAGGTAATGTCCCGAGACTCCGCTTTCCGCTACAAGGGAAAAGATACGGATGCTCAGACGGTTGGCCGCGAGCTGGGCGTGCGCGCGATCTTCAAGGGCAGAGTCACGCAGCGAGGGGACACGCTAAACATCAGCGCCGAGCTGATCAATGCCCGCGATAGCAGCCACATCTGGGGACAGCAGTACGACCGGAAGCTCGCGGATATGGTTGCTCTCCGGGAAGAGATCGCCAGGGAAATGGCGAGCGCGCTGCGTATGCGCTTAACGGGCGCGGAAGAGAAGCGCCTGACCAAGAGATACACCGCGAGTCCCGAAGCCTATCAGGACTATCTGAAAGGCCGCTATTGGTGGAACAAGAGCACCGCGGAGGGATTTGACAAGGGCATCGGATACTTTCAGCAGGCAATCGCAAAAGATCCCACTTACGCGCTTGCTTATTCCGGCTTATCTGATTGTTACAGCTCGCTTGCAGAGTCTGGCGTTGTTCCCGCGAAGGAGGGTTATCTGAGAGCCAAGGATGCCGCGCTGAAGGCAGTGGAGCTGGATGACACCCTCGCCGAAGCTCACGGTTCGCTGGCGTTCGTCAAATCAGGCTATGACTGGGATTGGTACGGCGCCGACAAGGAGATTCGACGAGCCATTGAACTTAATCCGAGCTACACGGACGCCCACCGATTGCATGCCGAAGTTTTATGGCAGACCGGACAGCTTAACGAAGCCATCGCTGAAACCAAGCTAACCCTGGAACTTGATCCACTCTCGCTCGATAATAACGACACTTTGGGTATGGAATTCTTCCTGGCACGACAGTATGACCAGGCGATAGAGCAAGACGGAAAGGTACTGGAGTTGGACCCAAACTTCATTGACGCCTACTACTTTCGGGGCGTGGCCTATGTCAAAAAATCCATGTATAAGGAAGGCATGGCGGAGTTTGAAAAGGGGGTGGCGATCTCCCCTGTCAACCCAGAGGCACTAACGGGGCTCGGATACGGCTATGCTGTCACGGGTAGAACGGTAGAGGCGCATAGGATACTGGATAAATTGAACGAGCTCTCGAAGCACGAATACATTTCACCAGTGTGGAGGGCGAAAATCTATGCGGGCCTTGAGGACAAGGACAAGGCATTTGAGTGGCTGGAAAAGGCTTTTGAAGATCGCTCCATCGTAAGTGTCGGATACATAAAAACGAACCCCATGTTCGATCCGCTGCGCTCGGACCCGCGCTTCGCCGATCTTCTCCGCCGGACGAATCTGCAACCATGATCGTAAACCATGTCGCCGGAGATCCCCCCATTCCGGTTCAAGCGTGCGGGGTTTGACTTTTCAAGCGATTTCGCACTCTTTGCCAAAAAACACGGTGGGGTGGGGGTACCCTCCCATAGGGATCCATCGCGTAACTATCGCGGGGATTCCTCTTCTAACTTTGCAGGAGATGGACATGGCGGTGTTTGGAGATTTGGGCGACCGGAGAGAGCTGGAGAAACGGGCGAAGGCCGAGGGCCGCCTGCCCCCGGGGCAATCGCTGACGTTGAAGTGGCCGGTGCTGCACAACGGCAGCGTCCCGAAATTCGATGCGGAGAAGTGGGACTTCAAAATTTCAGGGCTTGTGGAGGAGCCGGTGCGGCTGACCTGGCAGGAGTTTCTCGCGCTGCCACAAACGGAAGTGACCTCGGATTTTCATTGCGTGACGCGCTGGAGCCGCCTGGACAATCGCTGGAAAGGCGTGCTGTTCGCGGACGTGCTGAAGCTGGTGAAACGGAAGCCGGGTGCGGAATTTGCATTGCTGCTGGCGGAAGAAGGCTACACGGCCAATGTGCCGCTGCCCGACTTGCTGCGGCCGGATGTCCTGTTCGCCTTCGAGCACGACGGCCAGCCTCTCCCGGCGGAGCACGGCGGGCCTTTGCGCTTGGTCGTGCCGCATCTCTACGCCTGGAAGAGCGTGAAATGGGCGCGCGGCTTCCTCCTGCTCGATCACGACCGCCTCGGCTTCTGGGAGCGCAACGGCTACCACGCCTACGGCGACCCGTGGAAAGAGCAGCGCTATTCAGGAAGCTAGCGGCTTGACGAATGAAGAAAAAAACGGAGCCGCGGCAAGCCGCCGGCTCCATTTCGTACAAGGGCGCTAGAACTTTATTTGCTTACGATTTGAGAGGCCTGGCCGCCTCAGCTCGCGGCGGCTTGCGCCTTGGCCGGGTCGATTTCGATGCGGCCCTTGAAGTGCGCGCCGTCCTCGATGCTGATGCGCGCCGATGAAATATCGCCGATGATCGAGCCGTCTTTCTTGATATCCACGCGGCCACGCGCCTGGACGTTTCCGGAGACTTTGCCAAAAACGACCACGTCGCCGGCGTGAATTTCGGAATTGAGCTGCGCAGTGGAACCGACTGTGAGTTCGTGGCCGTTGAGCGAGATCGGGCCATCGACTTTGCCATCGATCTGCAAGTCTTCGGTGCCGGTGATGTGTCCTTTGATGACCAGTCCCGCCCCCAGTCGCGCCGAGTTGCGCGGCGATGTGCCGCCCAACCGCGGTGCCGAGGGTGCGCTAATCGGTGTGACTGAGGCTGCGGGTCCCGGCGCCGGCGTTGCGGCAGGTGGTTCGGCTGGTGATTGCTGCTTGTTCCACATACTTCCTCCCTTATGCGAGCTAGAAAAGTCGCTTTGGCTCCGGGTGGGAGGAGCAGCGTGGATACACTCTAGCCGCGCCTGCCAAGAGGAAGCAAGAAAGAAAGCAGGCGGCTTGCGCGGATCAAACACTGTCCCGCAGTACAGGTTAGGTTGTGGCCCGGCAAAAATGAATTTGCGCGCTCGAAGAAACTGCTGGGCACAAAAACAAAAAGCCCCGGCGGTTGAAGGCCGGGGCTTTTTTGAGTCCGCGTAAACCGGGGTCAGTAGATGTCGTATTGCTCCCAGTGGAGGGTGGCGTCGGACTGGATGATGATGTGCTTGTGCGAATTCTGCTCGAGTTCGTCGATGAGCATGGACTCTCGGGTTTTCAGGGCTTTGGCGATTTCCGGATTCACGCGGATGGTGAGGTTCGGGCCTTCGTGCTCGGCGGTGGCCATCTTGCGCGCTTCGGACTGGATTTCGTAGCACAGCGTGGGGATGGACTTGACCATGCCGGAGCCGGTGCAATACGGGCACGGCTGGCAGAGCACGCGCTCGAGCGCCTGCTTGGTGCGCTTGCGCGTGATGCACACGAGGCCGAACTCGTTGAAGGAAAGCGCTTTTGACGGGGCCTTGTCTTCTTCGAGAGCCTGCTGCAGCGCGGACAAAACTTTTTCGCGGTTGCGGCGCTCTTCCATGTCGATGAAGTCGACGACGATGATGCCGCCGAGGTCGCGCAGGCGAATCTGGCGCACGATTTCCTTCACGGCTTCAAGGTTGGTCTTGACGATGGTGTCCTCGAGGCGCGTGGAGCCTTTGCCGACAAATTTGCCGGTGTTCACGTCGATGGCCACGAGCGCTTCGGTATGGTTGATGACGATGTAGCCGCCGGACTTGAGCCAGACTTTGGCGCGCAACGCTTTGTCCAGCTCGTGCTGGATTCCGAACTCTTCGAAGATCGGCGTTTCCTTGGTGTAGAGCTTGACCTTGTTGACGAGTTTCGGCTGGAAGCGGCTGACGAACTCGACGATCTTGCCGTACTCCTCTTCGTTGTCGATCCAGATGCCGGTGAAATCGTCGCTGACGTAATCGCGGAGGATGCGCTCGACGAGGTTGAGGTCGCGATGGAGCAGAGACGGCGCTTTGCGCTGCTCGCTGCGTTCCTTGATTTCGTTCCAGGTTCTGCCGAGGAACTCGATGTCCGTGCGAATTTCGTCATCGGTGGCGCCACCGGCCGCGGTTCGAACGATGAAGCCGCCGGGATAAGCGCCGCCGGCTTCACTGACTAACCGGCGCAAGCGCGAGCGATTTTCCGCGGAAATAATTTTGCGCGAGACGCCGGTGTGATGGACCGTGGGCATGTAGACCAGGAAACGGCCCGGCAGAGCGACATGACTGGTGATGCGCGCGCCCTTTTTGCCCAGCGGCTCCTTGGCGATTTGGATGACCACGTCCTGGCCCGCCTTGAGCATTTCGGAAATGAGCTGCGGGCGGCGCGGGGGACCGGAACGGCCTCCCTGATAGCCACGGTCTTGCCGTGGGCCGCCGGGGCGGCGTTCGAAACGCGGTCCGCCGCTGGGGCGTCCGCCGCGATCGGGACGGCCACCACGGCTGTCGGGACGTCCACCTCTGCTATCCGGGCGTCCGCCTCGATTATCGCGTCCGCGGTCGCGCCCACCGCTGCGGAATGGCCGCTGGAAGCGGGAACGCGGATTGCCGCCGATGCGCGCGGAGTCGCGCGGGAAATCTTCCAGCGGAGCCCCCGCGCCGCCGATTCGGGGGGCACGAGTTTCGCCGGGGAGGAGAGTCACGTCTTCTTCGATGGCCGCCACGCCTTCGGTGAGAGGTTCACCTGGGGCTGCTGAGATCATGTCTGTTTCGGAATGCTCGTGCTCAGAGTGTTCGTGCTCTGCGTGATCGACACGTAGCTCCTCGGCGTGTCCGTGCTCGCTGTGTTCGTGCTCGACATGTTCAAGCTCGCCGTGCGCGGCGTGGTGTTCGGCGTGTTCTTGCGCCACGTCGGCGGCAAATTCCGCGCGGTTGGCGGCGCGTCCGGCTTCGACTTCCTCGACTTCTTCCTCGGAAAGTTCGGAAACCTCGGCGACTGCCGTGGTTTCTGATTCTTCCGCCCGGTCTTCCGATTGTTCTTCCGCTTCTTCTTCATCGAATTCGGCGCCGCCGACGACGGCATCGGCTTCCGCTTCTTCCTGCGTCTCTTCGTGTTTGGCTTCGACGAAGCCGGAAGCGAGAGCGGCGACTTGATCCTCGTTCAGTTCGGCGTCATTGCGCACGGCTTCCACGCTGTTGCCGGCCGCTTCTGGCAAAGGTTCGACGGCGCCGCTGCCAGCCGCGGAACCTTCTTCCGTAGCACCCGCAGCCTCTCCCGAAGCCGCTGCTTCCGCTCCCGCATCGGCCAAGAGCCAGCGGGGCAAGCCACCGGAGAATCGGCGCGGAACGTTGCCGCCGCTCGGAGCTGTTGCAGGCAGATTGCCGGCCGTGCGCGGCGTGATTTCCTCGGCGGTGGTGCGCTCTTCGCGCGCATCCTGCTCAACACTGGGAGCGGCGGCGGGCGCAACCGCAGGCTTGTTGCGATACTTTGCCAACGATTCCCCTGGAAGGACGATCTCGTCCTCAGTGGCATTGGTCACGGAAGGCGCAAAAGCACGCGGAGGCTCCGGCCGGCGATTGTCAAAACTGCGCGGCGGACCGCCGCGATTCTCGTAGCCGCGGGACTCGCCGCCCTGGGGCGACGCATATTTCGACGGAGGCAAATTGCGCCCTCCCGGGCCACCCTGGGGGCGTCCGCCGCGCGGACGTCCGCCACGGCGTCCCCAACGGCCGCTGCGGCCCCGATCACCGCCACGATCTGCACCGCGATCGCCGCTGCGATCACTGCTGCCCCGGCCAAAATTCTGCCCAGGACGGTCGCTACCGCCGCGGGAAGAATAATTCTGAGTAGGGTTGTAATGCGGGGCGAAGTTCTGGGGCGCGGAAGCGTTGGAATCGGGCTGGCGTTCCTCACCTGCTTCGGCATGGTGCTCTTCCAATGGAGCGGAAGGAACCGCGTCGTGATGTTCCTCGAGATGTTCGGCTTCCGCGGCGTGGACTTCCTCGTGGGAAGCGTGTTGTTCATCCAAGTGACGGGCTTCGTCCTCGCGAAACTCTTCGTGGTGAGTTTCTTCGTGGTGTTCGCCGGCACGGGCCAGGGATTCACCGGGAAGCAGTTCGACCGGCGAAGCATTCGCGGGCGGCAGCGAGGCCACGGACGTTTGCGGCTGCTCGTGCGGATGCCCGTGATCGTAGTCCTCGAGGTTTTCGAAAACGTCGCTGACGTAGAGGAAAGCGTCGCCGTCGAGGCCAATATCCACGAAAGCGGACTGCATGCCGGGGAGGACGCGGGTGACTTTTCCCTTGTAGATGCTGCCGACGAGCGCGAATTCCTTTTCCCGCTCGATGTAGATTTCGACTAACTGACCTTCTTCGAGAATAGCGACCCGCCGTTCGTGGGAGGCCGCGGAAATAACCAATTCTTTCGACATGAAAACTCCTTATGCGTGACCCCGGCCGGGCCGGAGCCACCCTTCTGTGCGGGCCCGGCTTGGCCGGGACCGACAGGACGCATCGCCGCGAGCTTAAGCCCAGCGGAGTTTCCGAAAAGCGGAGCGCCATCCCGGTCAAAACCGGGACACGTTGGCCACACTTGTAGTGAAATGGCTTGGCGTTCGAAGCCAGAGGGGAAAAACTTCCTCAGTCTGTCGAGGCTGGTCCGTCGCCGGAAAGAAGCCGGGCGATCGGCGAACGATGCTGTCCTCACTCTAAAATCCTTCTTGCTTGCGATCCCGGGCGAACCGGGATCAGCAATTCCCAATGCGAATTCTCTTCCGGTGCGTTCCGGCGAAGCGGAAACGTCACGCGGCACTGGCGGCCAGGTCAGTTGACGAAGCGGCGAAGCCGGACATTCATCACCAGGCCAATCGCCAGGAAAACAAACAACGTGGCGGAACCCCCGTAACTCATCAACGGCAAGGGGATGCCGGTAACCGGCATAGCGCCGATGACCATGGCCACGTTTACCAGCACGTGGAACCCAAGCGCCGCTGCGACGCCCATGACCAGAAACATTCCCGCGCGATCTTTCGCGCGTTGAGCATTCTGCACTAAACGCAACAGAAGCGCCATATACAGCCCGAGGGCGAGAATCACGCCCTTAAAACCCTGTTCTTCAGCCCACGCCGACATGATGAAATCCGAATAGCGGACGGGGATGTAGCCCAGTTGGTTCTGACTGCCATTGCGAAAGCCTTTGCCCCAGAAACCGCCGGAACCTACGGCAATCTTGGATTGCAAAAGCTGATAGCCGGAGCCTTTGGCATCTTCCTCGGGGTGCAGGAACGAAGTGATGCGATCCCGCTGATAGGGCTTGAGGATGCGCTTGCTGACGGGCGGATAGAAAACAGCGCCCACCAGCAAAATCCCGGCTAACGAAAAAATCGCCGCGTGCTGCCACTGCAAGCCGGCCAGAAATGCCCCAACCACGAGCATGGGGATCAGCACGAGGGCTGTTCCCAAATCAGGCTGCTTGAGTATCAAAACCAGCGGCACACCTACCAACAATCCTGCCTTGATCAGATCACGCAGGTCAAGCTGGTCCGAGCGCACTTCCGCGAAGAAGCGCGCCAGTACAATGATTATAATCAATTTAACCAATTCTGACACCTGAAGAAGCTCTCCGATACCCGGGACGTTGATCCAGCGCTTGGCGCCAAACCGGGTATGGCCAACGGCGAGAACAGCGACAAGCGCGGCTATACCGATCAAATAGAGGAGCGGAGCCTGGTCGAGAATCAGATGATAGTCCAGGCGAGAAAGTACGAACATCAGGACGAAGCCGATGACGAGCCAGCGCACCTGCTTCATGTGCATGCCATCGAGGGTGCTGCCGTGGGTGGCGGAATAGATTTCCATTACGCCGAGGGCGCAGATGGCGGCGAGGATGGCGAGAAGCCACCAGTCGTAGTCGCGGGTTCCGGGTGCGTCACTCATGGGAGAGGGCGAAAATGGAAAAAAAGAAATTGGAAATTCGAAAATCGAGTTTCGGCGGCAATGAGTTCATAAAGATGTTCATTGGCGCGGCTCCGCGCTGACGGTTGCGGGGATGACGGCTGCGCTGTCGTCGGGCTTCAGAACGGCGCGCGGTGCAACTGCAACGGCCACAGCCGGGCGCTTGCGAGGCGCATCGCTCTTGTTTTCGGCGGTGACTTCGCCCTGGGTCTTCTTGTTTTTCTTGTCGTAATAGGCCTTGATGATATCTCTGACTACCGGTCCGGCGGCTTCGCCACCGTGCTTTCCGCTTTCCTGGACCAGCACGGAAACAACAATTTCGGGGTTGCGGCGCGGTGCGTAGCCAACAAACCATGCATTGTCTTCCAACTGCTTCGTTTTCCCCACGCGCGCTCGCGTGTCGTAGCCGATGACCTGCGCCGTGCCGGACTTGCCGCTGAACTCAATCCCGGCGAGCTTCAACTGGCCGCCGGTGCCGCCGCTTTCGTTGACGACCCCGTACATGGCGTCGGTTATTTTTCTCACTGTGGCTTCGGAAATGGAGAACCTTTCTTCTCCCACGTTCGGCGCGTCCTTCAGCATGTGCGGCTGCTTAAAGACGCCACCCGTGGCGATTCCGCCAATCATGCGGGCAAGTTGCAGCGGGGTGGTCGTGACGGCGCCCTGCCCCGTGGAAACCGAAATCGTCTCACCCGGGTACCATTTGCGATGAAACACACGCTCGACCCATTCGGCTGAGGGCATCAGCCCAGGCTCTTCCGAGGGGAGATCGATTCCGGTTTTATGGCCCAGGCCGAACTTGCTGCCGTAGTAGGATAGCCGGTCGATGCCCAGGTGCATGCCGACGGTGTAGAAAAAGACGTCGCAGGACTTGAGAATGGCCTCGTGCAAGTTGGTGACGCCGTGCGATCTCGCGCCCGTCTTGGCAGAGTAGACCCAGCACTTGAACTGGCGGCCGTAGAACGTCCCGTAGCCGGGACAAAAGGTGGTGAAATTCTCCGGGGGAACATGGTCCTCGAGCATGGCCGTGGCTGTCACAATTTTGAAAACAGATCCTGGCGCAAGTTGCGCCTGAATGGCGCGATTGAGCAACGGCTTCTGCCGGTCTTCGTTTAGGCTCTTCCAGTCATCGCCGGAGATACGCACGGCGAAATCGTTGGGGTCCAGTGCTGGATGGCTGGCCATGGCCAGGACTTCACCTGTGCTGGGATCCAGGGCGACTACCGCTCCGGGGCGCGCTCCCAGGGATTGTTCGGCAACTTGTTGCAAGTCAAAGTCGATGGTCAACTGAATCTGTTTGCCAGGAATGGCTTCCTGGGTGGCCAAGCGATCGACTTCCTTGCCGATGCTGTTGACGACCACGCGGCGCATGCCGTCGGTGCCTTGAAGCAGGTCATTGTACTGGCGCTCGAGGCCAAACTTTCCGGCAAAGTCGCCGGGACGGAGCTTGCCGTTGCTTTCCTCGATCTGCTCCTCGCTGACTTCACCGACGTAACCGGCGGCGTGCGCGAGAAAGCCTCCCGGCAAATAACGCCTGCGGGAGACGGAAATCATTTCCAGGACAGGGATGTCCGAGCGATGCGATTCGATGAAGGCGATGTCCGCGGGGGAAGCGTCGGGCTTGATGATGATGGGCTGGAATTTGGGGAGATTCTTGGTGCTGGTGAGCTGGTCGCGCAAGTCATCGAGAGGAATTCCCAAGCCGTCGGAAATGGCCGCGAGATGCTTTTCCACTTGAGCCGGTTCATCGCGAAGGAGAAGAACGCTGAAGGACGGCCGGTTGTCCACCAGAACGCGGCCATCGCGGTCCAGCATGCGGCCGCGTGGGGCGATCACGGGAATGTAGCGCACGCGGTTGCGCTCGGCCAGGGAGCTGTACTTGTCGGCGTCGATGACCTGGAGCTTCCAGAAGCCGATGAGCAACACGCCGATCATGCCCACGATGAAGTAGGAAGCCACGGCCAGCCGCGCTTGCGGCAATCGATTGTCGTTGCGAAACCAGTACGACACGAAAACCCCGCGCGCGAGTATTTTTTTTCAGGGCTTACGGCCCGGTGCGGCCTCATTTGACTGAATTGGCCGGACTAAACTCGCGTCACGAAAAATCCACAGCGTGGGTTTCGAGTGGACCCAGAAAATGCTCAGGGTCTCGCCGAAAATGTCCGTTGAAAATTTCCTCGAACCTGGGAACCGAAAAAATCTCCCGGAGCGCCCGAATCACCGCCGGACTGAAGCTGCGTGAAGCAGCAAAAGTCTTTTTTAACGTATCACCTGCCTGAGCGGGCCGCAAGCCGTCCGGGAGGACAGGTTCCAGGAATGCATGGTTTTTCCTGCGCGGCGGCCGGGTTGCGCTTATTGCCGTGGCGCAGGTATCACGCTATGGTAGTCAATTCAAATATGAATGCCGAAACGAACAGAGAGAAGCCGCTGCGGCTGGCGCTGATCGGGATGTCCGGTGCGGGGAAGACGTTCTGGACAAAGAAGTTAGCGGCTGGCGGCGTTCCCGCAGTTTCCTGCGATGACGGCATCGAGCAGAAGCTCGCGGCGCGGCTGGCGGCCGGCGGATACTCGGGGATCAACGGGGTGGCCGCCTGGATGGGCTGGCCGGACTCCGCGACTTACGCCGAACGCGAGGCTGACTACCTGGCGGAAGAAATTCATACCCTGGACGAAATTTTGACGGAACTCGAAAAGCAGCCGGAGAAATCGCTGGTACTCGATACCACGGGAAGCGTCATTTATACGGGGAACAATTTGCTGATGCGCCTGCGGCGGCAAATGACGGTGGTGCACCTGGCGGCTTCCGTGGAAGAGCAGTTGCTGCTGATCGAACGATACTTGAATGATCCCAAGCCGGTGCTGTGGCGCGGAGCATTTCAACCAAAGGCGGGCGAAAAGGCGCGCGAGACGGTGGCGCGATGCTATCCAGCGCTGATCGCGGCGCGGCGGCAGAGCTATGAAGCGCTGGCGCATTGCACGCTGCCAGTCGGCGCGCTGCGCGATGGATCGTTGGACGCCACCGCGTTCTTGAAAATGATTCAAAGCAAAACAGGGAGCGCGCGATGAGCGCGACTCCTTGAGATACCGGAGCACATCGCGAAAAGCGCCGCTGACCTCGCTGCGCGGCGCGGTGCTGCGCGGGCTGGCGCCCGACGGCGGGCTGTACCTGCCTGTGGAGATTGCGCGGCATTCGCCGGCGGAGCTGGAGGAGTTTCGCAGGCTGCCGTTCACGGAAGTATGTTTCCGGGTGGCGCGGCCGTTTGCAACGCCGGATGTTCCGGAAGAAGTGCTGTGGCAAATCGTGAGCGAGGCCATCAACTTTCCGGTGAAGCTGGTTTCACTTTCGCCCGGGCTGCACATCCTGGAGCTGTTTCACGGGCCGACGCTGGCGTTCAAGGATTTCGGGGCGCGCTTCATGGCGCGGCTGATGGGCTATTTCGTGCGCGGGGAAACGCGGACGCTGACGGTGCTGGTGGCGACTTCGGGAGATACCGGCAGCGCGGTGGCGCACGGTTTCCTGGGCGTGCCGGGAATTCGCGTGGTGATTTTGTATCCTTCCAAGCGCATCAGCGAGGCGCAGGAGAAACAGTTCACCACGCTGGGCGAAAACATCACCGCGCTGGAAGTGGCGGGGACGTTCGACGATTGCCAGCGTTTGGTGAAGCACGCGTTTACCGATGCGGAGCTGAACCAGCGCACTTGGCTGACTTCCGCGAATTCCATCAATATCGGGCGGCTGCTGCCTCAGATGTTTTATCACGTGGCGGCTTACCGGCAGTTGCCGGTGGCTTCGGTGCCGCTGATCGTTTCGGTGCCCAGTGGAAATTTCGGCAACTTGACGGCGGGAATATTTGCCAAGCGCATCGGCTTGCCGGTGGCGAAATACGTGGCCTCGACAAACGCCAACGACGTGGTGCCGGAATATTTGCGGACGGGAGAGTTTCATCCGCGCGCGGCGCGGGCGACGTATTCGAACGCGATGGACGTGGGCAACCCGAATAATTTTCCGCGACTGCTCGATTTGTGCCGGAATCGCTTGGAATACGTGCAGAAAGAAATCTGGGGCCACGGGGCGACCGACGAAGAGACGCTCGGGGAGATGAAACTGCTGCACGATAAGTTCGGGTACATCGCCGATCCGCACACGGCGGTCGGCGTGCTTGGTTGGGAAGCGTACAAGCGCGAGCATCCGGAGCCGGCGCAGGGGCTGGTGCTGGCCACGGCACATCCGGCGAAATTCGCGGACGTGGTGATGAAAGCCATCGGCACGGCACCGCCTCTGCCGGAGCGGCTTGCGGCTTATTTGAAACGTGAGAAGCTTTCGCTGCCGATTTCCAGCTCTTACGACGAGTTCAAACAATTTCTTCTCGCGCAATAAAGAGGGAAGAAATCGAGCAGCGATGCAGTGGCGGGCGATGGAGAGGAAATCGTTAGTTTTTGCGGAGGCGGTCGAGCAGAAGGAAGAGAAAAACGGCGACGAGGGCGTTGACGAAGGCCGCGGCGAAGAGGTGCATGTTGAACCACGGTTCCGGCTGCGCCAGGAGAATGCGGCGGGTGAGAACCAGCAAGCCTTGATGGGCCACGAAGAAAGCGGCGGTAAGTGCGAAGCGCGCGGCAGGATGCTCGGTATCGAGCCGGGCGCCGATGGATGAAGCGAGATACCCAATGATGGTTTTCGCGATGCCGTAAAGCCCCAGCGGAACGGTGGGGCCGCTGAGGCTGTCCTGTAGCAGGCCGATGACCATGCCCAGGAGAAGTCCGGTGGAAGGATTGCGGCGGCTGAGCCCGAAATAAATGGTGACGAGCAAAGGCAAGTCGAGGATGGCGGTCCTTGCAAAATGAACCGGAAAGGAGGACTGGATCAGCAGCGCCAGGAGCGTGGCGATAATGATGGCGCCCGCGCGAAACTTGTGAACCTCGATGTGCGATTCGCCGCGGATATCGAAGGCGTCGTTCATCGGCGTTTTGCCGCCGGAGACAGATTCGCTGCGCCGGGCGCGGGGGGCTGAGGGTCGCCGGTATTTTCCTCATTTTTCATTTCGAGGGGACGAAGCGAAAGAAGAACCAGGACTTCCTCCAGGCGTTCGAGATTCGCCGCCGGTTTGATGTGAATCAGCTTAAACGGATTGCCGGACTTGATTTCCGCAACGGTGCCGACCGGAAGGTCGCGCGGGAAAATGCGGTCCATGCCGCTGGTGATGACGCGTTCCCCGAGATTAACGTCGTCGTCGTTGGGAACGTATTTCATCAGCAGCAAAGGCTCACCCTGCCCACCGACGGGACTCTGGATGCGGGAGTCGGCCAGCATTGCGCCAACGCCGCTGTCCTTGTCCGTCAGCAAGAGCACCTGCGAGGCATGCGCATAGGATTCGACAACCTTGCCGACCACGCCATCGGGAGTGATAACGCCCATGTTTTTTCGGATGCCGTCGCGTTCGCCGCGGTCGAGCTGAATGGTCTGGCTCGCGGCACCCGCGCTCACCCCGATCACCCGCGCGGCAATCATGGGGACTTCCGCATGCGATTGCCGGAAATGCAGCAATGCCGCCAGGCGGTCGGCCTCCGCGGCCTTGCCCTGCAGCTGGGTGATTTGGAGTTTCAGCGCGTCGTTTTCACGGCGAAGTTGTTCGCTCTCCCTGGTCGTGTTTTGCAGCGCGAAATAGTGGCGCCAGACGTCGCGAACCCAGCCGAAGCCGGAGGAGCCGGCCCGTTCAAAGGGTGAAACGGCCCCGACCGTCCAGACGCGGATGAGCCGTCCTTCCGAATCGCGCTTGATCTGCACGGCCAGCATGAGCACCTGCAGGATGATGACTCCGGCGAGCAGGACGAGCGATTTATGGCGAGAGGGAATGGCTACCATTGGGCGATGTTCTCTTCGTATTTGCTGGAGCGCCCGGTAACTAGTGACTGGTGACTAGTGACTGGTGGCTCGAGCTGTCAGTGATCAGTCGTCAGTATTCAGTTTTCAGTTCGAATTAACCGCCGCGTATCGTCCGGCCATTCGTGCCCCTCGAAAATTGGAACCTCAACCCAAAGTTCAAAAACGGAAGGCTGAAAACCGAATACCGTGCTTCTAATCGATGCAAACCTGGCGCAGTAGTTTGAAGTCGCTCAGCATCTTTCCCGTGCCGAGCACCACCGACGCCAGCGGATCATCCGCGATGGAAACCGGCAAGCCGGTCTCTTCGCGAATGCGCTTGTCCAGATTCTTGAGCAGCGCGCCACCGCCCGTCAGCACGATGCCGCGGTCGCTAATGTCGGCGGAAAGCTCGGGAGGCGTGCGCTCGAGGGCCACGCGCACGGCGTTGACGATGGTGGCGACGCATTCGCTGAGCGCTTCGCGAATTTCACTGTCGTCGATGGTGACCGTGCGGGGCACGCCTTCAATCAAGTTGCGGCCCTTCACTTCCATCGTAAGCGGTTTTTCCAGCGGATACGCGGAGCCAATCTCCATCTTGATCTGCTCGGCGGTGCGTTCGCCGACGAGCAGGTTGTACTTGCGCTTCAGGTATTGCATGACCGCTTCGTCCATCTCGTTGCCGGCCACGCGCACGGAGCGCGAATAGACGATGCCGCTCATGGAGATGACCGCGATGTCGGTGGTGCCGCCGCCGATGTCCACTACCATGTTGCCGGAAGGCTCTTCAATCGGCAGCCCCGCGCCAATGGCCGCGGCCATGGCTTGTTCGACGAGAAACACTTCGCTGGCCCGCGCGCGATACGCGGAGTCCTGCACGGCGCGCTTTTCCACCGGCGTAATCTCGCTCGGCACGCCGATGACGATCCGCGGGTGCACCAGCACGCGGCGGTTGTGCGCCTTCTGAATGAAATAGGTCAGCATCTTTTCGGTGACTTTGAAGTCCGCGATGACGCCGTCTTTCATCGGCTTGATGGCCACGACGTTGCCTGGCGTGCGCCCGAGCATCTCTTTTGCTTCGCGGCCCACAGCCACGACTTCCCCGGTGGCCTTGTTGATGGCCACGATCGAAGGCTCGTTGACGACAATGCCCTTGCCGTGCGCGAACACCAGGGTATTCGCGGTGCCCAGATCGATGGCCAGGTCGGAAGAAAACAGACTGAACACCGACCTCATGTTGTAACCGTTCTTGTGCATCCCCACACCCCCCTGCGGAGAAAGCCTCTCCGCTGTCCGGCCGGCAATAGCGCTGACCTCACTGCGGCCAGCCTCTCAACCATTGTCTCCGGACGCCACGACCCTTGCAAAGGCGCTTGGGTCCCTGCCGCGGAAATCCTACTTCGGAATCACGATGGACACCTGCTTGATCGCCGTCCCGCCCCGCCGATTCTGTCCCATCACGACAATTGTATGCTGTCCCGGCGCCAACTGTTCCGTGAAATGCCGGAAGCTGCCATCGGGAGCAATATTGGGCACGGACTGGCCGTTGACGATCAGCGCGGCTCCGGGCTCCGTGCGTCCCATGATTTCCGCGGAGTGTCCGACGACTTCGGTGCCGGTAATCTCCAGGACCATGTCCTGCGCCTTCCCCTGGGCCACCAGTGAAAACTTGAAGGTTTCACTCACTTCGCTGTTCTGCTTTTTTGCGTCTGACGCTATCACGTTCCAAAAATAGTCCCCAGCATCGAGCCCTGTGATCTCTTTGTTGGTGCTGGAAACCCGCTCTTCCTTTACCATTTTCGTGAACATCGCCGTGGTGCTGATCCGCAGCGTATACGAGACGGCTTCCTGGACTGGCTTCCATTCAAAACGAACCGGAGAAGCCCTGGGGTTTTCCGCGATGATCGGCGCCAGGTTCAGCGGTTCGACGAGATCCGGAGGCGCCAGCACGTTGGATTTCTGAATCGCCCCGCCGCCATTCGGAATCGTCGCCTTCTCCCACGG
>Ga0210405_10003173_pt1 | contig 16356 bp, 14 predicted proteins | sample IncBWH11MmetaG_FD_155492 | JGI IMG/M metagenome (GOLD analysis project Ga0210405, IMG submission 155492) | Forest soil microbial communities from Barre Woods Harvard Forest LTER site, Petersham, Massachusetts, United States - Inc-BW-H-11-M | ecosystem: Environmental > Terrestrial > Soil >... | reverse complement strand
GCCGCGCCGCGCTCCTCGCTCATCATCTCCGACGAGCCGCCGAACCGCGAGCAGAACTACCGCACCGAATTCGTCGTCGTGCTCAACAACCAGCCCCAGGGCGGCCTCGCCATCCGCAAGCCCGCGAACGACATCGTCGCGCGCGACGGCTACGGTTATTACGGCAACAGTTATGCGCGCCAGTACGGCGGCCCGTATGGCGGCACGTCCTACTATTATCCGCGCTGGTGAAAACGCGGCGCGCGTCGCGTGAGGCTGTGCGGTGCGCATAGCGGATTAGCGAAGCGCAATTCGCCGCTCGGCTGTCCCGGCGCGCTGTCGGTGGATTACGCCGGAGCTTGCCATCGGGCCGGCCACTTCGGGCCAGATCCGTTGGGCTGATCCACCCCACGGGTCACGGGCTATCCCGGTCATGATGCTGGGAAATAACGGTGCGGACGCAGAACTTTTCAATCGTCATTGCCGGACTTGATCCGGCAATCCATGCAAAGAACCTGCTCGCTCAGCCTCTCTGTGCGGCCCTGCAAGCCGGATGTCACCATGGATCACCGGGTCAGGCCTGGTGGTGACGAGGTGGGGTTCCTTTGGTTTATACTCCGCGTCGAACGAGTCGTCGGATCGTTCGGCGCGTTCCGCAGATGAGTTGCAAATATATGCCACTCCACGTCGCGGAATTTCAGTTCCGCTACAACAATCGATTCAGCCCCGACATGTTTGGAACGGCGATAAGCGGATGCTAAAAATGCTTCAAATAAGCGTTCTGGCGCTTGGCATAGCGTTTTTTCTAGCTCTGGCTGGGCTTGCTTATTATTCATCATCGTCGCCCCATCCAGGCGTACAACAAAGCAGTACTCAGGCCAAAGAAATAGCGCAAAATGAAGATCGACACACGTTTCGGGGGTTCGTCAACTTTCTCTTCCCGGACGCTATTTCCATTTTTACATTTTGGCTCGTCGTTGCGACTATTGTTCTCGGCGTCATCGCTTACGTGCAAATCGACTTTCTCAGAAGAGCCGAGGCTATTTCGGCGCAATCCGCAAACGCGGCCAAACAAGCCGCTGATGCAACACGCGATTCCGTTAACTTGGCTCAAGACACTGCCGAGCGGCAACTCCGGGCCTATCTTTATGTCAGATCGTTGGAAGCTCCCGGCATTGATGACTGGGTCGGAAAAGGACTGACTATGATTTTGAAAAACTACGGTCAGACTCCTGCTTATGAGGTCCATTTCTGGCACGGAGTTGATTTTAAAGAAACGCCTCTCACCAGTGAGCTTCCTAGACCAAAGGAAATGTCTAATCAGACGAGGACCATTCTGAATCCAGGGCAAGAAATCGAATTGGTTTTGAGAACTGGCAGGCCACTCACGGAGGAAGAGAAGAAGGCTATTCTCGCCCAAACGAAGGCACTTTATGCCTATGGTGAGATTTATTATCGAGATGCTTTCAAGAAAGAGCGCACTTCGAAGTTTCGAATGCAATTCGAAACCTTCCAAGCCGGCGATGGAACTTTTCGTGGCATGCGATGGGCTCCCGAAGGCAATGAGGCCGACTAGAAGACCAAACGCTAGCAAGCGTAGGGTGCAGTCTAAGACGTCACTCTCGCCGCGGCTGAGCGATGAGCCCCGCCGCATCATCGAAGCAGCGATGATCGGATCGATAGGGCCGATCACCGCGCGGGAACTGATAAGCATGCCCCCGGATGATTGGGGCATCCTTCGAGACCGGATTACGGATTACGCCTCCAGTAAGAAGACCGATGGGCTGGTCGCACAATGCATGATGTGTGAAGGACGCGTCTTCATCCAGACACGCGTAAAAGGAGATAAAAAGCTCCCGTATTTTGTGCATTACAAGGGTGGCGATCCGTATTGCCCGTGGTTTTACGGTAAGACGGTGCCACCGGATGCGGCGCGCGCCAACCAATATCAAGGCAAGCAGACGTCGGCTGCACATCGCATGCTTTGCGTGCTGATTGACGAGTTAGTTCGTCTTGATCCGCGCTACGTCATGAGCACTGTCGGTCAGTACCATGAGCCAAGCCAAAGCGAGCATGGCCGTTATCCTGACGTATATGTAGAGTGGCGCGGCTACCGGCCGTACGCCATCGAACTGCAACTTTCGAACACTTTTCAGACTGAGGTATCCGGGCGCAGCGTCTATTATAAGCGCGAGGATGTAAGTCTCGTATGGGTGCTGTACGGTCTCGACTTGAACGGGAACGAGGTTCCGCAAAGCTTCCGCGACGTGATTCGGAGGCATCGCGGTAACGCTTTCCTCCTCGATAGTGAGGCCGTCGCAGCGTCACGAGAGCAAGGAACACTTGTCCTAAAGTGTTATTTGAAGAGCGCTGACGAATCTTTCGACGCTCCAATTCTGGTGCGGCTCGATCAGCTGACGATACCGAAGTCCGGGCTCCCCTACTACGAGGATCGCATTACCGCCGCGCTGAAGAAGCGGATCGACGGGCGCAGAGCACCCTGGTTCAAGGCGCTTGATCCATTACGGAACGGTTGGGATTGGAGAATGACGCAAACCGAACAGATCAAGGCGGCGTTCAACGATATAAGGGGCTATGTATCCCCTCTCTCAAGTAATCATAGTGGCGAGGACGAGAGATTCGAAATGCTCCGGCTTATCGCTATCGTGTTTTCCATTATTTCAGCCGCCAATGGCAACGAGCGGAATTACGCATCGCGCCACCCGAATATCAGGGCGATGCTCAATACATTTCTGAATGCTGAGGCCGGCGTTCAGCTGTACGCACTTATCATCGAGGAGCTTTTGCGACGCACCGCAGTCTATAGCCTTCTTAACGGGACGGTAGGCAAGCACGTCGAGCGCGCTAAGAAATCCATGGAAGGCAATCTTTGTCTCGACGGCGAGGCGGAATGGGAGACCGTGCGTTACCTCGCGCCCGAAGTATTCGATGAGCGAATCCGGCAGGAGCTCATCTATCTCGACGCGTTGCCGGCGTGGGCGATCTCCCCGTTGAAAGAAACGGAAGACGATGTTTAAGCTAACGGCGAGCGTAGCATCGGCAAAGGCGCGTAGCGCCGTGCCAGCGCGTTCATTCACCGAAGCGTCCGGATAATTTGGTCGCGTTACCGCCGCGGTCGGCAAGCGCAAGCGTGTAGAATAACGCTCCACCTTCGATCTTGAGCCGCCGATTGCGGAACATCAGAGCTTCCCGAAACGCTTGGGTGGGCACGGCGCTTGGCGCCTTTGCCCACCCCACGCTTACGGCGCGTATTACGGCGTGTCGCCGTACATGGCCTTCAGCTGGCCATGGGCGAAGGCGAGAGCCGGCGGCATATCCATCTTGCCGCCCATGATTTCGATATAGGCGCCGGATTTGTTGGCGCGGGCCGACTTCATCGCAGCATCGAGTTCGCCGAGCGTGCTCACACGCGCCGTGAACCAGTCGGCGCAACCGAGCGCCTTGGGCAGTTCGGCGTAGTTCCATGGCGCGAGGTCGTTGTAGGTCCAGTCCGGATTTTCCTCCAACGCCCGCTCGATAAGATAACCGCTGTTGTTGAGGACGAAGACAACAACGTTGGCGCCGAACCGTCCCATTGAGCCGATGTCGTTCGCAGTCAGTTGATGCGAGCCTTCACCGGTGATCAGAACCGTGCGCCGACTCTGATCGGCAAGCGCGACACCGAAGGCGGCCGGGGTCGCCCAACCGATCGAACCCCATAAGACTTGCGCTTCCACCCGCACACCGTCCGGAAGGATCGTTGGCGTCACGCCGAGGCTCGAGCTCCCGGTCTCGAGAACGACCGTGTCGCCTGAGCGCAGGAATGCCGCGTAGCGCGGATAAAGCGCCGCCATCGTGATCTTGTCGGATGGCTTGCCGTTCACCGGCGCAAGCCCCTGGGGTTTCCCCCGGTATGGCGCCGACGATGGCTTGAGCTTGGCGAGCTCGGACAGAATGTCCGCAAGCCGGACATTGGCGATGACTTCGTCTCCGATCCTGACGTCATCGAGGCCGACGGTGATGAACCGCGACAGATCGAGGCGGCCCGAATAGGCGGCCGTGGTGATGTCGTTCAGATTGACGCCGCCCAGATCGAGGACGACATCGGCGCCCTCGACGATCTGCCGCGTCTTCGGCTCCGACACCGCGCCGACATACATGCCGGCGAACTGCGGATGACCCTCGTCGATCATGCATTTTTCCATGAGCGTCGTGACGAAAGGACAGCCCAAGGCTTCGATCGCCTGCTGTGCCTCTTTTTGCAAGCCAAGCCGCGAAACCGTGAAGGCCGGAAACGCGACGACAGATTTCGCTTTGTCGAGACGCTCGGCGATCATCGCCATTGCCTTTTGCAACGCCGCTGCGTTCGATCGCGGCACGATCGGCTTCACGTCAGCCGACGCCACCGGGGACAGCGCGTAGTCCGACGGCACGGCGATATAGGCCGGCTGATTGTTGCGGTGCGCCTCGGCGATGACGCGCTCCATTTCGACGACGCAGTTCTCCGGATTGATGACCGCGTGACAGCACGCCGCGCGGGCGGACAGCGCCACGAAGTTGCCGAACACGCCGTCGCCGAGCGTGTGATGGGCGATCTTGCGGACGCGCTGATTCTGATAGGATGGCATTCCGACGACGTGAAACACCAGCGATCGTTCCGCCTTGGCGCCCATGACGCCGTTTATGGCCGAGAGCTCGCCGACGCCATAGGTCGTCGCCAACATGGCGGCACCGCGGATGCGCGCATAGCCGTCGGCGGCGTAAGACGCATTCAACTCGTTGGAACAACCGATCCACTTCACTTTGGCGCTACCGTCGACCGCGTCGCAGATCGGAAACACATAATCGCCGGCAACGCCGAAGCAGTGGTCGATGCCTTCTGCGGCAAGGCGCTCGACGATGTAATCGGCAACGCTGACCGCCTTGACCGTTCCTGACGACGCATCGGACTGTCGAACTGGCTTATTCATGACATTCTCCTTTTCGCTTTGCTGACTTCGTTGATTGGGCGAAGCCCCTCAGCGTCCTCCGGCTGAATATCGTCAGCGCGCACGCGCGCGTCTTGAAGAAAAAAGGCAATTTCTTGAAAGAAACGGTGCCGCCCCGCCGCTAAGAGCGCAGCGCCGCCGGCGTAGTATGCAAATGCGTCTGGAATGCACGGGTCATGTGGGCCTGATCGGCAAAGCCGCAGGTCGATGCGACTTCCTTGATCGGCAAACTGCTCTGCGCCAGCAGGCGGCGGGCCCGATCGATGCGCCGCTCGATAATGTAAGCGTGCGGGGTTCGGCCGAAGGATTCCCGGAAGTGGCGGGTAAAGGTCCACACCCCCACTCCCGCCACGGCCGCCAGCGTTTCAAGACTGGGCTGTTCGTGCAGCCTGCCGTCAATGTACTCGGTCAGCCGGCGAACTTGCACCGGCGACAGTTTTCCTTTGCCGCCCGGTTCGCGGAACGTCACCGATGCGTAATTGCGCAAAAGGTGCACTGCGAGCTGCGTCGCCACGGCTTCAACATAGAGGGCGCTACCCAACGCCTGCTCTCGGGCCTCGCGCGTGATCGCCGCCACTGCCGCCGTCACGACCGGATCGTGCGCCTTCAATACGTCGTGCAATCCGACATCGGCGATGCATCGGTCCGTCGCGTCGGCACAAACCCCGGACATCAAGTTTTCGGTCAGATAGACATGGCTGACATCGATTGCCTCGGTCCAGTGCCAGTGCGAACGCCGCGACCTGGTCAACAGCGAAATATCGCCGGGCGCGCAATGGGTCTTGGTCCATGCGCCTTCGTACCGCCGCTCCATGAACGTCGACCCTGCGCAGTACGATACGATCGTGAAGTCCGTCACCGGCGGCACGATGACGTCCAGCGCCGTATAGCGATAGCCGCGCAACCAAACTCCATTCCAGCCGAGATCGTCGCTCGCCGCCGTTACCGCGCCGGGCACATATTTCGGCACGTCGCTGGGCTTGATAATCGCCGCCATAGCCTCGTCTCCCGACCTTCTTAGGACGGCGCCGCCGGCGCCAGAGACGTCGCTTCAGAACATGATCCGAAAAGCCTGCCCTCGGATTTGATCCGAGAGTGGATACCGGTTTTCAGATAAGATCATGCTCAAACAAAGATTCCAGATTATGATCCAATTCAATTGAATTGGATCATAGTCTGGCCGGGAATTCCCCGGACGAACCTGGATTTTGGCGCCGATCGTGGCGATTTTCCAGGCTTGCCGTAATGCGCTGCCAGTCGGTGGCGGGACATCAGACCTTCCCAAAACGCCGAGGTAGGCACGGCGCACAATTTTTCATCAGGCCGCGCTTGGCGCGGACCGGCTGGCGCCTTAGCTACACTCGCTAACAACGATGAAGGCGGCGCCACCGTCCCGGACTGTAACCCTCGCTCCTGGAAAAAACACGCGTGAAGTGGCTTTGGTCGACAAAGCCGCAGAGCTGGGCAATATCGGCGAGCTCCCGGACTGGGTCCCGTAAAAGCTCTTTGGCGCGCTCGACGCGTTGTTTGGTCAGCCATCGATATGGCGGGACGCCCGTCGCCTGCTTGAACGCCCGGACGAAGTAGTTGGTTGACAGTCCACACACATTCGCGACTTCAGAAATCGAAGGATCGCCAGCCAAATTGGCGTTGATGAAGTCCCTGGCGCGCTGCAACTGCCACGACGCAAGGCCGCCGCGGGCGTTCTTTCCCGCGGTCGGGACGCTGCCGTAAGCGCGCACGATGTGAGCGAAAAAAGCGAGCGCGATACAGTCGGAAAACATGACGGTGCCGTCGCCAGGCTCTTCCATCGCGCCGGCGAGCGCTTGTGCCAGACCGAACATGACCAAATCGCGGGCACCAAAATTCGGCGCGTAAAGCCCTTTCACCCGGCGAATTCCGGCTTCATTGGCCATCTCGTCGAGCGCAACCTGTGTGATGTAAAAGCGAATCGAATCGAAAGGAATATCCAGACTGACGACCGGACGCTCGCTGAGGTCAATCAGCTGTGCATCACCGAGGCGAAAGTCGGGCACTTCTCTGCGCCGCCCTGCCGTCCATAAGTTCGAGAAATACGGCACCGATAACGGAACGTGGAATGCAAAAGCTTCTTCCGGCGGCGTGGCCAGTGAATGGCCATGCATCGGACGGCTGCTCCGCATGCGCGAAAAACCCACACGTGCTTTTGAAGATTTTCGCGCCAGAAGTGTCCGCGGACGATCTATCCGGAAGCGTCTAGCAAGGTCGTCCTCGATCGCATCCGCACCCATCATTGCCTCCATAACAATTGCTAAAGCGGCAATTAATTCTCATGAGCGACAAACATTCTCGCGCTCTCTACGCGAGCGTCCATCGTCCCGGGCGGGCAACAGGATACAACGGCTAATGCTCGAAAAAACAGCGAAAAATCGCCAGTTGTCTATCGCAGCGATTTTTCGGGAGAATCTTACAAAGCGGGCAAATTCGTACAATTTTGCGTGAGCGGCGAACGATACCGTGTGCGCAAACCCGGGTGCCGGGCACTTTGTGCGTGCAAGTCGACGCCGATTGCTCTCACGCCAGTTCGAGGAACTCACAATGACAAAACCCAGCATCGTTTTCGCGCATGGCCTCTGGGCCGACGGCTCGTGCTTCAGCAAATTGATCCCGACGCTGCAGGCCGAGGGCCACGAAGTCATGGCCTCCCAGCACGGCCTCGACTCGCTCGCGAGCGACGTCGCCGCCGTGAAGGCTTGCCTGGCCCGGGTCTCGAGCCCGGCGATCCTCGTCGGGCACTCTTACGGCGGCACGCTCATCACGCACGCCGGGGCCGATCCGCGCGTTGCCGGGCTCGTCTATATCGCGGCGCTCGCGCCGGATGCCGACGAGACCTCGCAGAGCCTGCAGGCCAAGTTCCCGGTGACCGAAGTGTTCTCGCACATCGAGGTGACGGACGGGCGCATCTGGCTCAAGCCCAGCGGCGTCCCCTATTTCGCGGGAGACCTGCCTGAGGCGGAGCAGAAGCTCGTCTACGCAACGCAGGGCGTGCCGGTGCCGGACCTGTTCACCCAGAAGGTCGAAGGCACGGCATGGAAGACCAAGCCGAGCTGGTACATCGTCGCCAAGAACGACCGCACCGTCCATCCCGATCTGGAACGCTTCGTGGCGAAGCGCATGGGCGCCACCACTTATGAAGCCGACTCGAGCCATGTCCCGATGCTGTCCAATCCCGGCCTGGTGATCGACGTGATCCGTGCCGCCGCCAAAGCCGTGACATCGTCGCGGCGCGTAGCCTAGCGCGAGGAAGCTGCCGCCTCCGCGTCCGCCAATCAGTGAGGCGACGCTTCGCCACTGCCCGTCCTGCGACCGCACGTCCGACGAGGATTCGATGAACGCCGATGTTCTTGCGACGAGAGTAGACGATGGAATTGCGGTCATCACCTTGGGAAGCGCAAGGCGCATCTATTTCGACGAGGAAATGCGCGACGCGCTCACCGAGGTCTTGGACGAATTTGCAGGCGACCCCAAGGTTCGCATTGTCGTCATGACTGGCGGTGCACCGGGTTATTTCAATCGTCATTTTAGTATCCCTGTGGGACTGAAGTCCACCTGACGCGCTTCGCCCTTGATGGAAGGAAGGCCAATGCCGATGGACCCCTCAGCGCACAAACCAGGCGAAAACTGGATTGCGATTGTCCGAAAAAGTGGATTGCCGGAATTCGCTGCCGCGTTCGCGGCGAACCCGGTGCTCCACACCTCAGTTATGAGCGGGCCGTGCGTCGGCGTCGAAGCCGTTGCGACGGTTATCGCGGCCTCGACAGGAAGCATGTACGACACACTGGTTTTCACGCATGAAACCGTCGATGGGCCGAAGACATACCTCAAGTGGGAAGGCAATGCCTTCGGCAAATCTGTCGGCGGTAGCACGATCCTGACGCGCAACGCAGCAGGCCTGATCCAAAGCGTACAAATCTATCACCGACCGCTTCCCATGGTTCTGCAGTTCTCGGCCGAGCTCGAAAATCGCCTGAAGGGAAAGGTCTCTCCGAGCTTGTTCGCCACGCGCGACTGACAAGCACGGTGCACAGGTGAAGTCAGCGCAGTTGCGCTGTGTTGGCAGCTGGAGGTAATTCGAAATGGACGCGTCTACGAAGCCCACAGCGGTGGCGGTCTCGCAAATCACGCTCACCGTTAACGGCCAACCGCGCCGGCTCGAGCTTGACCCTCGCACATCGTTGCTCGATGCGCTGCGTGAACATCTACACCTCACCGGCACCAAGAAAGGGTGTGATCACGGTCAGTGCGGTGCGTGTACGGTTCTGATCAACGGCCGTCGCATTAACTCGTGCCTGACCCTCACCGTCATGCACGACCATGACGATGTCGTGACCATCGAAGGTCTAAGCGCTCCAGAAGTTCTTCACCCGCTTCAAGTCGCCTTTATCGAGCGTGACGCGTTCCAATGCGGCTACTGCACCCCCGGCCAGATCTGTTCGGCCGTCGGCATGCTCTCCGAAGTGAGGGCGGGTTGGCCCAGCCACGCCACCGCGGATGTATCGTCGGGGCAGATCGCTCTCTCTGACGCCGAGATCCGCGAGCGCATGAGCGGCAACATTTGTCGGTGCGCCGCGTATCCCAATATCGTTGCGGCCATTCGGGACGTTGCCGGGGGAGTATCCCGATGAGGCCGTTCACGTACGAGAGGATCACTGACCCGCGGGCAGCGGGAGCGGCCGTGTCGCGGGCTGGCGCGAAATTTATCAGCGGCGGCACCAATCTGCTGGACCTGATGAAGCTCGAGATCGAGCAGCCGACGCATCTGGTTGATATCAGCCGGTTGCCTTTCAAGCAGGTCGAAGATTTGCCGGACGGCGGCATCCGTATCGGAGCGCAGGCTGCAAACTCCGAGGTCGCCGCCGATCCTCGAGTGCGCGCGCGCTACCCCGCCCTGGCGGAGGCACTGCTTTCTGGCGCCTCGGGCCAACTACGAAACAAGGCCTCCATCGGAGGCAATCTCCTGCAGCGTACACGCTGCTCGTATTTCTACGACACCGCAGCAGCGTGCAACAAACGGACTGCGGGAACCGGTTGCGCGGCATTCCAGGGCGTCAACCGCATACACGCGATCCTCGGCGGAAGTGACGCCTGCATCGCCACGCACCCTTCCGACATGGCCGTCGCGATGTCGGCGTTGGAAGCGCAGATTGTACTGCTGGAGCCGAACCAGTCCACCCGCCGCGTAGCAATCGATGATTTCTATTGCCCTCCGGGGAGCGCGCCGCACATCGAAACCGTGCTGCGGCCCGGAGAAATGATTACTGCCGTGATCCTTCCGCCGCCGCCCCCCGGGCGCCAGCGTTACCGCAAGGTCCGCGACCGCGCCTCGTATGAGTTCGCACTGATCTCAGTGGCTGTGATCGTTGCGACCGATGGCGAAACCATCACCACGGCACGCGTCGCATTGGGCGCTGTAGCACACAAGCCGTGGCGCTCGATTGATGCAGAAGCAGTGCTGAAGGGCCGTCCCGCGACGCTCGACACCTATCAAGCGGCGGCCGACGTGGCAATGAGGAGCGCCGTGGGACGGGGGCACAACGACTTCAAGATCGAGCTTGCCAAACGCACGCTCTGTCGCACGCTGGCGGACGCAGCTCAGATCAGTATCGGACGACAGTCATGATTGGACAACCCATCAGCCGAGTGGACGGCCCGGTGAAAGTCACCGGCAGAGCGACCTATGCTTATGAGTACTGGCACGACGAGGCACCGCTCTACGGCGTAATTGTCACGGCCACAATCGGTCGCGGCCACATCCGGGAAATCGATTTATCTCAGGCACAGCGATCACAAGGAGTCTACGCCTTCGTCACCCATCAGAACGCCCCGGCGCAGGGCGCCCGCGACGAGCCGAGCCCGATGCCGTTACCGTACTGGCGCGCCCGTCCAACTCTCGCCAGTCCTCAGGTCAGCCATTACGGCGAGACGGTCGCATTGGTGGTCGCCGCAACGCTAGAGCAGGCTCAGGCCGCGGCTAACCTTGTGCGCATAGCGTACGCAGCCGAACCTGGCCATTACGACTTCATGGCCGACGCCGAGAAGGCGTACGCGCCGAAGCAATTACTCTTCGGAATGCCGACCGATAGCGCGGTGGGAAATTTCGATGCGGGATACGATAGTGCTCCGGTCAAGATCGACCACGAATACAATACGCCGTATTGCTTTTCCCAACCCATGGAGCCGAACGCCTGCCTAGCCGTGCCGCGCGGCGAAGATCTCGAACTCTACGTCAGCACCCAGATCGTCGACGCCCTGCGCAGTTGTGTGGCCAGCACGCTGAAAATCGATCCGCAGAGGATTAAGGTTGTAAGCCCCTACGTTGGCGGCGGGTTCGGATCCAAGCTGAGCGTCCACTCCGAGACCATTCTGGCCGCGATCGCCGCGCGCCGCCTCAACCGACCGGTGAAAGTCGCGCTAACGCGGCGACAAATCTTTCACGATGTGGGCGTGCGACCAACGTCCATCCAGCGAATCCGACTAGGCGCGGAGCTTGACGGGAGGCTCGTGGCCGTCGGTCATGATGCGACCATGCACACGAACCGTCAGGAGGAGTTTGTCGAAGCGAGCGCGCTTGCTACGCGCAGCTTCTACGCGGCGCCCCATCGACTAACGCGGCATCGATTGGTTCCGTTAGACATGCTGCGCGGCGAGGACGTGCGTGCGCCGGGCGAAGCACCCGGCCTGCTGGCGCTTGAGTCTGCGGTGGACGAACTCGCGCATGCCCTCGACATGGATCCGATCGAGTTGCGCGTCCGGAACGAGCCCGCAATCGATCCCGAGCGAAATGTGCCGTACTCCGAGCGGCGCGTCGTCAACTGCCTCCGCGAAGGAGCGCGCCGTTTCAAGTGGGAACGGCGCCGGCAACGGCCAGGAACGGTGCGCGACGGCAGGTGGCTTGTCGGCTTCGGCGTTGCCGCGGCCATTCGTGTCCACCCGCAATCACCAGCGAAAGCGCGGGTGCGGCTGACGGCGGATGGCAGCTGCATCGTGTTGTCGGATATGACCGACATTGGGACCGGTACCTACACGGTTCTCGCCCAAGTAGCGGCTGAGCGCTTGGGCCTGCGAGTTGACCAGGTGCGCGTCGAACTGGGACGCTCCGATCTGCCGACGACCTGGGGAGCAGGTGGCTCCTGGGGCGCAAGCAGCTCCGCTGTCGCGGTCTATCGCGCTTGCGAAGCCCTTCGCGAAAAGCTGCAGCCTACGGCGGGCAACACTGCGGCAGTCTTCACAGAGGGCCGGGTAGTAACGGGCCGAACCTCCCAAACCCTCTCCGACTTGCTTGCGCGCCATCATCCCAACGGGCTCGAAGCGGAGGGGGAATGCACGCCGATGTGGGCGGACCCGAACTTCGCTAACCACTCCATCCACACGTTCGGCGCTCATTTTGCCGAGGTGGGTGTGGACGCCGATACAGGGGAGATCCGGCTCCGGCAAATGCTGGGTGTCTTTTCGCCCGGTCGCGTTCTGAACGCCAAAACGGCGCGTTCGCAACTGATTGGTGGCATGACTTTCGGCGTCGGTATGGCGCTGCTCGAAGAGGCCGTGGTGGATCCACGCTCCGGCGCGTTCGTCAACGGCGACCTTGCCGGGTATCTCGTGCCGGTCCACGCGGATATTCCAATGATAGACGCCGTAATACTCGACGGATTCGACGACAAGGCCAATGTGCTTGGCGTCAAAGGGCTCGGTGAGCTGGGCATTTGCGGCGCACCGGCCGCCGTCGGAAATGCGGTATTCAACGCGACCGGAGTGCGCGTGCGGCATTTCCCAATCACCTTGGATAAGTTGCTGCCCGCCCTGCCGCAGCAAGTCTGAATAAACGGGAGCCGGTACTCAGAGGGTTCGATGAACGCCGATGTTCTGACGACGAGAGTAGACGATGGAATTGCGGTCATCACCTTGGGAAGCGCAAGACGCATCTATTTCGACGAGGAGATGCGCGACGCGCTCACCGAGGTCTTGGACGAATTTATGCATCAGTGAACCCGCGCTCGCGCGCATGCATTCCTATGAGAAAAAGAAGATCACTTCGCCGTCCCGCTCTGTCGAGGTCTAGGGGGTGAACCATGGCTAAAGCCGATCTAGCGGCGCCGGTGCGTGTCATCGAGGAAACGCCTGCGTACTGGAAGGTCGTGTTCGACTATCCGCCTTTCAACATCCTGGACGCGACGATCTTTGACAGCCTGCAGAATCTGCTTGTTCGGATGGACGCCAGTCAGAGTCTCCGCGTCGTCGTGTTCGAGAGCGCGATTCCCGACTTCTATCTCGCCCATTTTGATTTGACCGGTAAGACCGGGAACATCACCACGGCCGTCGGGCCTTCCGGCCTGCCGATTCTGACGGATACGTTCGTGCGTATCACCAAGTCCCCGGTAGTCAGTATCGCAAAGATCCGAGGCTGCGTCCGCGGCGGCAGCAGCGAGTTCGTCCTCGCTTGTGACATGCGTTTCGCGTCGCGCGAAAATACGCAACTCGGCCAACCCGAAGTCGGGGTCGGAGTCCATCCTGGCGGCGGCGGCACCGAACGCCTCCCACATCTGGTCGGCCGCGGCCGCGCGCTCGAAATCATTCTCGGCGCGAACGACTTCGACGGCGACACGGCGGAACGGTACGGATACGTCAACCGGGCGCTTCCAGACTCCGAGTTGGACGACTTTGTCGATGCGCTCGCGCGCCGGATCGCCTCATTCGATCGGCGTGCCATCGCAGCAGCAAAGAATCTCGTCAACCAGGTCTCTCTGCCGTCGATCGACCGACTCCTCGACGCCATTACCTCCTTCGAGAACGCGCTGACGTGGCCTGAGACGCAGCAGCGGGTTCAGGCTGTGTTGAAGCTCGGGCTTCAGCAGGATGCGGATTTCGAGAAACGGTGGCCGGCGGTGCTCGGCTCGCTCCTTGAGACTTAGCGCGTAGGGCGGATTAGCCCAACGGGTCCGGCCCGAAGTGGCCGGCCCGATGGCAAGCTCCGGCGTAATCTGCCGTCTTTTCGCGATGAATTGGCGGATTACGCTACGCTAATCCGCCCTACGGGCTAAGGACCGTCCGGGTGAACTAGCGCTTCGGTGGCCCGATCGTCGCGAAGTGGTGAATGCCACGCGACCGAGGCACGCCTCCGAACGATAGTCCGAGGGCTTCTGCAAACTGCAAGTCACCGCAAACGAGAAACGAGCGGCTGCACCGCGAGGCGCCATTGCGGGCGCATTCCGGGCTTGGGAACTTCGGGGACGTTAGGAATAAACTCTAGACCTTTTGGAATAGAGTCCTGACCGTGAACGTCAAGCTATCTTCACAACGCCTTGCTGTGGTGCCATTTTTCCCAAGCTTGGTGGTCGCCAAATTGCGCGCCTCTCGAAGGGTCGTTCGTGCGTGAGGTCCGAGATCATGAGCAGCCATTAAGTCGCTTTGTCAGTTTCGGGAAACTTCTTCGTCGTGACGCCGTTGGAATGTCTACCGGCCGTATCACAGGGGGAATTTCATGTGCACCCGAATCATTCATCTCATCAATCCGAAGACGGATTCGCTTACGACGCGCCCGATCTACCTCAATCGGGCGCTGTACTCTCCGCTCGCCGGCCTGCTCGCCGTCGCCGCATCCATTCCAAGCGACCAATACGAAGTGGTGCTGACCGACGAGAACATCGAGCCGATCGACTTCGATTTGAAGGCGGACCTGGTCGGAATTTCGGCAATGACCAGTTATGTCAACCGCGGCTACGAAATTGCCGATCAGTTTCGCGCCAAGGGTATGCCCGTTGTCATGGGCGGCGTGCATCCAAGCTTTATGCCTCAGGAAGCATTGAAGCATTGCGATGCCGTCGTGGTCGGCGAAGTCGAGCTCGTGATCGACAAGCTGCTCGACGATCTCGAACACGGGGCGATGCGCGGCACGTATAAATCGGACAAGCTGCATCCGATGGTCGGGATGCCGATGCCGCGCTACGATCTCTTGAAGAAGAACCGTTACGTGAACTGCACGTTCGTCCAGACCTCGCGCGGCTGCCACCAAGGCTGCACGTTCTGCGCCGAGCCGCTGATGAACGGCCTGAAATTTCGCTATCGGCCGGTCGACGAGGTGATCCACGAGATGGAGAATTGCGGTTCGCGCGTCGTCTCCATCAATGATGCCGATTTCTTCGGCACACCGGACCGGCCGAAGGAGGTCATGCGCGCGCTGAAAGGCCGCGGCCTGCAATGGCAGGCCGGCGTGACCTCGAAGCTCGCCCAGGACGACCGTATGCTCGAGCTTGCCGCCGAGAGCGGTTGCACCATGCTGAGCATCGGCTTCGAGTCGATTTCGCGCGCGACGCTCAAAAGCGTGCACAAGCATGTCAATCGGCCCGAAACCTTCGCGGCCCTGGTCGACAAGCTGCATTCTTACGGGATCATGGTGTTCGGCTTGTTCATGTATGGCTTCGACGGCGACGATACCTCGGTTTTCGACGAAACCGTCACTTTCAACATCGACACCAAATACGACGCCTGTGCCTATTCGGTGCTGACGCCTTATCCGGGCACCCTGACCTGGTACGAGATGAAGAAGGCGAACCGCATCGTCTCCTTCGACTGGGAGAAATACGACCAGGGCCACGTGGTGTTTCGGCCGGCGCAGATGACCGGCGACGAGCTTCGCCTCGGCCAATCGCGGACCTACGAAACGTTCTATTCGCTGGCATCGATCGCGAGCCGGTTCCCGACGCGTGGCCCGCGTCATCGCACCCAATGGCTGATCTACAACACATTCATGCGTCGAGCCTCCAAGACGGAATCGAAACGCATCGTTGCAATCGCGCCGCCCACCGAGGTGCCCGATACCGCCCCGATGCCTCCGATCCTGCCGGTCAAGCGCGAATGGCGGGCGGCCGTGCTCGAGGCAGCAGGCGGACCCGGACCACACATGAGCTGACGTCGACGGACAACCCGCATCCACGATCCGCGCGTTGCCCGCAAGAGAAAATCTGATTTCGACGATGCGTCTCGCGACGCCGGTCGGTGAGACGCGCACCGCGCGCGATCAGGCGTCGGCGCGCTCGTACAGCAGCCATTCGCCGTCTTGCGTCGGCGGAAACTCCTGATCGCAATCCTCGCACGCCGGGATCATGCCCGGCGGCGTTTGCCGGCGAATGACGGCATATTTGGCGTGGCAGCGCGGGCAGCCGAAGCTCTCGCCTGCCGGCGCCCAGTTCGTGCGCCGCTGCAGAATGCGTTGCAGGACCGCCCTGCTTGGGGTGATCATCGGCCGCCGCGCTCTTCGACTAGATCGACGGATAGCGGCGGCGAATCTCGGCAATACAGTCGCGGTATTGGCGATTATAATTATCGATCGCCTGCACATTGAAGAGCATGAGCTTTT
>Ga0210405_10003172_pt1 | contig 16357 bp, 10 predicted proteins | sample IncBWH11MmetaG_FD_155492 | JGI IMG/M metagenome (GOLD analysis project Ga0210405, IMG submission 155492) | Forest soil microbial communities from Barre Woods Harvard Forest LTER site, Petersham, Massachusetts, United States - Inc-BW-H-11-M | ecosystem: Environmental > Terrestrial > Soil >... | reverse complement strand
GCTCTTCGCCGGAGTGAATGGCCAGTCGAGGAACGCTGCCAACACATACATGAAGGCCCTCCAGCCGCGCGCCGGTTTTGCTTATCGGATCAGCGACAAGCTGGTGATGCGCGGCGGATGGGGCCGGTATTACCTCAACCCCAGCAACAACTACATCCAAAGCAGCGGCTTCAACGCATCCACGCCTCTGGTAAGCTCCAACGACGGAGGCCGAACGCCCGTTCCCAATCTGATCAGCAATCCGTTTCCCTCGGGCCTGCTGCTGCCCGCGGGATCGGCTCTCGGCCCACTCACTTTTGCAGGCCAAGGATTGACTGTGGTGAATCCGAAGTTCATCCTGCCGAACATGGACCAGTTCTCGTTCGGTTTTCAATATGAGCTCCCTGGCCACTCCCGGATCGACGCCAGTTATGTCGGCAGCCGGGGCAACAACCTGGAGTCGGCTCAATCGATCAACTCTATTCCTCTGAGCCTCCGGCAGCAGTGCGACGCTTGGGAAGGCGGAATCGCGGCCACCTGCCAGGCTCTGATTACCAACCCGTTCTACCAGTTGGCGCCTTTCAATGGCACCTCGTATTACAGCAGCCCTACGCTGGCGCGCTCCACTCTGGCCGCTCCCTATCCGCAGTTCGGCGGCATCACTCTGGACGATGCCAATGCCAACCTGTCCTGGTACAACTCCGCGCAGGTTTCCTATGAGGTCCGCGCTAAGAACGGATTGACCCTGGTGGCCAACTGGACTCTCTCCAAGCAGATCTATCAGAACGCCTACAACGACATTCAGAAGCTAGTGCCGGAGCGCAGCATCTATCAATACGACCAGCCGGAAAGTATCAAGGCCACGGCCGTGTATGAGCTTCCCTTCGGACGGGGAAAGCGATTTTTGAACACTTCCAGCCGCATCTTCAGCCGGCTGGTCGGCGGATGGGAAACCAACGTTCTCTTCGGGTACCACTCCGGCATCCCCTGGAAGCTCCCCAGCAACTTCATCTATGTCAAGGAGGGCAAGCTTCCGAACATCAACTGGAATTCGCCGGTGGTACAGGTCGTGCAGCCCTGCGTGGCCCAATGGAATACCAACGGAACCATCACCATGCAATCCTTCAGCACAAAAGCCGGTTGCTCGGATTACAATTTCCTGAGCGAGCCTCTGTTTGCGCCGGCCGCGGAGCCGGCTTTCTCCGGCCAGATCCGGACCATGAGTATCCCCAACGCGGACGTGTCGCTGAATAAGACCACGCGCATCACCGAGCGTACCAGCGTGCAGTTCCGCGCCGAGGTCTTCAACGTCACCAATACGTTCAATTTTTATCAATCGCAACCTAACAGCACCTTGACCAGCTCCAGCTTTGGAACGGTGAATAAGGCCAACGTGAGTAATAGCAACGGCAACCAGCCGCGCTACATTCAGTTGTCGGTGAAGTTTAACTTCTAGCGCTGGAGGAAAATTATGGCAACCACCACGCAAGTCGCACCCGTTGTTCAATCGGCAAATGCTGAATCGGCAAAGATTCCGCCCGCCGTCACCGCGAGCCCGCAACGCTACGTGGCGCTGGACGCCTATCGCGGATTCATCATGTTCATCCTGGTGTCGGGAGGTTTTGGCCTGCGGGCTCTGGCCAGGAACCGTCCGGCTTACGCCTGGATCGCCAATCAGTTCGATCACAAGCCCTGGGAGTGGATCGCCTTTTGGGATCTCATCCAGCCTGCCTTCATGTTCATGGTGGGTGTTGCCATGCCATTCGCGCTTGCCATCCGCAAGGAGCGTGGCGCCACTGACCGCCAGCTCTTCTGGCACGTGGTGGTACGCAGTTTCCGTTTAATCCTGATGAGCCAGATTCTAATGTCGATCTCACACGGCAGATTGTATTTCCAGCTCATCAACGTGCTGGCTCAGATCGGGCTCACCTATTTTCTCTGCTACCTGATCATGAAGCTGGAGTTTCGTTGGCAGGCCGCGATCGCCGCCGCGATCCTCGTCGGGTATTGGGCGCTCTTTGTCGCGTTTCCGGGAACCGAGGGGCCATTTCTCTCGAAGACGACCAATATTGGCGCGGTTATCGACAAGGCCGTGTTCGGGCATATCAACCCCGACTATTGGACCAACATCAACTTCATTACCAGCACCGTGACCACGCTGTTCGGCGTCTGGACAGGTCTGCTCCTGCAGACCCGAAGATCGCACGGCTTCAAGATGCAGGTTATTGGAATCTCTGCTATCGCATGCCTGGCGCTTGGATTCGCCATACATCCCTGGAACCCGATCGTGAAGAGGATCTGCACCACCTCGTTTACGATCTACAGCACGGGCTGGGTCCTTCTGATGCTGCTTGGTTTCTATTGGGTGGTCGAAGTGAAGGGCTATAAGCGATGGACTTTTCCGTTGATTGTGATCGGCGCGAATTCAATTTTCATCTACTCGCTGGAAGAGGTCTTGCGCTCCTGGCTGAACCGAGCCGTCGGAGTGTTCACTTTCCGCTTTACCTTTCTCGGGGACTTCGCGCCCGTGGCTCAGGCCTGCGCTGTGCTGCTCGTCATGTGGTACATGTGCTACTGGCTATACAAACGACAGATATTCTTCAAACTCTAGCAGATTTGTCATGAAAATGAGCAGCTTCAAAGGCCTGGTGGGGCGGACCCCCCGGTCCGCGGCCGACGCCCTCGTCGGCCTTTGTGGGCCGGTGCAACAAGCCGGCCGGGGGGCCGGCCGCGGACCAGGGGGTCCGCCCCACCAGAAGGCCATTTTCAGCATCGCGTGCGCTCTCGGCTTGCTGCAGCAAAGTAGCGCTCTATTGGCGGCAGACAAAGGTGCGCGGATTGAGTCGAAAGTTCTGCGCATCGAGTTTGACTCCTCCATGCACAGCCGCGTGACCGCCAGGTTTGGCGGCAAGGAGACGCGGCTCGACGAGTTCGAGCCGTCCGAGCTCATAACGGTCGATGGCAAACCGGTCCAGGATTTTGCGCTGAGCGGCAGCAAACAGCAGACCGTGCGCGATTCTATCGGCGCCGGGAAGCAGACCACGCTGGTGGGCGTCGCGGGCCCGCTGCGCAAGACCGTGATCCTGACCATCTACGATCAGTTTCCAGCCATGGCGTTCTTCAACGTGCGATACACCAACCAGGGCCCCGCCGATCTGACTGTCACCGGCTGGACTAACAATCGCCATTCGATCGACGCCCAGGAAGGCGCCCCGGAGCCGGCATTCTGGTCGTATCAGAGCGGTTCCTACCAGAAGCGTCCGGATTGGGTGCTGCCGCTGAAGCTGAACTTCCAGCAGGAGAACTATCTGGGGATGAATGCCACCGACTACGGAGGCGGCACGCCGGTGGTGGACGTATGGCGTCGCGACGTTGGCTTGGCGGTTGGGCATATTGAGATGTCAGCCAAACTGGTTTCGCTGCCTGTGTCCATGCCGCACTCCGGCCGCGCCACTCTGGAGCTGGGCTTTCGTAACCAGCAGCTTCTGCGTCCTGGGGCCACTTTGGAGACATTCCGCAGTTTCGTAGCAGTCCACCAGGGCGACCATTTTCAGACGCTCAAAGCCTATAGCGCCGTCATGCAAAAGCAGGGGGTGAAGTTTCAGGCTGCGCCGCCGGCCGCCTTCGAGCCGATTTGGTGCGCGTGGGGCTACGGTAGGACATTCACGCCCAGCCAGATTGACGGAGCCGTGCCGATGGTGAAGAAGCTCGGTTTTACCTGGGTCGGCGTGGACGATGGCTGGCAGTCGCTGGATGGTGACTGGGGCTTGACGCCATCCAAGTTTCCGAATGGCGACGCCGATATGAAAGCGCTGGTTGACAGAATCCACGCCCAGGGATTCCGCGCTCAACTGTGGTGGGCGCCGCTGGCGGCCAAACCCGATTCAGACCTGGTGAAGAATCACCCCGAAGAATTACTGTTGAATTCTGACGGATCGAAGCAGAAAATCTCCTATTGGAACGACTGGTATCTTTGCCCCGCCGATCGGGCCGTCGTGGAACACCATCGCCGACTCGTCGTCAAGATGATCAAGGAGTGGGGCTACGACGGGTTGAAATTGGACGGGCAACACATGAACGGCGTTCCGCCCTGCTATAACCCGGCGCATCATCACCTCCGGCCGGAAGATTCCGTGGAAGACCTCTCCAAATTCTTTCAGATGATTTACGAAACCGCCCGCGGCATCAAGCCGGATGCGCTGGTGGAGTGGTGCCCGTGTGGCACGTCGTTCAACTACTACAACCTTCCGAATTTCAATATGAGCGTGGCTTCGGATCCGCACAATTCCTGGCAGGTCCGGACCAAAGCCAAGACCTTGAAAGCCCTGCACGGCGACACCACCGCGTATTTCGGAGACCATGTGGAATTGAGCGATGGGCGGCAGGACTTTGCATCGACGGTCGGGGTTGGAGGCGTCGTTGGAACGCAGTTCACCTGGCCGCCGGGATCGGGACGCCGAGCCAATCTGGATCTGACGCCAGCAAAGGAGGAGATCTGGCAAAAGTGGATCTCCCTCTATAAGGCGAACATGCTTTCGCAAGGTGAATATGTTGGCGGACTGTATGACATCGGCTTTGACCGTCCGGAGGCGCACGCCATCCGCAAGTCCGGCGCCATGTATTACGCGTTCTATGCGCCGGAGTGGCATGGCAAACTGGAGCTGCGCGGTCTCCAGAGCCGAACCTATGTCGTCCGCGACTACGAAAACGGCAAAGTCGTGGGGACGCTGCGCGGGCCAGAGGCAACCATAGACCTGACTTTCGAGAAGCATCTTCTATTAGAAGCAAAAACGCAATGAATCTGAGGTCCCGTAATGCAAAACATGATCGGAATCTACGGTGATCGGGCGTCGCGGCTAGTTTCGTAAATCGTGGCCTGAACGGTCTGACCTCTAAGCGGGTATTTTAGAACCTTTACGAACAAGCTAAAGCATATTCCACGCGTGTGGAATATGCTTTAGCTTGTTCGTTTGTTTCTTCGAATCACTCCGGCTTGGGAGGCTGATGGGTCTTGATGTATTCCTCCATCTCCTTCAGAAGCGCCGGATCGCTCGGGCGGCCATAAAGGTCACTGGATTTGTACTGGCGCAAATCCATCTTCGACTTGATCCACTCGTCGCGCGCCGTTGTGCTTTGCGCGGCATCGAGCGCGTTTTTGACCAAGTGGGGCGGGATGAAAAACAGCCCTTCCTCGTCGCCCAGGACCACGTCGCCCGGCATCACGGTCGCATTGCCGATCCGGATCGGAATGTTGATGCCGGTCAGCATGACGTTGTTCAGCGAATCCGGCCCCGTACCCCGGTAATACGCCGGCATGCCCGTGGGAATCAACTTGCCGAGCCAGAACATGCCGCCGTCGACGACCATCCCAGTGCCGGTTGTTTTCCAGATATAGTAAGCGAGCTTGTCGCCGACGAACGTGCCGCCGTCGGTCTTGCCGAACAGATCGACTACGATCACATCGTTCGGACCGAGCATATCGATGACGGTCTGGTTGCGCAGGCGTCCGATGCCGCGCCTGGTCGCCTCATCCTGCATGCCCTTGGCCACGTCCGGTCTGGCCGGCATGAACTGCACAGTGAAAGCTCGCCCGACCAGCCTCTTGCCAGGGTGCAGGATCTTCCAGTCTCCGGCAAACTGATTCGGGAACCCCTTCGATTTCACCGCGCCGTAGGCCTCCTCGATAACCAGGCCTTTCACTTTTTCCAATAATGCATCGGGGACCTTGGGTCTGCCGTCCGCGAAACGCTCGTAGGGATTGTCCGCGGTGTAGGCGATCATCTGCTCCTTGTTCAGCACGAACTGGCCGTAGGCGCAGAACGTACCGAGCAGAAACGCCGCCGGCAAAGTGTATCTAGATTTTCGTATCACGATGGAACCTCCTGTCATCTCAACCCACGTCGCTTGCTTGCGCCCGTCCGAAGCTGTGCCGCGTTGCGGTCCACTTCGCGTCCAGGTATTCACCCATATCCAGCGCACCCGACATCTTGTCTCCTTCGAGCTTGCCCGTAAACCGGTAGGAGAGCGCCGCGCCATGTACTTCGCCGACCGAGCTCGAGATTCGCACTTCGTTCCCGGAGATCGCGCCGGAAAAATCCCGGGCCACGAAATCGCCCTGGTGTGTTCCCAGGAGCTGGTTGCCCTGCTGTTTCACATGGAAGGTGTGCTCCGCGCTGCCGGCCACGAAGTCGATTCGCACATCCCACCGGCCCGTGAGATCGGCGGCCGGGTTCTTGGGAGTTTCCGGCTTCCAGGGCGGCCGCGATGCGGACAAGATCTGGTGGATCCTGTCGCCGACGATCTTGTCTTCTCCAGGGGACATCATGTACGCCGTGATCGAAATGCCGGTCTCGTTCGACGTACGGTTGCCGCGGCCTCCCCCACCGCCACCGCCTCCACCCAGAGCAATTCTGGGCTCCGTAGTGTAGAGGATGTTGGAAACCTCCTCACCGGTAATGCCGAGCTTGGCGGGGTCCCAGGTAATGGAAAGTCCAGGGCTGTGATTCGAAAGTCCGCGCGGCTCCCGCACGGCAGTCTTGACGCCATCGATTTTCGAGACGCGGCCGGCGATGTTGTTGAGCCACGAAATCCAAGTCTCCATCTCAGCCTTGTGGTCCCGCTTGACCCACATCTCGACCGCGGCCAGCATCCCGATCGCCTCCTCTTTGCCGAGCTTCATGGTGCGGCCGTGACCGTGATGGGGCGCGCTCGACATCCATGCCGCCTTCACCAGGTCCTTGCGGCCAAGCAGGATTCCCGCGCACTGCGGCCCGCGAATGCATTTCCCGCCACTGTATCCTACCAGCGTCGCGCCCCTCTGCAGATGCACGTTGGGAATGGTCAGCATCTCGGCAGCCGCATCCACCAGCACCGGAACCTTCTTCTTTTTGGCGATTCCATAAATGGCATCGTATGTCAGCGGGCCGCTTTCGCTCCTCGGGCCGGCAAATACGTACACCATGGCCACCTTCGGCCCGAGCGCCGCTTCATACTCGGCTGCGTCGCCCACTTCGATGACCCTGACACCGACGGAGCGGATCGCTTGATCGTACTCGTTGCGTGAGGTCTTGGGGATCACGACTTCGTCTTTGGGAAAGCCTGTCAGGTCGGGAACCCGAACATGCAAGTCCGGATTTCCGCCCGTTACGCATGCGGTGGTGGCGTGGGCCAGCCCCGCGGCGCAGCCGGAGGAGACCATCCCCCATTCGGCGCCGGTCAGCTCCGCCAGCCGCTGGCCAATTCCTTCCATCAGCTCGTCGAGCTGGACGAAATGCTGGGCGGCGGCGTCCTGGGCGGCCCTCACCTCCGGTAGTTCCAGCGAACCGCTGATCACAGTCAAAGTCCCACGGCAGTTGATCAGCGGGCGGACTCCGATCGATTTATAGATGTCGGGCCCAAGCTGAAGTCTTCCGCCCGTCACCGGGGTAGCCGCGGACGCGGGTCGGGACGCGCCAAGTAATGCCGGCAAGGCCGAGAGCATCCCGCCCCGCCGGAACAACTCGCGGCGGCTGAGCCCGTTCAGATACCGATCGAACACGTCTTTCATAGAATGAAACATCGAACACCTCCAAACCCGTCCATCGTTGATATTGTATAAACTATCAGCACCCGAAGCTTGCGGTAGGAAGGAGCAACAGTCATGCAGAGCATTGTCACTTCAGTTGCGGCTGGCTGCATTCTGGCATTCTGCGCCAGCCAGAGCGTTGCCCAGACCAAAGGCAGCTCTCCGCGCCTGTTCGAGTTGAAAGCGGAATCGCCAAGGTTTTGGGAGCTGCTTTCCGAAAGCGCTCAACTGGAAAAGGTCGCCGGCGGATTTGGCTTTACCGAAGGCCCGGTCTGGGATCCACACGGGTTTCTGTACGTAAGCGACGAAGAAAAGAACAAGCTGTCTCGCGTCTACCCGGACGGCCGTGTCGAGACGGTACTGGACATCGGCGATCCCGATGGAAGCACTCTCGACGCGCAAGGCCGACTGGTTACCACGGCGAGCGTGCTCCGGGCGATTATCCAGGTCGAGCCCAATGGGCAATACAAAGTTTTGGCCGACAAGTACGACGGGAAAAAGTTCAACAGCCCGAACGACATTATACTTGGCCCTGACGGAGCGCTGTATTTTACCGATCCCACACTGGACTTGGTCAAAGGTGAGAAGCAGGAGATCCCATTCCAGGGAGTGTACCGGCTGGGGAGCGACGGATCCGTCCGCCTGCTGACCAGGGATCTTGTCCAGCCCAACGGCCTGGCGTTTTCCCCGGATGGCAAGAGGCTGTACATTGATGACACCAAACAGCGCGACATTCGTGTTTACGATGTCGGCGCGAATGGAGAGCTGAAGAACGGCAGGCTATTCGGAAAGGAAGAGGGACGCGGCGGCGTTCCTGATGGCATGAGAGTGGATGTCAAAGGCAACGTCTTTGTCACGGGCCCCGGAGGAATCTGGGTCTGGGATCCCGACGGGAACCACCTTGGCACGATCATGATTCCGGAAACCACCGCGAATCTCAATTGGGGAGACGCGGACTACCACACGCTTTACATCACCGCCAAGACGTCGGTATATCGCCTCAAGACAAAGACGCAGGGATTTGTTCCGGGCAAGAATCCGTGACGCCCCGCGGCGTACGCACCGTCGTGCGTGCAGCGCCGACACTCGTGTCGTCGCTCCGGGGTGCGTCATTGCGATGCGTATGTCTTCCTAAAGCATCGGTGACGGTCCTTCGCGGCAAAGTCGAATAAGTAGAGTTCTCGTGGAGCGGGCTTTCAAGCCGGCCACGTCGGCTTTCATGCCGACGTTTTTCATGCTCTGTTGAGCGACGCTGGCGCACGCCCGCGAGCGTGGTATGGTTTTCGGTATGGCGACCACCAAGATCACCGTTACACTTCGCGACGGCCAGGTTAAGGAGATTCGCTCCATTGTGGCCGCCGGACAGGCGGGGAGCGTTTCCGCCTTTGTGCAGCACGCCGTGGGAGTTGCTCTTTCCGATGCGGCCGGGTGGAAGGAGATGTTGGATGACGCTTTGCAGCAATCGGGTGGTCCCTTAACTAAAAAAGAGCGGGCATGGGCCGACGCGCTTCTCTCTCCGCAGGTTTGACGCCGGTGGTCTGATCGCATTGGACCGGAACGATCGTCAGGTGCTCGTACTTGTCGCACGCGCGATAGAGCTTGGGATTACAATATCAGCGACCGCGTTGGCGCAGGCTATTCGCAACCCTGCCCGGCAGGCGCGACTCTCCCGGCTGATAAGACAAGCCGGTACGGACCTTATTGCGCTCAACGGGCCGGATGCGACCGCTGTCGGCCTGTTATTGGCGCGAACCGCCACGGCTGACATCGTCGACGCCCACGTCGTGATATGCGCGGAGAGGGCCGGGCAGGCCGTTGTCACCAGCGATCCGGCCGATCTGGGTCAAATCGCTCCCGAGCTACAGTTGATAGCCGTGTGACCCGGATTGGGGAGGATGCCCGCTTTTAGTTGAAACGAGCGACCCGAATTTTCAATAATCATGCCACACTCGCATGACGAACGGGAACCTTCTTCAAAATTGCGAGTTCCAGTTCTTTGACCAGGATGGGAATCTCGCGATATCCATGCAGTCGATTCCATCGATATTCCGCCCACAACAATCCACTGGCCACCCAGCGGAGATATTGATCGCCACCTTGCAAACGCTTCACGTTGCGACACACCGTCTCCACCACCGAGAACGCAGATTCGATCAGGTTGGTGCTCGCCAAGCTGGCCCGAAGTTTTTCGGGAACTCGCAATCGATGCACTGTGAGGGTTTCCTCCCGGCCTTCCTCAAGGCTGCGGGCGGCGCTCGGATTCAAGTCCGTCAATTCGCGGAGTAGCCGGTCCAGGGCTCGTTTGGCATCACTGCGATCGCGCATCGCGTAGGCGCTGCGCATCTTCTGCCGCACGTGACTTTGATACTCCCCGGTCAGATAATCGACGACATTGCGGATCTTGTGAACCTGACTACGTTGGACCACGGCCGCTTTGCCGGCCGCGTGCTGCACAGCCGCGTGCATTAGCTTGTTCGTCAAGGTGTCCGATTTTGGGAATGGGACTGTTTGGTAATAACATACTTGACATACCTAGCGCTGGCTGGTAGCCTAATGGCTGGCGTGACAGGCCAGTACCTGCGGGCCGGCTACGGCTTTGGAAGTATCACGGGCGGCTTCAGCCCCACGTCTATCTGGGTGATGCCTCCTCCAGCGCCGGATGGATCAACAGGCTCGACGGTGAGACCGCCTTTATCCCGCAGGATAACGACCAAGGCTTCAGCGAATTTACGCTCAGCTTCCGATCCTGGAAGAACTCTAATTCCGAATAATGTTGAGGTATTATTCCAGGTGGCTTCAAGGTGGCCAGTTTTATCGTCAACGCGTATAGGAGGATCTAATGCAGATTTTAGTTCTGCTACCAACCGCGCGGACTCTGGTTCATTTGGATATGAGGCTATGGCGAGAGAGTTGCCTGAAAACTGCTTGACAGCGGCGTGGATATCTTTCTGCTGTTCGATAGTTAATTCACGTCCCGCCAGAGCCGCACGGAGCTTTAAGTTTTCACCTGTCAATCTAGCGGTTTCTTTGTCAACGAGCGCGACCAATTTGCGAGTGGTGTCTCGTATGTCGGTCTCAATTTTACCGGCTTCAATGTGGATACGAAGTTCTCCCGCTACTCCAGTTGCTACCAGTCCGGCACCTAGAAATCCTAGACCGAAAACAATCAGGCTCGGCTTGTTAGGGGAGTGGATTGTTCCGCGTCTAAACTCGCGCCAATCATGCATGTACTCAGCGATCAGTACAGCCAATTCCACAGCAACGCCAACCACTACGAGAATCGTCCAAAAATTCAACCACCAGTCAAGCGACAACCAGGATTTTTCGAGATTATCGAGCGCGCTCGCTAGGGCAGATGCGTCCATGAAGCGTTTTCAGCGGGCTGAACTTAGAGCCGCTACGATTCAACTTATAGCGATCGCGGCTTTATTTTTAGTTGCCCTAGGGGTTGTAGTCTTCCTACATTTTCGATATAGATAAAAACTCTATATCCTCCTACGCTTTTTATGCTTCTGTCCTGCGGAGTGCGGATTACCGTTTCTTGGAGAACTCTGTTTTGAGAGTCGTACTAATTCATCCAAGCGCTTCTTGGGTACAGCGAGGACACCGCGCATGACCTCTTTGAAGTGCTGGAATTCTGGCGTCGAGTCAAATGGCGTTGCCTTCATAAAACTCCCGAAGCGGGCTTACGCTTGCCGCGCCCCTGTCTCTTCATGCCTTTCACGGGCGCGTCTCTGCTTGAGACTCCGTTTTGCCGGTCAATTCTTTATAGGTGATCCGGCGTCCAACAATCTGTTTCATTACAATCGCGAATCTCTCAGGGTCCGTGATCTGGCGGTTATTGTATCGGAACGATTGTTCATCGGCGTACGCCTGAAGGTGAAACGGTTCCACGCTCACGTAGGTGCCCTTCAGTGCACGCTTGAACAGACTCCAAAAATTTTCAAGACCATTGGTATGCACCCGGCCTTTAACGTAGGTTTCAGTGTGATCAATAAACTCATGCACGAAGCCGTCCGCGCCCAGGTTGCGGTACGACTTCAGAGCGTCGCTGTAAACCGACGATCCCTTTTCGACGTTCTCAATTACGTTTGTGCGGATTCCAAACTGCCGAACGTTCCCTGTGACCTTCACGCGGGCCTTTTTGGTGTTACGATCCAGCAACCCGGTAACGATAGCCTTACCGAACACGCCACCACGCGAGCGGCCAAGCGCTCTCAGTTTCGCTTGCCGATGGGCGTGCATGTTACCCAACTTGCCGCCTACGAATGTTTCATCGGCTTCCACCTCGCCGGAGAACTTCTTATCAAAAGATCCTTCTTTCATGGCAAGACGGATACGATGGAGCATAAACCATGTGGACTTTTGCGTAATAGCCAAATCGCGGGAAATCTCGTAGGAACTAACGCCGTTTTTGCAGTTGATAATCAGCCACGCAGCGGGCAACCATTTAGACAAGGGGAGCGGAGAATCCTCGAAAATGGTCCCAGTCTTAAGGCTAAATGTGGGCCTCGGATGTTTAGCGTAGCATTTCCAAACGCGCGCCTTGGAGAGCCACGTCACCCCTTCGGAACCACACTGCGGACACTTTACCACTCCATCCGGCCAGCGCAGTTCCATCATGAACCGCTTGCAGTTCTCAAATTCCGCGAACCAGATGATCGCTTCTTGAAGAGTGTCGGCGCCGTTGTCCAAGTCCATGAATCTAGTATGCCCCAAAATATTGGGTATGTCAAGTATGTTATTACCGACTGTTTCGCAAAGGAGGTGACGATGCAACGGGCGCCAAGAAAATTGGCTCTGTTCGTAATTATGCAGTAACAGACATGACGTGACGATGCAACCCTGCATCAGAGTTCGCAAGGTGAAACTATGTCCAAACGGATCGAAGAGAATTGGCTTTGTCGGTATTTTCGAGTAACCGGGTCGGTGAGTGACGATGCAAACCATGCCGAAGGATCTCGTCCTTGCGTGCCGCCGCCAACGGTGTATACTGTTTCTATCCGATTGAGGGGTTATATGAAACGCCTGTTTACAACCGTTACGATTTCCCTACTTCTAGCTTTCTGCGCCTACGCCCAGATCGCTACCACGACCGCGCTGGTAGGCACCGTCACCGACGCCACCGCCAATTCAGTGCCCGGCGCCAAGGTCACTGCGGTTAACACCGGCACGCACGATACCTACAATGCCGTCACCAATGACCAGGGTTTTTACAATATCCAGTTCATTGCCATCGGGGACTACAATCTAACGGTCGAGCACCCCGGATTTCAGTCCTCCAAAGTGAACGGCATCCATGTCGACATCAACCAGGTGGTGCGCACCGAAGTGACGCTGAAGGTCGGGAACGTGGTGGAATCGATCGTCGTGCAGGCGACCTCCGCCGCCATCAAGACCGACGACGCCTCGGTTTCGGAAATCATCAGCACGCGCAGCGTCGCCGACCTGCCGCTGAATGGCCGCGATGCGATGATGCTCGCGGTAACCATGCCTGGCGTGCTCCTGGGGCAGAAATCTTCCACCACTGCCGTGCCGCCCGGCGACGATTTCAACGGCGCCGGGACGCGCGAGATCCAGAACAGCATGTCGCTCGACGGCATCAGTATCATGAACAATCTGATCACCACGACGCCCACCAGGCCCATGGTGGAAACCATACAGGAGGTTGAGGTCCAATACGGCACCTACTCGGCTCAATACGGCGCTTATCTGGGTGTTCACATCAACATGGTCACCAAGGCCGGTACGAACCAGATCCATGGGGCCTTGGTGGAATTTCTCCGAAACCAGGTTCTGGATGCCCGGAGCTACTTCACCTTGCCGACCGCGGCCAACCCCACGGCGTCAAAGCCACCGCTGCGGCAGAACCAGTTCGGCTACGAGTTGGACGGGCCCATCTACATTCCGAAGATTTACGATGGCAGGAATAGGACCTTCTTCATGACGTCCTACGAGGGCTTCCGCCTGGTGCAGGCGTCAACGGCACTTTCGACGGAAATGCCGGCGGCTTTTTTCACGGGCAACTTCTCTGGGGTGCCGGCCGCGAGCATTACCGGCGGCGCCCTCAAGGATCCGCTGAACGGCGGCGCTCCCTTCCCCGGCAACATCATCCCGACGGCGCGCATCTCGCCCATCACGCTCAAACTGCAGCAGTACTATCCGGCGACAAACCTGCCGGGCCTGGCCAGCAATTTATCCGTGGCGGTGCCGAACACGGGAAGCTACAATCAAACGGTGGACCGCATCGATCAGAACATCGGCGACAAAATCCGGCTGTATGCGCGGGGCCACTATCAGATCTGGAACACATTCGGCGGAAACTCGGTCCCGGTCAACGCCGTCACTACACCGTTCACCACGACTAATTACTCAGTCGGCTACACACACACGCTGACGGCGAATCTGGTGAATGATTTCCGCGTAGGCCGGAATTACTTCACCACTGCGGCGCTCGATCCCTTCGCGGTCAGCGGTCAGGCCAACGTCGGCACTAGCTTAGGAATCGCGGGCTTCACCGGAGACACGCAGTATAATAATCCAGGCATTCCGGATTTCACGATCACGGGCTTCAACGGATTCAGCCAGGCGTCGACCAACTGGTACCAGAATGACAGTACCGAGCAGCTCTCCGACCAGATCAGTTGGAACCACGGATCGCACAACATCATGGCTGGCTTGGAATTCCGCAGGCTGGCAACAGGCCGGGCCGCCGTCAACAACGCGCGCGGACTTTTTACCTTTAACGGAACGTTGACCGGTTACGCGCCGGCCGATTTCGTCCTCGGTACACCCATTTCCTTCAACACGCCGGGGCCGGAAGTCCGCGGGCGCGTCGCCGAATGGCGCGACGGCTTCTTCGTCCTCGACAAATGGCAGGTGTCGCGCAAACTGACTGTGGACTACGGCCTCCGCTACGAATTGCCCACGGTAGCTTATACGATAAACGGCGTCGCCTCCGAACTGAATCCAAACCAGACCGCCATCGTCGGCGAAACGCCCGGCTACCACTTCACCGGCCCCAATCACAATGATTGGGCGCCGCGCGCTGGGTTCGCCTATCGCATCACCGAAAAGACCGTGTTCCGCGCCGGTGGTGGCATCTATTACAACCCGAACCAGACCAATAGCTTTACGTTCTTGAACACCAACCCGCCCTACACTACGATTCTTCTTTGCACGGTCTCCCCTGGGACCACGCCGCCTACCTTGTCCAACCCGTTTGCCGTCCCGGGCGTCTGTCCGTCGGCCCCCACGGCCGGCTTGATCGTTACCGACCCTTATCGTCAGCCCACGGGCCGCATGAATCAGTGGAGCGCCGGCCTGGAACGCGCGCTCTGGAACGGCGGTGGCGTGGAACTTCAGTATCTGGGCTCACATTCCTACCACCTGGACCGCAGCTTCTATAACAACACTCCTCAGCCCGGGCCGGGCCCCGTCAATTCGCGCCGGCCGAATCAGTTATTTGGTCCCATCCGCACCATCAACACCGATGAGATCGCCAATTACGAGAGCATGAGCTTCATCTTCCGCCAGCGTATGAGCCACGGCCTGCAAATGCAGGCCAGCTACACCTGGTCGCATACGCTGGACGTCTCGACCGACTCGAACGGTGGGGGCGCTCCGATGAATCCGTATTGGTGGAAAGGCGACTACGGCAACTCCAACTGGGACATCCGCCACCGTTTTCTAGCCACCTTCAACTACGACATCCCGTTCTTCGCAGTCTCCAACCCGATCGTAAAGGCCGCTTTCGCGCACTGGCAGACCAACGGCATCATCACTCTGCAAACCGGCATACCGTTCAACGTCTCGACCGGAACCGACACGGCTAACACGGCCTCCAGCGGGACTTACCGGCCAGACCTGGTTCACGCGGCGACCTCCAACTGTGGACGCGGGCACCTGATTGGCTGCATCGACCCGACTGCTTTCACGATCGCTGATTTGAATCCCGCTGTTCCGAACTTCGCCTATGGAAACGCCGGCCGCAACCTGCTCCACGGGCCAGGCTCCGAGACTGTCAATCTGTCCGTGTTCAAGAATTTCCCGATCAAGGAACGGTTGCAGTTCCAGTTCCGGTTCGAGACGTTCGCTTTGTTCAACCATACGAACTTCAGCAATCCGTCGGCGACCATCAACACGTCGTCGTTCGGCAACATCACCGGCGCGAGTGGCAATCGCAACATCCAGATCGGCGCCAAGCTGCAGTTCTAAAGCTCTCAGCGTTCAGCTCTAGGCGGCCAGCGAAACTGGCTTTGCTGAAAGCTGAAAGCTGAACCCTGAAAGCTGCGGTTCTCTTGTAGGAGGGGATTCCATGTCTCGAATTCTTTATGCTGTTTTTCTAATCGCGTGCGCTCTCGACGCTCAAGTCAATACGGCCACTCTTCTCGGCACCGTCAAGGACGCAACCGGCGGAGCTGTCCCGAACGCGAGCGTCACAGCTAAGAGCCTGTCGACCGGCCTCTCGCGATCGGTCGTCACCGGCGGCGACGGCAACTATGTCATCTCCAATTTGCCTGCCGGACACTACTCGGTAGCAGCCAGTATCTCCGGCTTCAAGACCACCAACATCCCCGACATCGAGCTGCAAGTGGCGCAACAGGCGACGGTGAATCCGGTGCTGGAAGTGGGCCAGACAACCCAGGATGTGACCGTCACCGCCGTGCCGGAGCTTCTAAATTCGGTCTCCTCGTCTGTCGGCCAGGTGGTTGACACCCAGATGGTGGAATCCATGCCGCTGAACGGGCGCTCCTTCTGGCAGTTGACCCAGTTGACGCCGGGCGCCGCCTATATACCGGGAGGCCAGAATGT
>Ga0210405_10003170_pt1 | contig 16357 bp, 12 predicted proteins | sample IncBWH11MmetaG_FD_155492 | JGI IMG/M metagenome (GOLD analysis project Ga0210405, IMG submission 155492) | Forest soil microbial communities from Barre Woods Harvard Forest LTER site, Petersham, Massachusetts, United States - Inc-BW-H-11-M | ecosystem: Environmental > Terrestrial > Soil >... | reverse complement strand
CCCCGCGCGCATGGGTTGCCGGGGGCCATAAATCAGGAAATGATGAATCAGATGGCCCCGGCTAAGGGCCGGAAATTTGTCACTGTGCAGAAGGCGGTGCAGCCAATAGCCGGCAAATTCCGCGACAGTGACGGAGTCCACAAGCGTTGCAACGATTCCGACGAATGTGACGTGGAAGCGTTCGTAAATCATGAGTGCTTCTCCTTCGCCTCTTGCCGCAGCGCCCAAAACGAAACACGATACGGCCTTGAGTCGACCTTACGGAGTGGCGAGGAAGTGTTCAAGCGACAAGGAACGCCAAGCCAGCGGAGAGGAGAGATGTCGCGCAATGTCGCGGGAGGTTGATTGCTGGTGTGTTGAAAGGAAAGGACTTGCAGGAGATGGCGGGAGGCTCAGCGCATCCAGGGAAGAAGAATTTGCAACTCAGGCGCAGAGCTGTCTGTCGCAAATAATGGAGGGCCGCGGGCAGAGTGGACGCGGCGCTCTCGGGAAGTTACGGAGAAAGCTATAGCTCCGAGGAAGCTAGGACTACTTTACTTCCCAAGTATCGCCAGTGCGAAGGAGCTTGCTCAGGTTGCCGGGACCGCGCTTGGCGATGACGTCCTTGATCTGCTGGTTCATCACGTCCTCGTAGCGCGGCACGTCGCCCCACGCGCGGAAGACGCCGATGGGCGTTGGAAAGTCCGGGCGATGCTCCATGTGCGAGAGCTGGAAAGCGTACGACGGTCGCGGGTGGTGGGCATCGTGAACGATCAGATCAGACTCAGTGATGCCATTGCCGAGATGGACGACTTCCATGTCGCCGTCGGATGTCCGGCGGATACCCTTGTCGCGGTTCTTGCCGAAAATCATCGGTTTGCCATGTTCAAGTTGTAGGACGTGCTCGCTGCGGGCATCGCGGTCGGTGAGTGAAAACCACGCGCCGTCGTTGAAGATGTTGCAGTTCTGCAAGATTTCCACGTAGGCAGAACCCTTGTGCGCGGCCGCGTGCTTCAGCGTCTCTTTCAGGTGCCCCTGGAAAACGTCCACGGAGCGGGCCACGAAGGTGGCTTCGGACCCGATGGCCAATGAAACGGGATTGAACGGCCGGTCCAACGATCCAAACGGTGTCGATTTCGCTTTCTTGTTGAGTTCCGAAGTCGGCGAGTATTGGCCCTTTGTCAGCCCATAGATCTTGTTGTTGAACAACAGCACCTTGATGCCAACGTTGCGGCGCAGCATGTGGATGGTGTGATTGCCGCCTATCGAGAGCGCATCTCCGTCGCCGGTCGCCACCCAAACTTCCAGGTCGGGACGAATGGCTTTGAGCCCTGTCGCCACTGCCGGCGCCCGGCCGTGAATCGTGTGGAAGCCATAGGTGTTCATGTAATACGGGAAGCGGCTGGAACAGCCGATGCCGGAAACGATGACAAAATTTTCTTTTTTGATTCCCAGTTCCGGGAAAACGGCTTGAACCGCAGAGAGGATTGCGTAGTCACCGCAGCCAGGGCACCAGCGCACTTCCTGGTCGGTTTGAAAATCCTTTTTTGTGAGAGGTGGTGGCAGCGTCGCAGTGCCCATGGTCGATTCTCCTAGAGTCCCAACATCTCTTCGATTTTCTGTTCCAGCTCCGCTTGCTTGAACGGGCGCCCCTGAATCTTGTTCAAGCCGACGGCGTCGACAAGAAACTTCGCACGCAAAACCCATAGGAGCTGGCCCATGTTCAATTCGGGAACCAGAATCCGCTTGTAGCGTTTGAAGATATCAGCCAGATTTGACGGAAGTGGATTGAGGTAACGCAGGTGCAGGTGGCCGATTTTGCGGCCCTTGGCACGCTGCGCTTTCATCGCCGCCGTAATCGATCCGGACGTCGAGCCCCACGCGACGATGAGTAAATCGCCTTCCAGATCGCCTGCAGGGAGCACGTTAGGAATGTCTTGCGCGATCGCCGCGACCTTCGCCGCCCGCACGCGCACCATATTTTCGTGGTTCAGCGGCTCGTAATTGATGTTCCCGGTGGGATCCTGTTTCTCGAGGCCGCCGATGCGATGTTCCAGCCCAGGAGTTCCCGGAACCGCCCATGGACGCGCCAGAGTCTGCGGATCCCGCTTGTAGGGAAGGAAACCGTTCGGGTCGCTCGCAAACTTCACCGGAAAATCCGGAATGTCACTCAGATCCGGAATTCGCCACGGCTCAGCGCCGTTCGCCAGGTAGCCGTCGGAAAGAACGATGACAGGCACCATGTACTTGACGGCGATCCGGCTTGCTTCGATCGCCACCCAAAAGCAATCTGCCGGAGTCGACGCGGCCAGCACGGGAATCGGCGCCTCCGAGTTGCGGCCAAAAAGCGCTTGCAGCAGGTCGGCTTGCTCAGTCTTGGTCGGAAGGCCCGTTGACGGACCGCCACGCTGGATGTCGCAAATCACCAGTGGAATCTCCACCGCCACGGCAAGTCCCAGCGCTTCTGTTTTCAGGGCCATTCCAGGGCCGGACGTGGTCGTGATGGCCAGGGCGCCAGCGTAGGCCGCGCCGATGGACGATGTAATCGCTGCGATTTCGTCTTCGGCCTGAAAGGTCATCACGCCAAAGTCTTTGTACTGGGATAGCTCGTGCAGAATGTCCGAAGCCGGAGTAATGGGGTAACTGCCTTGAAAAAGCGTGAGCCCCGATTTCTGCGCCGCGGTGACAAAACCCAGCGCCAGCGCCTGATTGCCGCTCATGCTGCGATAGAGTCCCGGGGTGAGCTGCGCCGGCGGAATCTCGTAACTAACCTGGAATGCTTCCGTTGCTTCGCAGTAGGAATAGCCGCCCTTGAGCGCGAGCTTGTTGGCTTCCACAAGCAGCGGCTTGTTCTTGAATTTGTCCTCAATCCAACGGACGGTGGGCTCGCTCGAGCGGTTGTAAAGCCAGTAGCACATGCCCAGCGCGAAGAAGTTTTTGCAGCGGTCCATGGATTTGGCGTCGAGGCCCAGATGCTCGAGGGAACGCCGCGTGAGCCGTTCCAACTCGACTGAAAACAAGCGGAATTTATCGAGCGAATGATCTTCCAGCGGATTCGACGTCATCTGCGCTTTGCGCAGGTCGCCTTCCTTGAAGCTATCACTATTGACGATGAGGATACCGTTGGCCTTCAGGTCGGCAATGTTCACTTTCAGCGCGGCCGGATTCATGGCAATCAGCACGTCGATGGCGTCGCCAGGCGTGTAAACCTCATTCGAGGAAAAGTGCAGTTGAAAGCCGCTGACCCCCGGAATCGTACCGGCAGGGGCGCGGATTTCCGCGGGATAGTCCGGGAAAGTGGCGATGTCATTGCCATAAAGCGCGGCGGTATTGGTGAACTGATTGCCGGTAATCTGCATCCCGTCGCCGGAGTCGCCCGCGAAGCGGATGACTGCCTGATCAAGCACTTCGCGTTTATTCTTTACCGGTGGAACTTCTGCGAGCGTAGACATTCTTGTCCCAGGCCTCCGCTGATCGATGAACTCCCCCTACCCCAGGGGTGTGTGGCTCAATCATAAGGATGAGGCGGCGCGGTGAAAGGATGGCTTCTAAGGCAGCCCGCCAGGAGCCGACAACCAGAGGATATCACATCGGCAAGCGCATCGCGGAACGAGGGTGCCGCGGGATGAGATGTGTCCTATCGAGAAAGACGCGCCAAATCGCTTGCATCTTCGGATGGCGCGCGAAAAGGAAGGGGCCGCAACACGGGGGTGGATTGCCGATGGATGTGTCGTCATTAGACAGCGGCGGCTCGCGAAGCCGCTTCTAGGAAACGTGGCCGGTAGTAGACGAGCAAACCGAGAATCGCGCCGGCAATAACGAGTCCACCAGCCATCATCCAGCCGTAGTGCTGGGCGAAGTCAAATGGGGAGGAGGGTGTTTCGGGTAGATGAAAGGACGCCTGCACCTCTTTCATATAAGAATCCATCACCGCTCCGTAGTTTGGAGTGAGAGCGCTCACGATACCGCTAGCAAGCCAGAATAGTTGAAGGCCGATAGTTAGCGAGTAACTCCACGGCTTGAGCTTTAATAGGCCGATACCGGCGATGCCAAAAGCCAGGCTCGCGATTATCAACCCTATCTTGCCTGCACTCCCGGGAAGAACGTACCCGAACACCATTAGCGGCACATGGAAAGGAAGTAGGGGAAGAAAGAGAAGATTCAAGACCGAAGCGACGTAAAACCAGGCGAGCACGGTGATGGGAAGAGGGCATGCAGGTTTCTGCGGCAGGCCCAGTTCAGCAGACACGCCTTGGCCCGCAAACTGCGCCTTGACTGTCTTGCGGTTGAAGAGAATGAGCCACCAGATGCCGACCAGAAGCGGCACGCCGTAAATGATGAGGAGAAATGCGCGGAAGAGTTGCATGTTTTCGGCGGGCAGATTGGGGGCGTTCGGAGTGGGAGAAAACGGCATGAGTAGCGCAATGGGGATCCCGATGATGCCGAAGAATGCTGAAAAACCGCCCCAAATCAAGATGGAGATGCGCGCCCACTTGCGCAGATAGATCAACCCAATGCCAGTAGCGATACCGAAGATAGAAAGACAGATCATAAAACCTTGGCCGGCGAGCATGATGCTTCTAGCAGCAGGCGGGAACTCGGGGGCAGTGCTAGGCAACTTGACCAGCAGGAATGCCAAAAATGCGAACGCGCAGCACAGAAAAAAGAAAACGCCGCTTAGTATGGCCACGACTGCGGCGGCAGTCACAGAGGCAGAGCGCTTCGCAGGAGAATCCATCGAACGTCTGTATAACACTTCCAGACTTGGCGTGGAAGAGCATGGTGAAAGTAACGCGAAATGAAAAAGAGGCTTGACGTTCGCTTTCTTTTCGCCTAAAGTGCCTGTGGAAAAGATTTTCAAAGGGAGGCGCGTATGACTCTGACCAAAAGGCAAAAAGAAGTTCTCGATTACCTGGTGGCCTTTGAAACCAAGCACGGCTACGCGCCGAGCTTCGAGGAAATTGGCAAGGGCCTCAAGCTCACTTCCCTGGCCACCGTGCACAAGCACATCACCACGCTCGAGAAAAAGGGTTTCATTCGCCGCGGCTACAATCAGAGCCGCTCCATCGAGATCATTCAATTGCCGAAGTCGGTCAAGGATCAAGTGAGCGACCGCAAGCTGCAGGAGCTTCCCCTGGTGGGCAGGATCGCGGCGGGGCGTCCGCTGGAAGCGGTGGAAGAACGCGAGACGATTTCGCTCGGCGACTTTGCGCGTGGCGGCAATTCCTTTGTCCTGCAGGTGAAAGGCAGCTCCATGATCGAAGATCACATCCTGGACGGGGATTTCGTGGTTTGCGAGCAAACGCAAGTCGCCAATGCCGGTGACATCGTGGTGGCGCTGATCGGTGGTGAAGAGGCGACGCTTAAGCGGTTCTACCGCGAAGGCCCGGGCAAGGTACGTCTGCAGCCGGCCAATTCCGAAATGGGCCCCATCATGGTCGCCGCGAACGACCTGAAAATTCAGGGCCGTGTCATCGGCGTTCTTCGCAAATACTAGTTCCGCGCTATCGGAGCTATCCCGCTTCAACCATATCTAGTCACCTTTGAACGACCTAGCCGTTTCGTTGGCAAGCTGCATCGGTCCCCCGCCGGATTTCCGTGAACAAAATGTTTGTGTCAGAATCCAACTGTATGCATCAGAAGAGTGTCACCGGTTATTCTCTTGGAGCCACAGGAAGCAATGCAACAGGCGCCAGGAAGCAGAAGGAACTTTAAGAGAATATCCAAAAGCTTGTGAGGGCGCGAACTTGTCCACGAAACGCCAAAGCATCTTAATTGTCGAACCCGATTCGGCCTCCCGCGCCGTGCTTGAGGAATTGGTGCGCTCGGCCGGCTACGACGTGGCCGTGTCATCCTCCCAGGCGGAAGGGTTCAAGTTTGTTCAAGATGCCGGCGTGGACCTCCTGATTCTCTCCGCCGACCTAGCCGACATTCAGTGTTGCGATGCCCTCACCGAAGTCAAAGGCAATGCTGCCACCTCGGGGACGCGCGTAATTCTCCTGATCCAGGGCGGAGGAGCGGAGCGCGCTCGCGGGCTCGATCTAGGCGCCGACGAGGTGCTTTCCGCACCTTGGGAAGGCGCGGAGTTGCTCGCGCGCATCCGTGTTCAGTTGCGCGACAAACATGCCTTTGACCAACTCCAGGAAAAAACGCGCATCGCCGACGAAGGCTTTGAGATTGCGCAGACCGCTTTCCAGGCGCTGGCTGTCACTGAAAAAATGACCCGCGACGCTTTTTCCCTCGGGCGGGCGCTGAAAATCGGCGTCTCCGCGCTTATTGCCGTCGCCGTCGTCATCGCCGGAATTTTTCTTCTTTACTCGCGGCGCGCCGACAAGGAAGCCAAGCGCGCTTACTCCGTGATCGCCCAGATGGAGCGCGGCGCTCACCGCCAGGAGCAATTGATGGCGGATGCCCGCAGCGCGCGCGCCGATCTGCAGCAATCCGATGCGCTTGCGCAAAAGCAGCAGCTCAAGCAGCAATCGGATGAACTGCGTCAGAAAATCTCCGGCGCCGACCCCGGCGACGTGTCCGCGCTCCGCAAGCAGCTTGAAGAAACCACCAGCCGGCTCAAGCGCGTGGAGACGGAATCGCAATCCGCCGAAGAAGTGATCCGCGCTTACGCGCCGAGCGTGTGTCTGTTGCATGTATCTGTTTCTTTCATCGACCGCGCCTCTGGCCGCCCTTTGCGATACGGCGGCATCAATCCGGACGGCGAGCCGCTCCACGACAGTGATGGCAATCCCGTGTATACACTGGAAGGCCGCGCACCCGAGGTTCGCGCGGATTTCTTTGGCACCGGATTCATCGCCGGCAACGGCCGCATTCTCACCAATCATCATGTGGCGCAACCCTGGTGGAAGAACGACGAGCTCGCCGGCGTTGCCAGCCAGGGGCTCAATCCCGCTATCGCCGAGATGACCGCCTATTTCCCCGATGCATCCGCTGGCGTTCCAGTGAGCGTTTCCGAAATTTCCGAGGAGGCGGACCTCGCGGTGCTGAAAGGTGATTTGTCCGGCTTGAAAAAACCTGTCCTGAAAATGAATGCGCGCAAAGACGCGGCCGTCAGCGGTCAGCCCTTGCTCTCGGTTGGCTACGCAACGGGCATTAGCGCCATACTCGCGCGGGCCGGAGAAGATGCCGTGAACGAAATCGCCAAGAACACCGGCGGGAAACCGACCGAGGTTGTCAACGAACTCCTCCGCCGCAAACTGATTCGCCCGCTGGTGACCCAGGGCCATATCGGCGACATCCTTCCGGACAAGATTGTCTATGATGCACAGACCACTTCCGGTAGTTCGGGCGGGCCGCTCATCAATCGCGATGGAGAAGTAATCGGCGTTACCTTTGCGGTCGTGAAAGGTTTTGGCGGTTCGAATTTTGGCGTGCCCATTCGTTTCGCCCAGCCGCTCCTCAAGCCATGAGGGGCTGTTTTGTTTTGCGTTCGGGCGCGCCGCCTGCGCCACGCCTGCGTTTGCGAAAGGCAACTCTGGATCACTTGCGCCATCGCGTTCGTCTCTTCTTCGTTTGCCTGATCGCCGTTCTGCTGGCGATGCCGGCTCCTGCGCGGGCCTACGCGGTCCTCTCGCATGAAGCGATCATCGACGCCGTGTGGGAGACGCACATCAAACCGCTGTTGCTGAACAGATTTCCGCAGGCCACCGAGGAGGACTTGAGCCGGGCGCAAGCCTACGCTTACGGCGGCGCCATCATTCAAGACATGGGTTATTACCCTTACGGCAGCCCCTTTTTCAGCGACCTCACGCATTACATTCGCAGCGGCGATTTCATCCTGGCTCTGCTGCGAGACGCGAAAAACGTCAACGAATACGCATTCGCCGCCGGAGCCCTGGCTCATTATGCCGCGGACAACGACGGCCACCGCATCGGCACCAATCGCGCCGTTCCGATTCTGTATCCCCACTTGCGCAAGAAATACGGTGACAGCGTTTCGTATGCCGACAACCCGCTGGCTCACGTGAAAACCGAATTTGGTTTTGATGTTCTCGAAATCGCGCGTGAACGCTACGCCCCGGACAGCTATCACGACTTCATCGGTTTCGAAGTTTCCCGCCAGCTTCTCGATCAAGCTTTCCGCGAAACCTATGGCCTCGAGTTGAAAAATGTGCTGGTAAACGAAGACAAGGCTCTCAGCTCCTACCGCCGCGACGTCAGCAAGCTCATTCCCAAGGCCACGCGCATCGCATGGCACCTCAAGCAAGATGAGATCAAGGACGACATTCCGGACGCCACGAAAAGAAAATTTCTCTTCAATCTCTCTCGCTCGAATTATGAACGCGAGTGGGGCAAGGACTATCGCAAGCCCAACGCGGGCGAGCGTTTTCTCGCGTTTCTCTTTAAGCTGGTTCCCAAGTTCGGCCCGCTCCAGATCCTGCAGTTCAAGACGCCCACGCCGCAGACCGAACGGATGTTTGAAGCCAGTTTCAATGCGACGCTCGACCGCTATCGAGAGCTCCTGACGGAGCTTCGCGAAAGCCGGCTGGACTTGCCCAATGATAATTTCGACGTCGGCGAGAATACCGGTCCTGGAAAATACCGCTTGAACGACGAAGCCCATGCGAAGTTGCTGGGCAAGCTGGCGGAACTTAAATTTGCGGACGCCTCGCCGGAAGTCAAGGCCGAGCTTCTGCGTTTTTTTGCCGAACCAGGTGCCCCGTATGCCACAAAGCGGAACGCTAAAGCCTGGGCCGCGGTGCAAGTCCAGCTGTTACAGTTAAAATCAGTAATCTGATGTCAGCCCGGCCCGTGCCAGTCACTAGTCACCAGTCACTTTTCACTTTCACTACGGCGACTTCGGAATGCGAATCTATTTCGTAATCTTGGCGATGAAAGCGGAGTACGGTTCCATCGGCACGGTGCGGCTCGCTGGTGGCAGCGGTTTGTGAAAACTCGTCAGCAGCACACTGACTCGCGCCGTGGCAAACCCTAGAGGAGAAATGTCCAGCCGGACCTGCTGCTCCGTGCCGGACATGTTCAGCATCACCAGGATCGCTTCGTCCTTATACCGCCGCGCGTAACTCAGTACGTTCGGATCGTCCCCGTTCAACATTTGGAAATCGCCTTCGAGCAGCGCCGGTTCCTTGTGCCGCAACGCCAAAAGTTGCCGGTAGAAGCTAAGCATCGAATTCTCATCTTTCATTTCGCTGGCGACGTTGTGCGATTTGGCGCTTGCCGGAACCGGCAGCCACGGTTTTGCCTTGCTGAAACCTGCATTCTGCCCATCGTTCCATTGCATCGGTGTGCGTTCGCCGTCGCGGCCTTTTTCCATCGGCCAGCCCAGTTTTCCGATCGGATCCTGCACTTCGTCTTTGCTCTTTGGGTCGTTGTTCTCCATGCCGATCTCTTCGCCGTAGTACATGATGGCCGTGCCGCGCAGCGTGAGGTACAGCGCCGCCATCATTTTGGCGATGTCGTCGTTGTGCGCCCCGTCCGCGTAACGCGTGTAGGACCGCACGATGTCGTGATTTGTGATCACGTAGGTCGGCCATCCGCCCGCGGCGTCCACCGCGGCGATGTGTTTGCGATAGCGGTCCGCGGACAGCCCCTTGAACTCCGTCATCATCAAATCCATCGGCAGTTGCAGCTCGTCGTTCTTCGCGCCGTAGTAGTCTTTCAGTTCGGAAACATTCGTGGTCCACGTCTCGCCGATCAGCACCGATCCGTACTCATCCGCGGCGCTGCGCAGTTTCCGCATCACGTCGTGCACTTCGGGCAATTTCTTGTTGTACTTCTCCTCCATGTTAGGCCGGCCGAATTTGTCCGTCCCCGGCAGCAACGGATTGTCCGTAAGTTTGGGATCTTCAAACAGCGTGTCCACCGCATCCAGCCGGAATCCCGCGACGCCGCGCTTGTACCAGAATCGTGTCACGTCCAGCATCGCCTTTTCCACCGCTGGATTGCGCCAGTTCAAGTCCGGCTGCTCCGGATAAAAATAGTGGTAGTAATATTGGTTGGTCTTCGGATCCAGCTTCCACGCGGACAGCCCAAACGTCGAATACCAGTTATTCGGCGGCTGGCCGGGTCCCTTGCCGTCCCGCCAGATGTACCAATCGCGGTGCTCGGCAGTCTTGGACGATTTGGAATCTTGGAACCATTTGTGCCGGTCCGAAGTGTGGTTCACCACGAAATCAAGGATGATTCGAATGTTGTGCTTTTTCGCCTCGCTCACCAGGTGATCGAAATCCTTCATCGTTCCGTACATCGGGTCGATGGCCTCGTAGTCGGAAACGTCATAGCCGAAATCCACCTGCGGCGAAGGAAAACACGGCGTGATCCAGAGGGCGTCGACGCCCAGCTCTTTCAAGTAATCCAGCTTCGAGGCGATCCCGTTCAGGTCGCCGATCCCGTCGTTGTTACTGTCCGCAAAGCTCCGCGGATAAATTTCATAAAACACCGCGTGCTGCCACCACGCGTGTCCCTCTGCATCCGCCGTCTGTTGCTGCGCCTCCGCCCATGGACCGTACGCGCTCAAGCCCAAAATCAACACGCCCAGGACAAAAATCTTTCTAAACACGCGTCCTCCTTCCGACCCCCAAACTCTCCCGCCTTATATTTCAAAATTAAGACCGTGTCACTCTGAGGGCATCCGATAAGGATGCCCGAAGGACCTCAATGTAGGAATCCGCCGCCTCGTGTTCACCCCCCAGCTAGCGCTTCGCAAGCCTGCCTCTTTTCATCTCTGCCGAAAAATGCACGACAATCTTCACGTGCGGATACGATGCGACACGCATCGGGCCGGCGAGAAGAGTCTGCATCCGCAAATCGACGAAGTGCGCAGCGGCGGCTTTTTCCCCAAAACGATTTGCGCGTCCACTTCGGCATCGGCAAAGCCGAAAACGTCGAACTCCTCGAAATCCGCTGGCCCAGCGGGCTGGTCGAAACGCTCAAAGACATCAAGCCCAATCAGCTCATCTTCGTCAAGGAAGGCGAAGGCATCACGCGCACCATGCCCTTCGACCCGCCCAAAGCCAAGAAGCCATAGCTTTTGTCTCGTATTCTGTTTTGTAGCGGCGGGCGGAACCTGTCCCGACCGGGTCGGGAGCCCGGCGCCTTTTCTTTTTTCCCCTCCGTGCCCTCTGCGATCTCCGTGTCCTCTGCGTTAAATCTTTTCTCCTGTCTCCGTAGCCCCACCCCAAAGAAAAACGGCGCCCTGTGACCATTCACGGGCCGCCGTTTTTCTTGCTGAATCTGTAAAACTAGATTCAGTTCTTGTTCGCCACCTGCGGAGGCGCATCCTGCCGTGGCGTTATCGACACCACGATATATTCCCGCTCTTTATCGTCCGCTTCCGCCACTTTCAGGATCATTTTGTCCTTATGAATCCGGAATTGCGCCGTCTCCCCAATCGGCAGCAGCGCTGGGTGTTTGTCGTCTTTCGGCCGTATCCGGTACACCAGCTTGTCGGTCTGCAGTACATATTCCTGGCAAAGCGTTTCCTGCGTCTTCTTGCTCTGCCCATCCGTCCCGAGCAGTTCGCCCGCTACGGACTTCGATCCCTTTTCCTGCATTCCGCACGCGGTCGAGTCCATCCGTAGCAAAGTCCCTTTTTGATAGTCAGCATGCTCTTTGGCCGCGCAAACGCCCGCAAAGAGCAAGCAGCCCGCAAGCGTATAAGTCTTTATCGACATGTGGAGGATCCCCCTTCTTCATCAAAAGTAGGAAACTCCATCTCGCTAGGGAATAGAACCATCGTCCTCTTGTGCTCAATTTCTAAAGCCTGCTGCCGCCTTCCTCGCCTCTTTGGGCAACCGCCCACTTTGTTCCAAACCGCCAATAGGCAGCCCTCCTCTGCGCCGCTAAAATTGAAGGAGTATCCCGCGCCATCGCGAAGGAGGATCCGCCATGAATCCCGGCGACGCCCAACTCCGTGCCCAGTCCGAGCTGCAGCCCGGCGAAAGCCTCTATTGGACCGGCGTTGCCGATCCCGCCCGTGCCGCCCTGTCCGCTCTTCTTGCTGCCCTGTTCGGCATACCCTTCGCGGGCTTCGCCGCTTTCTGGATCAACGCCGCCTACCACGGCACTCATGCCATGAACAAATCGGGCAATTCCTTCACCGGCGCGTTCAGCTTTTTCCCCTTGTTTGGAGTGCCTTTCCTGCTCGTCGGCTTGGGCATCATCTTGGCCCCGCTGTGGGCTTACCTGAGAGGGCGAACCACCGTCTATGCCGTCACCAACCAGCGCGTCATGGTCATCAGCGGCGGCAGCACCCGCTCGGTCAAATCCTGCACTCCCACCGACATCGTTTCCGTCGATTATCGCGAGCGGCCCGATGGCAGCGGCGACATCGCCATCCGTACCACCGCCCAGACCCGCTCGAACAATTCCGTCTCCCAAGTAACCGTAGGGCTCTGCGGGGTCCCCAACGTCAAGGAAGTCGCCCGCCAGGTCATGAATCTCCATACTCAGGTCCCCGCCGCCTGAATCTTCCCAACCGGTCTCTCTATCGGCACACCGCCCTTGCCCCACGCTTCCCATTCGCCCTTTCTACTTTGTGCCAAGGAACGGCTCGTCAATCCGGGAACCGAGTCAAGAAGCGACCTGCGAGAAGTCGCGGGTGTCCCACCGGATTCGGCGGGAGGGCGCTGTGTGAGCGACTATACCGCCGGACATACGTTAGAGTAGACAGCGCGCGGAGGGACTCTTGGGCTCACTTCACCGAGGGTGGCTGGACCAAATCGCAAGCGTGCTGGAGACGCTGAATCAGGGCGTCATTCTCAACGACAGCTCGAACCGAGTTGTTTATGCAAACTCGATGTTCCTGGAGATGATTCGGATGGATGCCGGACAGCTTCTGGGGCGTTCCGTCACGGACTTGTTTCCAGCCGATGATGTCGCGCGATTGAAGGAGTTCATCGGGCAAAGAGAAGTGCAAGGCCGCGCGCGCTACGAATTTTATATTCCGCAAGCCGGCGGGGGACATTTACCGGTGGTCGTCACATCCCGGCAGATACAAGACCCGGAAGGGAGAACCTTCGCGGTAGTCACCGCCACGGACATCAGCGAACAAAAACGCGCCGAAGCGGAACTGCGCGATGCCAATGAGTCGCTCCTGGCGCGCCAGCGGCAGATGGAGGCAGAGCTTGAGCTTGCTGAACGAGTTCAGCAGAGTCTAGCGCCGAGAAGCCTGAGTTGGGGAGGAGCCTCCGTCGAGACTCACTATCAACCAGTATGGTCGGTGGGCGGAGATTACGGGCTTGTGGTCCCAAACGAGGACCACCTGGACGTGCTGGTTTGCGATGTTTCGGGACACGGGATAAGTTCCGCGCTGGTGGCGAATCGCATCTACTCCGAAACGATGGCGCAGATTGAACGCTCGGCGGAACTCGGAGCGATGTTGCGGTCGCTAAATCATTTTGTAGTCGAGAATCTTGCCACCTCAAGTTTCTTTTTTACGGTGGCGGCTGTGCGGCTTGACCGAAGCTGCCGTTCGCTGCAATTCGCGGGAGCGGGGCACCCTCCGGCGATGATCGTTCGACGAGGGGAAATGCCAAGGCTGCTCGAATCCAGGAGCGGGATCCTGGGGTTGTTCGAAAATGTCGTGGACGCTGAGTCGACCGTCGAAGCAGCCGTCGAACGGGGAGATCGTGTGCTGATCTATACAGATGGACTTACCGAGAATTTCAACCTCAAACAGGAAATGTTGGGCGTCGAGGGCCTTTCGGAGATCGTGCGCGATGCTTCCAACCTGTCTTTGCCAGACATGAAACGACAAATCCTCGAGCGCGTCGAGGCGTGGCGGAGCGGGCCTGCCACCGATGATGTGTCGGTGGTGTTGGTCGAAATTTCATAGTGGTTGGCGCACCCGGCAGGCAGCGCTTAGAGGCTATCTCAGTCGCGATCTTCCCTCTCGTTTTCCACCCCAAGACGCTTGACGGCGTAGCGATCCAGGTAGCGATGGTTTTTGCCCTTCGCAATAACGAGGTATTCGAAGCCGCCAATTTCATCGTGGGCTTTCCATGTGTAGCGCAGATTTCCCGGTCCGCCGGAACGCGTGGCGTTCGCTAGATCTCCGACATCCGAGTAGCTGACTTGCTTGCCGTCAGGGCGGGCCAGCACGGTGATGTAGCGCACGCGACGGCCGTGGTCAAACCCGACAATGGCATATTGATAGCGCTGGTCATGGCTGAGGATCCAAACCTGCTGGCCTTCATCCTCGGACTTGAACTGGCCAATCTCACTGAGCCGTGAGCGCGCCTGAACGTAAGACATTCCGAGGCGGAGCCCGAGAATCCGGGGAGCAGGCTGCCTGCCGGCGGCAAGCGGAGCGACACCTAAAAGGAGCAAGGCTGGAATTACGGTTCTTTGCATCGTGGTCTTCTCCTCAACTCTGTGTGGTTGGAAAAGGTGCGCGTCTTTGGGAGCCGCGCCACTCCAGCAAGCCGGCATGGTTATGGTTGCAAGCGAGTTCCGTCCTGGGTCTTGAAGAGACCCAACCCGGTGGATTGGCGAGTGATGGTGGCCTTAGTGGCCTGATCGTTATCCAGACGCGTGTGGCTGGCAGTGGGATTGTTACCCTTGGCGATGCAAGCGGCGGTGATGCACCCATCGGTATACGCGGTGAAGACGCGACCGACCTTGTCCACCGTAATGTCATTGAAGTCCAGGAGGTTTCTGGTGCCGTTGGGGCAGGTGGTGCCCTGGGTACAGATCACGCCGAGCTGCACCGGATCGCTTGGAGTGGCATCCACGGTGAACCAAGTGCGGCCCCCGTTGTAAGTAGTGGCTATGTAGCCGTGCCACACGCCGTCGAATGGAGCTGGTCCAGTGTCCGCGCCCGTGCCAGCGCCGGCCGAGGACGTACCCAAGAAGAAGAAGGAGGCGCGGTCATTGTCGCCGGCAACCACTTCAGGGAAGACGGTATTGCGGATACTGAAGGGCACTCCCACATCCAAGTCATTGTGCCAGGAGCGGCCCTGGTCATCGGAAACGGTGATGTGCGGATGCCCATCGCCGGCAACATAGCCAAAGTAGACGCGTCCTTTGGAGCCGATGCCTACTGACGGATCGCTGGAATTGGGAGTGCTTCCGGTAACCGGCTGCACCGCGAAGGTGAGTCCGTTATCCATGGAAACGATGAGCCCTTGGGTGCTTCCGCAGCTCTTATTGGGAACATAGACAATCCCGCTGGAACTGACCTTAATGTGACCATGCAAGCCGCCGCAATCCACTAGTGTGTACATGGGGTGGGCTTCTTCATACGTCAAGCCGCCATCCTGGCTGAGGGCCATTTCCGCATCGCCGATATCCTGCGACGCGTAGTAGACGGCATGCGGGTACTGGGTAAGCGGGCCGCGGACGGCAGACTGTGCGCAGGGCACGGGAGTAACAAGCAACTGGTCGGCGGTACAAAGGCGGAACGGTCCGCCCCCGACGGTTTCGTGGTCAACTCCGGAGGCGATCCCGCCACCCTGACTTACGGTGTAGGTTTCGCCATCGTTGTCGGTAAAAGCGGAGAGGCTGGTAGTGCCGAAGAGCTGAGAGACAATCGTGCGGCCGGTGTGGGAATCGGTGAAGAGGATGGGATCCAAAGTAGTGATGCTCGTGTTCGGTCCATCCTTGAGCAGCCAAGTGGCCGTGGCAGGCGAAGTGTTGGTGTTGAAAGTGATCTGCAAGGTGTCGAAAACCGCTTGAGTCATGATGCGGCCGGAGTTGAAGTTGGCGCCAATCGAAGGTTCGCCGGAGCTGTCACCCAGACCTGGCGGTGATTGGTAGTTTGCGTAGGTGGGGGCGGTGCCGTGAGCTGGCGAGTCGGCCGGAGGGGTAGTGATGGCGGCCACGCCGCTATACGGGTCGCCGGGAGCGACATTGGAATCCACAACGTGCACGGTGTACAGGCCGGTTCCGGAAACCGTGGGGTCAATCACCACGGCTTCGCTGGTTTCCGGAATGCCGTTGGTCGAACTGGCGATCACTGGACCAGTGAGACCACCCTTGTGCACGTATAGATCGTAATCATTGAGGCTGACCTGGTGGGAAATGCTGATGGCTAAGACCAAGCCTTTGTAATTGGCCGGCGACCTCGTAAGAGTGATGGTATATACGTCGCAATCGGTTCCGTCAACGCACGTGGTTTCATCCGTAGTTGCCCCGGCAATCCCGCTGCCGGCCCAGGTGGCGGAAGAGCCATTTACGGGGTTCAGAGTGCTGGAAGATGGAGTTGCCGCGAAAACCAGAGTCGCGAAGCAGAACCCAGCCAGGGCGAGAATGATTCCCGACTGCAAGCTGAGCCTTTTGGCACGAGCAACATTGCTGGCAGTGTGACTGGACACAGAAAGACCCCCTTCTGACTTTATTCGTAGCTACATTTTCATGACGCCGTGGCAGCCTGAAGGAGGCTAGGCAGTCGTCGAGGTACGGTAAA
>Ga0210405_10003169_pt1 | contig 16365 bp, 9 predicted proteins | sample IncBWH11MmetaG_FD_155492 | JGI IMG/M metagenome (GOLD analysis project Ga0210405, IMG submission 155492) | Forest soil microbial communities from Barre Woods Harvard Forest LTER site, Petersham, Massachusetts, United States - Inc-BW-H-11-M | ecosystem: Environmental > Terrestrial > Soil >... | reverse complement strand
GGCCTTATGTTGCCGGAATCATCGTCATCACAGCGGGGTGGCGAGCGTAAGGACTGATTCGGCGTTCTTGCCGGATCGCGAAGACAAAGCGGTTCGACGCCTGTCCCGATGGTCGCGATGGATTGCGGCCTTCTGGAGAGTCGTCTTGATCGCCTCAGCGCCTCGGACCGCATGGGCCGGGGCCAACGGCTTGAATCCGGTGGTTCGAGCCCGACGGATCGGTTGAGCGAGAGGACATATGGCGCAGACGTTTATCGGTCGGAAGCGCGTTCGCAAGTTTTTCGGAAAAATCGAGGAAGTCGCGGAGATGCCGAACCTCATTGAGGTTCAGAAGGCGTCCTACGACCAATTCCTGCTGGTGCAGGAGCCGCACGGCGGCCGTCCCAACGAGGGACTGCAGGCGGTGTTCAAGTCGGTCTTCCCAATTTCCGACTTCTCCAACATCTCCATGCTCGAATTCGTCAAATACGAGTTCGAGGGGCCGAAATACGATGTCGACGAGTGCCGGCAGCGCGGCATGACCTACGCGGCGCCGCTCAAGGTCACTTTGCGCCTGATCGTGTTCGATATCGACGAGGAAACCGGCGCCAAATCGGTCAAGGACATCAAGGAGCAGGATGTCTACATGGGCGACATCCCGCTCATGACCAATAACGGCACCTTCATCGTCAATGGCACCGAACGCGTCATCGTCTCGCAGATGCATCGCTCGCCTGGCGTGTTCTTCGATCACGACAAGGGCAAGACCCATTCGTCGGGCAAGCTCCTGTTCGCGGCCCGCATCATCCCGTATCGCGGCTCCTGGCTCGACATCGAGTTCGACGCCAAGGACATTGTCTATGCGCGTATCGATCGTCGCCGCAAAATCCCGGTGACGTCGCTCCTTTATGCGCTGGGCATGAGCGGCGAGGAGATCCTCAACACCTTCTACAAGCAGGTGCTTTACAAGCGCACGAAGGAAGGCTGGCGCGTGCCCTTCGATGCCAACCGGCTGCGCGGCTATAAGGCGATCAACGATCTGGTCGACGCGGACACCGGCAAGGTGGTGCTCGAGGCCGGCAAGAAGCTCACCGTGCGTCAGGCCCGGCAACTCGCCGAAAAAGGCCTCAAGGCCCTGCGGCTGACCGACGAGGAACTGATCGGCCACTATCTCGCCGAGGACCTCGTCAATCCGAAGAACGGCGAGATCTACGCCGAAGCGGGCGAAGAGATCACCGAGAAGACGCTCAAGACGCTGAACGATGCCGGCTACAAGGAGCTGCCGCTCCTCAACATCGATCACGTCAATGTCGGCGCCTACATTCGCAATACGCTCACGATCGACAAGAACATGACGCGCGAAGAAGCGCTGTTCGACATCTATCGCGTGATGCGTCCGGGCGAGCCGCCGACGCTCGATACCGCGCAGGCGATGTTCAACTCGCTGTTCTTCGATTCGGAGCGCTACGATCTTTCTGCGGTCGGCCGCGTGAAGATGAATATGCGGCTCGATCTCACCGCCGAGGACACCATGCGCACCTTGCGCAAGGAAGACATCCTGTCGGTGATCAAGACGCTGGTCGATCTGCGCGACGGCAAGGGCGACATCGACGATATCGACCATCTCGGCAATCGCCGGGTGCGCTCGGTCGGCGAGCTGATGGAAAATCAGTATCGCATCGGCCTGCTGCGCATGGAGCGCGCGATCAAGGAGCGCATGTCGTCGGTCGATATCGACACGGTGATGCCGCAAGATCTGATCAACGCCAAGCCGGCGGCTGCGGCGGTGCGCGAATTCTTCGGCTCGTCGCAGCTCTCGCAGTTCATGGATCAGACCAACCCGCTGTCGGAGATCACGCACAAGCGGCGCCTCTCCGCGCTTGGGCCGGGCGGTCTGACCCGCGAGCGCGCGGGTTTCGAGGTGCGCGACGTGCATCCGACCCACTACGGCCGCATCTGCCCGATCGAGACGCCGGAAGGCCCGAATATCGGCCTGATCAATTCGCTTGCGACCTATGCGCGGGTGAACAAATACGGCTTCGTCGAAACGCCTTACCGCAAGGTGAAGGACGGCCGGGTCACGGAAGAAGTGCACTATCTGTCGGCGATGGAGGAGGGGCGTTATTCGGTCGCCCAGGCCAACGCGCCGATCGATGCCAAGGGCCGCTTCACCGAAGACCTGATCGTCTGCCGCGACGGCGGCAATCGCGACGTGGTGCTCTTGGCGCCCGACAAGGTCGACTATATGGACGTGTCGCCGAAGCAGCTCGTTTCGGTGGCCGCGGCGCTCATTCCGTTCCTCGAGAACGATGACGCCAACCGCGCGCTGATGGGCTCCAACATGCAGCGGCAGGCCGTGCCGCTCGTGCATGCCGAGGCGCCGTTCGTCGGCACCGGCATGGAAGGCGTAGTCGCGCGCGATTCCGGCGCCGCCATCGCCGCCCGCCGCACCGGGGTGGTCGACCAGGTGGACGCCACCCGTATCGTCATCCGCGCGACCGACGAGCCGGATCCGACCAAGCCGGGCGTCGACATCTACCGGCTGATGAAGTTCCAGCGCTCGAACCAGAACACCTGCATCAACCAGCGGCCGCTGGTGAAGGTGGGCGATCAGGTGAAGCGCGGCGACATCATCGCCGACGGTCCGTCGACCGAGCTCGGCGAGCTCGCGCTCGGCCGCAACGTCCTCGTCGCGTTCATGCCGTGGAACGGCTACAACTTCGAGGACTCGATCCTTCTGTCCGAGCGCATCGTCAAGGACGACGTCTTCACCTCGATTCACATCGAAGAATTCGAAGTGATGGCGCGCGACACCAAGCTCGGGCCGGAGGAAATCACTCGCGACATTCCCAACGTCTCGGAAGAGACGCTGAAGAATCTCGACGAGGCCGGCATCGTCTATATCGGCGCCGAAGTGCGCGCCGGCGACATCCTGGTCGGCAAGATCACGCCGAAGGGTGAAAGCCCGATGACGCCGGAGGAGAAGCTGCTGCGAGCCATCTTCGGCGAAAAGGCTTCCGACGTGCGCGACACTTCGCTGCGGGTGCCGCCCGGCGTACAGGGCACCGTCGTCGAAGTGCGGGTGTTCAACCGCCACGGCGTCGAGAAGGACGAGCGCGCGCTCGCGATCGAGCGCGAGGAGATCGAACGCCTCGCCAAGGACCGTGACGACGAGCAGGCGATCCTCGACCGCAACGTCTATGGGCGCCTGGCAGAGCTCCTGGAGGGCCGGCAAGGCATCGCCGGACCGAAGGGCTTCAAGAAGGACACCAAGATCACGCGCGCGATCCTCGACGAGTATCCGCGTTCGCAATGGTGGATGTTCGCTTCGCCCAACGACAAGATTATGGCCGAGATCGAGGCCATCCGTAAGCAGTACGACGAATCGAAGAAGCGGCTCGAACAGCGCTTCCTCGACAAGGTCGAAAAGCTGCAGCGCGGCGACGAGTTGCCGCCCGGCGTGATGAAAATGGTCAAGGTCTTTGTCGCGGTGAAGCGCAAGATCCAGCCCGGCGACAAGATGGCCGGCCGCCACGGCAACAAGGGCGTGGTGTCCAAGATCGTGCCGCTCGAGGACATGCCGTTCCTCGCCGACGGCACGGCGGTCGACATCGTGCTCAATCCGCTCGGCGTGCCGAGCCGCATGAATGTCGGTCAGATTCTCGAGACCCATCTCGGCTGGGCCTGCGCCGGTCTCGGCTTGAAGATCGGCCAGGCGGTCGATCTCTACAACAGCAAGAAGGACCCCAAGCCGCTCAAGGAGCTGCTGCGCAAGGTCTATGGCGAGGAAGAGACGATCAAGTCTCTCGACGAGAAGGGTCTGATCGAACTCGGCACCAACCTTCGCCATGGCGTGCCGATCGCGACCCCGGTGTTCGACGGCGCGAAGGAGGCTGATATCGAGCACATGCTCGATATGGCCGGCGTCGATCACTCGGGTCAGGTGACGCTCTTTGATGGGCGCACCGGCGATACCTTCGACCGCAAGGTCACGGTCGGCCACATCTACATGCTGAAGCTGCATCACCTGGTGGACGACAAGATCCACGCCCGGTCGATCGGCCCCTACAGCCTCGTCACCCAGCAGCCGCTGGGCGGCAAGGCGCAGTTCGGCGGCCAGCGCTTCGGCGAAATGGAGGTGTGGGCGCTCGAAGCCTATGGCGCCGCCTACACGCTGCAGGAAATGCTGACGGTGAAGTCGGACGACGTCGCCGGCCGCACCAAGGTGTACGAGGCGATCGTCCGCGGCGACGACACGTTCGAGGCCGGTATTCCGGAATCGTTCAACGTGTTGGTCAAGGAGATGCGCTCGCTCGGCCTCAATGTCGACCTGCACAACTCCAAGCAACAGCGCGGCGAGGGCGGACTGCCCGAGGCGGCCGAGTAAGACCAGCGTCATGCGCGCGCCCGAGGGCGCGCGCATCCCGATCAAGGCACTGCCTTCATCAGCGAGATGGCCGGGACAGGCCCGGCCATGACGGAACAGAGATAGCGAGAGCGGCCGACACGGTCGGCAAGCGGAGAAGACGATGAACCAAGAGATTATGAATCTTTTCAGCCCGCAGGCGCCGGCTCAGGTCTTCGATCAAATTCGGATTTCGATCGCGAGCCCGGAGAAGATTCTATCCTGGTCGTACGGCGAGATCAAAAAGCCGGAGACCATCAACTACCGGACCTTCAAGCCGGAGCGCGACGGACTGTTCTGCGCGCGCATCTTCGGCCCGATCAAGGACTATGAGTGCTTGTGCGGCAAGTACAAGCGCATGAAGTACAAGGGCATCATCTGCGAGAAGTGCTCGGTCGAGGTGACGCTGTCGCGCGTGCGCCGCGAGCGCATGGGCCATATCGAGCTCGCCGCGCCCGTCGCGCACATCTGGTTCCTCAAGTCGCTGCCCTCGCGCATCGGCCTGCTGCTCGACATGACGCTCAAGGATCTCGAGCGCATCCTCTATTTCGAGTACTACGTCGTGCTCGAGCCGGGCCTGACGCCGCTCAAGGACCGCCAGCTCCTGGGCGAAGAAGAGTACGTCAAGGCGCAGGAGGAGTTCGGCCCCGACAGCTTCACCGCCATGATCGGCGCTGAAGCGATCCGCGAGATGCTCAAGGCGCTCGATCTGGAGAAGATGGCCGCCGACCTCCGCCAGGAGATCGCGGAGTCGACCTCGGAGCTGAAGCCGAAGAAGCTCGCCAAAAGGCTCAAACTGATCGAGGCGTTCGTCCAGTCCGGCAACAAGCCGGAATGGATGATTCTCACGCATGTTCCGGTGATCCCGCCCGATCTGCGCCCGCTGGTGCCGCTCGATGGCGGCCGCTTCGCCACGTCCGACCTCAACGATCTCTATCGGCGCGTCATCAACCGCAACAACCGCCTCAAGCGGCTGATCGAGCTGCGCGCTCCCGACATCATCATCCGCAACGAAAAGCGGATGCTGCAGGAAGCCGTCGATGCGTTGTTCGACAACGGCCGCCGCGGCCGCGTCATCACCGGCGCCAACAAGCGGCCGCTGAAGTCGCTCGCCGACATGCTCAAGGGCAAGCAAGGCCGCTTCCGGCAGAACCTGCTTGGCAAGCGCGTCGACTATTCCGGCCGCTCTGTGATCGTGGTCGGTCCGGAGCTCAAGCTGCATCAATGCGGCCTGCCGAAGAAGATGGCGCTCGAATTGTTCAAGCCGTTCATCTATTCGCGGCTTGACGCCAAGGGGCTGTCGACCACGGTGAAGCAGGCGAAGAAGCTGGTCGAGAAGGAGAAGCCGGAGGTTTGGGACATCCTCGACGAGGTGATCCGCGAGCATCCGGTGCTCCTCAACCGCGCTCCGACGCTGCACCGCCTTGGCATTCAGGCGTTCGAGCCGGTGCTGATCGAAGGCAAGGCGATCCAGCTTCACCCGCTGGTCTGCGCCGCCTTCAACGCCGACTTCGACGGCGACCAGATGGCCGTGCACGTCCCGCTGTCGCTCGAGGCGCAGCTGGAAGCGCGTGTGCTGATGATGTCGACCAACAACATTCTGCACCCGGCCAACGGCTCGCCGATCATCGTGCCGTCGCAGGACATCGTGCTCGGTCTTTATTACCTCTCGCTCCAGGCCGAAAACGCGCCTGGGCAGTGGAAGCTCGAGCTTCATCCTGAGAAGGACATCGAGGCCGATCCCAAGAAGAAGAACATCGTGCAAGGCTTCTATCGCAACCTGAGCGAAGTGGAGCACGCGCTGCACGAAAAGGCCGTCGCCCTGCATAGCAAGATCAAGTATCGCTGGGAAGGCGTCGACGACGACGGCAAGCGTTACCGCAAGTGGTTTGAGACCACGCCGGGCCGCTCCATTCTCGGCGAAGTGCTGCCGAAGCAGCCGAAGATTTCGTTCGACCTCGTCAACAAGCTGATGACGAAGCGCGAAATCTCCAACATGATCGACACCGTCTATCGCCATTGCGGGCAGAAGGAGACCGTCATCTTCTGCGACCGCGTGATGGCGCTCGGCTTCCATCATGCGTTCAAGGCCGGCATCTCCTTCGGCAAGGACGACATGGTGGTGCCGCACTCCAAGCGGGGGACCGTCGACAAGACGCGCGAACTCGTCAAGGAGTTCGAGCAGCAATACAATGACGGCCTGATCACGCAGGGCGAGAAGTACAACAAAGTCGTCGATGCGTGGTCGAAGTGCACCGAAACCATCGCTGACGCGATGATGAAGGAGATCTCGACCTCCAGGCCGGCGGCCGATAAGGGTCAGGAAGCGCAGGTCAACTCGATCTACATGATGGCGCATTCCGGCGCCCGCGGTTCGCCGGCGCAGATGCGTCAGCTCGCGGGCATGCGCGGACTGATGGCCAAGCCCTCCGGTGAGATCATCGAGAGCCCGATCATTTCGAATTTCAAGGAAGGGCTCTCGGTGCTCGAATACTTCAACTCGACGCACGGCGCGCGGAAGGGTCTTGCCGATACGGCCTTGAAGACGGCGAATTCGGGCTATCTGACCCGGCGACTCGTCGACGTGGCGCAGGACTGCATCATCACCGATGAGGATTGTGGCACGACGCGCGGCATCAAGGTGCGGGCGATCATCGACGCCGGCACCGTGGTGGCGTCGCTGGCGAGCCGCATTCTCGGCCGCACCACGGCCGAGGACGTACGCGATCCGACCAGCAACGAAGTGCTGGTGCCGAACGGGACGCTGTTGGACGAGCCGGACGTCGATAAGCTCGTGACCGCCGGCGTGCAGGAGATTCGCATCCGTTCGGTGCTGACGTGCGACACCCAACCCGGCGTTTGCGGCAAGTGCTACGGGCGCGATCTCGCCCGCGGCACGCCGGTCAACATGGGCGAGGCGGTGGGCGTCATCGCTGCCCAGTCGATCGGCGAGCCGGGCACGCAGCTCACGATGCGCACGTTCCATATCGGCGGCGCGGCGCAGATCTCCGAGCAGTCGTTCGTCGAGTCGAATTTCGAAGGTACGGTCAAGATCAAGAACCTGAACGTGGCGCGCAATTCCGACGGCGACCTGATCGCGATGAGCCGCAACCTGATCGTGGCCGTGCTCGATCCGGACGGCACCGAGCGTGCCGTGCACCGCATCCCGTACGGCGCGCGGCTCAAGGTCAATGACGGCGACCACATCAAGCGCGGCCAGCGCATCGCCGAGTGGGATCCGTATACGCGGCCGATCATGACCGAAGTGGAAGGCGCGGTCGGCTTCGAGGATCTGGTCGAAGGTCAGTCGATGACCGAGACGCTCGACGAGTCGACCGGCATCGCCAAGCGCGTGGTGATCGATTGGCGTTCGGGCTCCGCCCGCGGCCAGCAGGACCTGCGTCCCGCGCTCGTGATCAAGGGCAAGGACGGCAAGATCCTCAAGCTCGCCCGCGGCGGCGATGCGCGCTACATGCTGGCGGTGGACGCCATCATCTCGGTCGATCCCGACGCGAAGATGAAGGCGGGCGACGTCATCGCGCGTATCCCGACCGAAAGCGCGAAGACCCGCGATATCACCGGCGGTCTGCCACGCGTCGCCGAATTGTTCGAGGCCCGGCGGCCGAAGGAATCGGCGGTCATCGCCGAAACTTCCGGAACGATCCGCTTCGGCCGCGACTACAAGAACAAGCGGCGGATCACCATCGAGCCGACCGACAAGAGCGAGGAGCCGAGGGAATATCTCGTTCCCAAGGGCAAGCATATCCACTTGCAGGACGGCGACGTCATCGAGAAGGGCGACTTCATCGTCGAAGGCAACCCGGCTCCGCATGACATTCTGGCGATCAAAGGCGTCGAGGAGCTTGCCGGCTACCTCGTCAACGAGATCCAGGACGTCTACCGGCTGCAGGGCGTCGCCATCAACGACAAGCACATCGAGGTGATCGTTCGCCAGATGCTGCAGAAGGTGGAGATCGAAGAATCCGGCGAGACCGACCTGATCCAGGGCGAACAGGTCGACAAGGTCGAAATGGACGAGGTCAACGCGCGTGCGGTAGCCGAAGGCAAGAAGCCGGCGGTCGGGCATCCGGTGCTGCTGGGCATCACCAAGGCTTCGCTGCAAACGCGTTCGTTCATCTCGGCTGCTTCGTTCCAGGAGACGACGCGCGTGCTCACCGAGGCTGCAGTCAGCGGCAAGGCCGACACGCTCGACGGCCTCAAGGAGAACGTCATCGTCGGCCGCCTGATCCCGGCCGGTACCGGCGCGATGATGAACAAGCTGCGCGAAGTCGCGCTCAAGCGCGACCAGCTCATTCTTGCCGAGCGCGAGAAAGAGGCTGCGGCCAAGGCGGCTGCCGCTCCGACCGAGCCGGCGGCTCTGCCGGCAGCCGAATAAGCGTCGGCTTTTCTAAGTCCTTCGGGAAGGCCGCCTACGGGGCGGCCTTTTCGTTTTTGCCCGTTCTGCCGCCTCAGCGCTCGTCGATCAGCGCGATGGCCCGCTGCAAGGCGGCGTCCAGAATGGCCCGCGCCTCGGCGCCTTCCGGCAGCGCGCGCGCTACTGAAACTGCGCCGACCATCAACGTCACAATCGTCCAAGCGCGGCTGTCTGCGTCTCGAGCCTTGCCGCCGAGCGCACGCGCAATCTTGCCGACCAGCTCCCGCATCCGCCGGCGATACGCCTCGCGCACCGCATCGCCTGATCGTGCGACGTCCGCGCTCAAGGTCGGCATCACGCAGCCGTTTTCCGGATCGGCGCAGTGTTGCGCGCTGACGTACATTTTCAGATAGCCTTTGAGGCGTTCATGCCGTTCGGCAAATGTCCCTGAGTCCGGATCGACAAACGGCTGGCCCAGGTTCGCGTCGATCACCTCTCCCAGCAGCGCTTCCTTGTTCGCGAAGTTCGAATAGAACGCACCCGAGGTGACGCCCGCTGAGGCTGCCAAGCCATCGACGCCGATGCCGTTGAAGCCGCTCTTGCGCAGCGCCTTTGTGGCCGCCTTGACCAACGCTTCTCGCGCTTTCGCCTTCTGGTCCGCCTGATAGCGCATTGGTTCCGTCTCAGATCACGTCCTGTTGAGCCGCCTGATTTTGCTCTGGATTATAGAATAACGTTCGTTATATAACGAGCGTTATCGAAACGGCAATGTCCCAAACGGCGAGCGCTTGGCTCACTAACCTTCTGAAGTGGAAAGGAAATCAAATGGCGACGACGTTCAACGATGCGCCGACCAAGACAGTTCAAGTCGATGGTACGGACTTCGCCTATCGGGTGATTGGCGACGCCGGCGGTCCTCCCATCGTCCTTCTGCATCACTTCACCGGGGTGCTCGATGATTGGGATCCGGCCGTCATTGACGGGCTGGCCCGGGAGCGCCGCGTGATCATCTTCGACAATCGCGGTGTCGGCCGATCACAGGGCAAGACGCCTGACAGCGTCGAGGCGATGGCCAAGGACGCGATCGCGTTCTTCGGCGCGCTCGGGCTCACACAGGTCGATCTGATCGGCTTTTCGCTCGGCGGCTTCATCGCCCAGGTGATTGCGCACGACCGGCCGGACCTTATTCGCCGCATGATTCTTGCCGGCACCGGTCCTGCCGGCGGCAAAGGCACGAGCGATCTCGCTGCCGTCTTGCAGGGCGCCTTCCAGAATGCGGCCGCCCAAAAGAAACATCCCAAGCACCTCCTGTTCTTCTCTCAGACCAAGACGAGCCAGGCGGCCGCCGACGCATTTCTTGCGCGCTTGCAAGCGCGCAAGAACGATCGCGATCCGGCTGCCAGCAACGAGACGACGCAGGCGCAGAGCGCCGCCATCGTTCAATGGGGCAAAAGCGACGGAGCAAAAAAGCTGAGCGCGATCAGCCATCCCGTTCTCGTCGCCAACGGCGACAATGACATCATGGTGCCGACCATCAATTCGGTCGCGCTTTTCCAGGCGCTGCCGAATGCAGAGCTCAGCATTTTCCCGGATGCGGGGCACGGCGGCATCTTCCAATATCATCGGGAATTCACCAAGCAGGCGCTGCGGTTCTTCGCAAGCTGACGTACACGAACGTCCGCTTTTTTAGGTGTTACGGAAGGCCGCCTCGGGGCGGCCTTTTCGTTTTGCCGGCATTCCGATCGCCGGCATTCACTTTGATTTGCCACGCGCCCATATGCCGAAGATCGTCGAACGGGATCGGAGGCGGTGATGAGCGTCGTATTGGTGACCGGCGGGTCGGGCTTTATTGCCAGCTATTGCATTCTGCAGTTGCTCGCGGCCGGCCATCAGGTGGGCACGACGGTGCGCAGCCTCAAGCGCGAGAGCGATGTGCGCGCCATGCTGAAGCAAGGCGGGGCAGAGCCGGGCGATCGCCTGAAGTTCTTTGCCGCCGAGCTTGAACAGGACGCCGGCTGGCGCGAAGCCGTTACGGGCTGCGATTACGTGCTGCACGTGGCGTCGCCGCTTTCACAGCATGTTCCCAAGAACGAGGACGAGATGATCGTGCCGGCGCGCGACGGCACGCTGCGCGTCCTGCGCGCCGCGCGCGATGCCGGCGTCAAGCGCGTGGTGCTGACCTCCTCGTCCGCAGCCATCAGTTATGGGCGCGGGCCGCCGCCGGCGCGTTACGACGAGACCCATTGGACGGATGTCGGTCGCGGCGATGTGCACCCGTATGCCAAATCGAAGACGTTGGCCGAGCGCGCGGCCTGGGATTTTATTGCGCAAGAAGGCGGTGCCCTCGAACTCTCTGTCATCAATCCGGTTTTGGTGCTCGGTCCGGTATTTGGCCCCGACTATTCGCCCTCGATCTTTTTGGTGAAGCGGCTGATGGAGGGCGCCGTGCCCGGCTGCCCCCGACTCTATTTCGGCGTTGTCGATGTGCGCGACATCGCCGATTTGCATATCCGCGCCATGGCCGACCCTGCCGCCAAGGGCGAACGCTTCCTGGGGGTCGCGGGCGATTTCATGTCGGTCCTTCAAATTGCGCAAGCGCTGAAGGCGCGCTTGGGGGTGGCGGCGTCGCGGGTGCCGACGCGTGAAGTGCCTAACTGGCTGGTGCGTGTGGTTGCGCTGTTTAATCCGGCGGCACGGCAAATTCTGCCGGAATTGGGCAAGGTCAAGAACGGCAGCGGCGAAAAGGCGAGGCGCCTGTTGGGCTGGGCGCCGCGTTCGCGCGAGGACGCCATCGCCGCGACCGGCGAAAGCCTGGTGCGGCTGGGCTTGCTCAAGGACAGCGCGAAGAAAGCGGCATAAGCTGAACCACGCGCGCTGACGTGTAGCCGGATGAGCGAAGCGAAATCCGGGGCCGCTTGAACGTTGAGCGGGACGGCCGGGACAAGCCGGCCATGACGATACGAGAGTCACGTGCTAACTGAAACGCATGTCGCAAATCAAAGTCATCAGCGGCGGCGCGATGCGCCGCTTCCTGTCTGAATCCTTGCCGTTGTTCGAGCAGGCGAGCGGCCACAAAGTCTCGATCCAGTTCGGCCTGACGCGCGACATGAAGGCCGCGATCGAAGAGGGCGCATCGTTCGACCTCGCCTTGCTGCCGCGTTCGGCGCTCGATGAGCTCGTGCAGGTGGGCAAGATCGCCGCCGGCTCGGTGACGGATGTCGTTCGTTCGCTCGTCGGCCTGATGGTGCGCACCGGCGCGCCCGAACCCGACATCGGCAGCGTCGAAGCGTTCAAATCCGCGCTGCGGCAAGCGAGGGCGATTTCATACAGCAAGGGTCCAAGCGGCCTTTATGTGGCTGAGCTTCTGCAGCGCCTCGGGATCGCCGCCGAAATGGAGGGCAAGACCGTCTTCGCCGTCGGACGCCCGGTCGGCGAGGTCATTGCCGGCGGCGAGGCCGAGATCGGCATGCAGCAGATCATCGAAAACCAGCCGGTCGAAGGCGCGCACCTTGTCGGGCCGCTGCCGCCCGAGCTCATTAACTACGTGATGTACTCGGCGGGCTTTGCTCCGGCCGCCTCGCGCGGCCCCGGGCAAGCATTCGTCACGTTTCTCGCCTCCCCGGAAGCCGTCCGCATCATCCGCGCCAAGGGGATGGAGCCGGCTTAGCGCCGTCAGTCCGGATTGCCGGCGAGCGGCAAGTCCGAAATTCATAACCACTGTCGTTTGAGGTCGGGCCACCACCTACCTCGTGCCCCGTGTTTATGATTCCGCGCCCGCCGCCTTCGCCTGCGTTCCGGAATGACGTGCGATCACGCAAAAACGCTTGCGGCATCGCACTTTCATGCCCATATCGGCTTGACTTCCCACGGTATGGCCGATACATACCGCGCACTTTTCGGCAGGCGGTGAGCTTCGCCAGTCGGAACGGCATGCCGGGTCCAGCATAAGCTATTGAAAGTCTTGACTTTCTGGCTCGTCGGATTCGGCGCGACGCCTCGACGAAGGAAGCTCAAACGCTGCCTCTGACGACGCAAAGTCAGACTGTCTAAAGCGCACGACCGCAGGCGAGAGCCTGTGCGGTCCTCTGCGAATTTACAGCGCCCTTCCGCTTTCGGAAGCGGATGGCGCGCTGTCGTTTGCGCGAACGCATTCGCGCGCAACAGGGGTGCGAGCCCCGTCTTGGAGCCAAAAGGGCGCAAGCCCGCGGGGCCAAAGGGCGCAAGCCCGTCTTTGGAGCAGGTAACGAATGCCGACGGTCAATCAGCTCATTCGCAAGCCGCGGGTGACGCAACACGCGAAGAAGAAAGTGCCGGCCCTGCAGCAGAGCCCGCAGAAGCGCGGCGTCTGCACGCGCGTCTACACGACGACGCCGAAGAAGCCCAACTCGGCGCTGCGCAAGGTCGCGAAGGTGCGGCTGACCAACGGCTTCGAAGTCATCGGCTACATCCCGGGCGAGGGCCATAACCTGCAGGAGCACTCGGTGGTGATGATCCGCGGCGGCCGCGTGAAGGACCTGCCGGGCGTGCGCTACCACATCCTGCGCGGCGTGCTCGATACGCAGGGCGTAAAGAATCGCAAGCAGCGCCGGTCCAAGTACGGCGCCAAACGGCCGAAGTAAGGAAGAGAACGATGTCCCGCCGCCACAGCGCCGACAAACGCGAAATTCTGCCGGACCCGAAATTCGGCAATGTCGTGGTCACGAAATTCATGAACTCGGTGATGCATGCCGGCAAGAAGTCGGTCGCCGAGGGCATCGTCTATGGCGCGCTCGAGATGATCGAGGGCAAGACGCGCGGCAACCCGATCAGCGTATTCCAGCAGGCGCTGGACAATGTCATGCCGTCGATCGAGGTGCGCTCGCGCCGCGTCGGCGGCGCCACGTATCAGGTGCCGGTCGAGGTACGCACGTCGCGGCGTCAGGCGCTCGGCATCCGCTGGATCATTTCCGCGGCGCGCGAGCGCAACGAAAAGACGATGACCGAACGGCTCTCCGCCGAGTTGCTCGATGCATCGAACAATAGGGGGAACGCCGTCAAGAAGCGCGAGGACACACACCGGATGGCGGAAGCCAACCGCGCATTCTCGCACTATCGCTGGTAACGCCGGCGACAGCGAAGGAAATTTCCCCATGCCCCGCACACATCCGATCGAGGACTATCGCAACTTCGGCATCATGGCGCACATCGATGCCGGCAAGACCACCACGACCGAGCGCGTCCTCTATTACACCGGCAAGAGCCACAAGATCGGCGAAGTGCACGACGGCGCCGCGACCATGGACTTCATGGAGCAGGAGCAGGAGCGCGGCATCACGATTACCTCTGCCGCGACCACCGCGATCTGGAACGGCAAGCGCCTCAACATCATCGACACGCCCGGCCACGTCGATTTCACCATCGAAGTGGAGCGCTCGCTGCGCGTGCTCGACGGCGCGGTATGCGTGCTCGATTCCAATCAGGGCGTGGAGCCGCAGACCGAGACGGTTTGGCGCCAGGGCGACCGCTATAACGTTCCGCGCATCGTCTTCTGCAACAAGATGGACAAGATCGGCGCTGACTTCTTCCAGTGCCTGAAGGACATCGTCGATCGTCTCGGCGCCAAGCCGGTCGCCATTCAGCTGCCGATCGGCGCCGAAAGCCAGTTCAAGGGCATCATCGATCTCGTCCGCATGGTCGGCGTCGTTTGGGACGAAGAGACCCTGGGTGCGAAGTATCACGACATCGAAATCCCGGCCGATCTTGCCGAGCAGGCGAAGGAATATCGCGAGAAGCTCGTGGAGGCCGCGGTCGAGCTCGATGACGACGTGATGGCCGCTTATCTCGAGGGCAAGGAGCCCGACGTCGCGACGCTGAAGCGGCTCATCCGTAAGGCGACCATTGCCAGCACGTTCTTCCCGGTGCTGTGCGGCTCCGCATTCAAGAACAAGGGCGTGCAGCCGTTGCTCGACGCCGTGGTCGATTATCTGCCGTCGCCGGTAGACGTGCCGCCGATGAAGGGCATCGATTCCAAAGGCAACGAGGTCGAGCGCAAGCCGTCGGACACCGAGCCGATGTCGCTTCTCGCCTTCAAGATCATGGACGACCCGTTCGTTGGCACCATCACCTTCTGCCGCATCTACTCGGGCAAGCTCGAGAGCGGCACCGGCGTGATCAATTCGACCAAGGACCGCAAGGAGCGCGTCGGCCGCATGCTGCTCATGCATGCGAACAACCGCGAGGACATCAAGGAGGCTTATGCCGGCGACATCGTCGCGCTGGCGGGGCTTAAGGATGTGCGCACCGGCGACACGCTGTGCGATCCGCAGAAGCAGGTGATCCTGGAAAAGATGGAATTCCCCGATCCGGTCATCGAGATCGCGATCGAGCCGAAGTCCAAGGCCGACCAGGAAAAGCTCGGCGTCGCGCTCGCCAAGCTGGTGGCCGAGGATCCTTCGTTCCGCGTCCACACCGATCAGGAATCCGGCCAGACCATCATCAAAGGGATGGGCGAGCTTCATCTCGACATCAAAGTCGACATCCTCAAGCGCACCTATAAGGTCGACGCCAATATCGGCGCGCCGCAGGTCGCCTATCGCGAGAAGCTGACCCGGCCGGCGACGGTGACCTACACGCACAAGAAGCAGACCGGCGGTTCCGGCCAGTACGCCGAAGTCAAGATCGTGGCGGAGCCGCTGCCTCCGGGCGGCGAGAACTTCGTGTTCGAGAACGAAATCGTCGGCGGCGCCGTGCCGAAGGAATTCGTCCCCGGCGTCGAGAAGGGACTGGAGTCGGTGCTCGGATCCGGCGTGCTCGCCGGCTTCCCGGTGGTCGATCTGAAAGTGTCGCTGGTCGACGGCAAGTTCCACGAAGTGGATTCGTCGGCGCTGGCCTTCGAGATCGCCGCCCGCATGGCCTTGCGCGAAGCGCTGCAGAAGGGCGGCGCGGTCCTGCTCGAGCCGGTGATGAAGGTCGAGGTGGTGACGCCGGAAGACTATACCGGCTCGGTTATCGGCGATCTGAATTCGCGGCGCGGCCAGATTCAAGGTCAGGACATGCGCGGCAACGCCAACGTCATCACCGCGATGGTGCCGCTCGCCAACATGTTCTCTTACGTCAACAACCTGCGCTCCATGAGTCAGGGGCGCGCCACGTTCACTATGCAGTTCGATCACTACGCTGAAGTACCGAAAGCGATCGCTGAAGAGGTGCAGGCAAAGTTCGCCTGATAGCAGTCGCAAGAATTAGAGAGAGTCTGAACGGAGAGCCTCATGGCCAAAGAAAAATTCAACCGCACCAAGCCGCATTGCAATATCGGCACGATCGGGCACGTCGACCACGGCAAGACGTCGTTGACCGCGGCGATTACCAAGGTCTTGGCTGAAAAAGGCCAGGCCCAGTACACCGCCTACGATCAGATCGACAAGGCGCCGGAAGAGAAGGCGCGCGGCATCACCATCGCCACCGCTCACGTCGAGTACGAGACCGATAAGCGGCATTACGCGCACGTCGACTGCCCCGGGCACGCCGACTATGTGAAGAACATGATCACCGGCGCGGCGCAGATGGACGGCGCCATCCTGGTGGTGAGCGCGGCCGACGGCCCGATGCCGCAGACCCGCGAGCACAT
>Ga0210405_10003165_pt1 | contig 16378 bp, 13 predicted proteins | sample IncBWH11MmetaG_FD_155492 | JGI IMG/M metagenome (GOLD analysis project Ga0210405, IMG submission 155492) | Forest soil microbial communities from Barre Woods Harvard Forest LTER site, Petersham, Massachusetts, United States - Inc-BW-H-11-M | ecosystem: Environmental > Terrestrial > Soil >... | reverse complement strand
TAGCTGCATTGAGTTCGTGCTTGTCCACAACTGCTCCTCGTTCGCGGAATCCCGTGAGAGCTGTCGGCAGGAGAGCATCGGGCTTACGGCCTGGTGCTGCCTGCTACCCCCAGGACGACATCCGGCTTACGGCCACGTGTTGTCCGGAAGGTTGACTACAATAGGTGTCGCGGTGCTGCGCACCACAACCCATCGAAACGGTTCTCGGTTCGAAGGGTTGATTTCCATGTGGGGCAGGAACGCGGGGACATGAATGAAATCACCGGCCTTTGCGCGCGCGACCGATTCTCCTCTTTCGCCCCAGCGGATTTCGCAGATGCCCGAAAGGACGTAGGCAATCGTCTCCTGCTCGCCGTGATGATGTACTCCGGTCCGGGATCCCGGTGCCACCTCGAACAGGCCGCCCCAGATGGCCGACGCAATACCGAGAGTCGGCGCAATTGCGGCGCGGCGTTCGGAGCCCGGCGTCTGCGCTGTTGCCCGATCGAATTGCGCCGGGCTGACGATGTGGATTACCGCAGAAGAGCTCATGGCGCGTCCCGCATCAATTTGGATCTTCAATCAGGGACTTAGGCAGTGGCTGATTGGAGAGCCAATAAATTGCGGTTTAGTACTCCGCGTCGATTGGCGGCAACGGAAGTGCGAGTTGACCTCTTTCCCCTGGTTTGAAGTTCAACCCCCATTTCTCTCCATCTCACCGCGGATATCCCGGATCGTTTGGGATGGTCGGGTGAGATGGAGTTCGATGGTTCTAGAAGTAGTACCTGAGCGAGGTAAAGGCGATCTCGTCGTCGGTCGACGGTGCGCCGCCGATGCCGCTGAAAGCGGAACGTTTGATGTATTCCAACTCGACGCCAAGCACGAATCGGCCCATCGAGCCCTTGTAGAGGTCCTGCCAGAAGCCGATCTTGGCATCCACGATGCGCTTGTTGTCGGCGACGCATGTCGCCGACGTGCCGGTGGCGAAGGTCATGGTCGTCGGAGTCAAGCAGCCGCTGTTGTCGAATGTGGGATTGCCATAGCCGAACGTGCCGAAGTAGCTGGCCTGATTTTGCTCGAGGCCGGCATAGCTATAGAGTGTCAAGCCCTCCCACGGATAAAATTGTATCCCCGCCCAGGCATGAAGCGCGGTGAGCGGGGCGAGCGAGCCGTCAGCGGCAATGGTCACGTCAGGCAACCCGCCCGCCCCGTAGCGACCGATTCCACGGCCGTAAAACACGCCCCCCATCACCTCGAGATACTTCTTAATAACCGGCAGCAGGAAGTTTCCGCCCACACCGGCGCCGACTGTTGTCTTGGCGTGGGCCGTCCCGAGCGCGCAGCCGGTCAGCGCCGCGGTCGCGCACAGAACGTTGTCTACAAAGAACCGTTGTATCGCGAGCGCCTCGTAATGACCCCAGCCAGGGTCCCACGCTACCTTTTCGACGATGTCGGGCGCCACACTTGGAGTGACGGGCACGCCCTCGAGGAAACCACCCGTGCCGGTATTGGTGGCGTTGATGGCCAGGCCGTTGACGGTGGCGGGAATGCCGGGCGCGAGTGAGGTCGCAGGGTTTTCGAGCGAAAGGCCCAACCAAAGCTTGTTGTCGAAATCCTTCACGAACCGGATCTGCATGTTGTCCGTAAACTGGTAACCGACGAGATAGTTCGCGTTGATCGTCAGCGGAATAAGTTCCTTTCGGGGCACGATCCCGACCTCGTTCGGCATCATCATGCTCCATTCCTGCCCGGCGAGGATATGAAAACCCCAGTTGTCATTGTCGTAGGTGAGATAGGCGTGCCGCAGGCGCACCGGCCAGTCGTTGGTAACGAGGTAGTTGGATTCTTGCCCGATGGCCAGAAAATCCAGCTGGAAATAGGCCGCCAGCCTCTGCGCGCTATCGATGTTGCCCTCGGCCAATATAGAGATTTGGCTCTGCCGCGCGGTGCCGTGGAATTCGTGCTCTTTGTAGAGCGGCGAGAAGGGATAGGGGATCGCGGCGAAGACGGTCAACATATCGTTGACTGAATTGTGGTTGCGGAACACCGTTGCCGCTTCGAGCCAGCCCCAGAACGAGAACGTGACGCCGCCGAATTGCGGCAGCTGCGCGACTACCGCTGGCTGCGTGCCGCGGAGGACTTCTGAGTCCGTTGGAGCGGGCCGCGCCGCCTCCATGCTAATAACCGGCGGCACAGGCCTCGGCTGCGTCTCCTTCCTCTCGTTGCCATTGACCGATGGCTCAGACCTCTTCGCCGTCTCGGTCTCCTTCTTCTCGGATTTCTTTGTCGCTCGCGAGACCTCCTGCCGAAGCGCGTTTATCAGTTCGTTTTGGCGATCCAGCTGCTTCTGCAACAGCTCGCCCTGCCGTTCCAGGCGCTCAATCTTCTCGGCGTCGGATGGTGACTCCGCCGCGGCGTAGTCCCAGGGTAGCAGGCAGCTCGCAACGAGCGCGCCCCCCATCAATCCCTGCCGGACCAGCCGGGTCTTCCCGGCTGAAACACCTTCGCTACGCCCGCCAGCCAGGCTGGAGCCGGGCACAAGCTGCGAGTGACCCAAAAAATGAAAAAAATGACATGTCATGGGAAATTCCTCCATGATGTTTTCCGATTCAAATTTGACTACAGAGGAGCTGTCAGCCCTTGGTGATCAGCGGCGACTGCGCTGCCGGCTTCCAGAGTGGGACGACCAAGCGGAACCAGCCGCGCGTATCGCGGCTGCCGTAATTGCGCTCATACTCCTCAGTGGTAGCGAAGACCTGCAAAGAGAGTGGACCAAAGCCATAGCCGGACAATCCGCCGACCGCGAACAGGCTTTGCTTCAGATAGGTCGCAATCGGACTCGTTAGGTCGGTAAAGCCGTAGGCCACCGCTCCGAACAGGGCCGGGTTGAAGAAGCTTGCTTGATACGAAGTGTTGCTGACGCCAGTTTCAATCACGGGCGTTACCGTGAAAAACTGTACTCTTGCGCCGAGCAACGTCCGGGGCGTCGACCAGCTCGCGATGGGAATCGTGATGCCGAGACAGCTCGTCGGAGTTGAGTTCCGGCGACCCCGGTCCGCTGTATTGAGAAAATGCAGGCCCTCCGGAAGAGGTGCGCCCACCGCAATGCCTGCGGTTTCGCCAGGTTGCGTGACAGACCCGGCGAAGGCCGCGGGGATTCCCATCCACATCAACAGCACGCTGGCTGCTGCTGCACCCTTCAATCTGCTTTTCATTCCCACCTCCCATGAAGGCGAAGAGGATGAAAACTCAAGGCAGCAGCATCGTACTCGAATCAGGCGCTGAATATAGCTTCGCGTAAATATATCGGGAGCGTCGCCGAATTGTCGCAGAACCCGACAGGTTGGACGATTTTCGAAAAACAAAAGGCCAAGCCTCTCCGATTCAAATCGGAACGCAAAGGGCTGTGGCCGATACGCACCCGCTTGCCGGTCGAGTTATCCATCGAAATCGGAGCGGTGGCATCTTGCGTCCCGCAAGCGGTCCTCAGGAGCTGATCAGGTTGTCCTTAGGGGAGGCGAACCGCAGCACAAGAACCGAAAACGACAAAACCAAAATTGCTCCCGTCACAACGAGGAGCTCTTTCCACGCTGATGCAGCCAGAGCAACTTTGGGACTTAAGGATCGCAATCTGTCAGGTCTTCATTCTGCAGGGAAACAATCTTGTTGACCTGCAGATCGACGTTGCGCGCCCAACAAACGCGCCCGCTGTTGTCGGTGATTCTGAGCAGGTAGCGTCCGGGGGCAAAGCCGGTCAGTCTAAGGATTTTGTTGTGATCAATCTCGCCAACTGGATTGAGCTGGATCTGGTCGGAACTGAACGTGTTTTGTCCGGCCCGGGAAGCGTAGACTTCGGTTATCGGTGCCGACGTGAGATTCAGAATGCCCATGCCTGCACTGTTCTCGGCGCCCCGCGCGGTTGTCAGCGGCCCGCCAATCATCAGGAGCGCCATGGCGGCGCGAGGCCATTGTTTCGAGCAGTCCCGAATACGCGGCATTCGCCAGTTTCTGCGGCTAACTTGGTTCGGCATGTGAATAATCGACCTTTTAAGGATCCATGAAACTACATTGACGCGGCTTGAGCCGTTTCGCCTGCTTCTCGACCTCGATCGGTTTGACGAGGGGGATCGCCCACCGGGAGCGAGGTCGAGACAGACAAGAACCAATCGCGCGTCACTCGCCGGTCACACCGGCACTACTTCCGGTTTGTCCTTGGGGAATTTTGCGATCGTGGCCTCGCTCACGTTGAGGTGCTGGGCCACCATCGCCGGCGGTGTACGGGAAATCCAGTCGGACAGGGAGACATCTGCGAAATAGGGAGCTCTGAACACTTCGAGGAACTGCAGGTCGGTGTCGCCTGTGTTCTTGATGTAATGTCCGAGGTTCTTCTTGACGTAGCCGATGTCGCCCGCGTTGAAGTCCATGGTGACGGCGTTCGGGCCGGTGTTGAAGACCGTCATTTGTCCTTTGCCCTTGATCCAGTACTGCCATTCGTCGGCATTGGGATGCCAGTGCATCTCCCGCAGGCCGCCGGGACGCACCGTGACCAGCGCGGCGGCGATGGTTTTGGAAACCGTGAAGTTGCGGCTGTCGGCAATGTGCACCGTACCGCCCTTGGTCTCGCGCGCGGGGGCTCCCGATGCAAGCGAGAAGGTGAAGGGGTGCGGCGTCGTGCCCTTGCCGCTGACCGCTTCGCGGTCCGCGGCGAGATCGCCGGGCTCCTTGCCCTGGAAGATATAGAGATCGCGCAGCGGGATGTCCTTGAACGTCTCTGCCGGAACGCCGAAGTTTTGGGCGAGGATATCCGGCGGCGTATGGGTGAACCATTCCGACACCAGGAGGGTGGTGAATTCGGAGGCCTTGCCTTCATCGAAGCAGATCAGGAACTCGCAGCCGTCGGGGCCGAGGCCCTGCAGCGAGTGCGGCAGGCCGGCGGGGAAAAACCAAAGGTCGCCTTCTTTCACGTCGGCGATATAAGGCCGTCCCAATTCGTCGAGCGTGGTGATGCGGCAGGTACCGTAGGTCATGTAGGCCCACTCGGCGAACTGGTGCCAGTGCATCTCCCGAATGCCACCCGCTGTCAGGCGCATATTGACGCCGGAGATGGTGTCCGCAACCGCGAAGGAGTCCTGTGTGACCTGACGCGCCCAGCCGCCATTTTGAATGCGCCGCGGCGCGTTGTTGAATGACGCCCAGCTCAGCGGCATGCTGCCGACGTCGGTCGGCGGCGGGGAAAATGCTCCCGGAAACTGATCCCTGATGGCCGGATTCTGCGGGCCGGGATCGGTGACGCTCCGTGGATTCTTGGCGTTGATCGCACCCTGCGGCGGATCGTTCGGATTGCCGAAGGCGATATCACTCTTCACCGGAGTGGCAGCATCCGCGGTGGTCATCGCCGCTGCCGTCACCATTCCGCCTGCGGCTGTCGCAGCCAACATGTCACGTCTTGAAAACATCATGTGTCACTCCTGTTGCAAGGAAAAAAATTGAACAGTCATGAAGTAGCCGCGAGCTTTTCGAGCGCCATTAAATTGAGGGTTAGAACGAACTATCTCGCATATTTCGCAGGCCGTTCACCGAATTGTCGGCTCCCACATTCAGATGCACGGCGCCCGATACGAGAGTCCGCATTGCCTGCCGCTACGATCTTCGGTCATTCGGCGGGCGCTGGCTGTGCGCCGCCGGGAGCCGCTTGCTTCTTATGTCCGAACAGCCGGTTCTGCAGCCGGTCGAGATAGATGTAGACGACCGGCGTCGTATAGAGCGTCAATACCTGCGACAGAGCGAGGCCGCCGACGATGGCATAACCGAGCGGCTGGCGAATCTCCGAGCCGACCCCGGTACCCACCATCATCGGCACGGCGCCCAGCAGCGCCGCCATGGTGGTCATCATGATGGGCCGGAAGCGCTTGATGCAGGCCTGGTAGATCGATTCTTCGGTCGTCAGGCCTTCTTCCTCTTCAGCTTGCAAGGCAAAGTCGACCAGCATGATGCCGTTCTTCTTGACGATGCCGATGAGCAACAAGAGGCCGACGATCGCGATCACGCTCAGATCGATGTGAACCGCCATCAGCAATAGCAGCGCGCCGACGCCGGCTGACGGCAGGGTCGAGATGATGGTGATCGGGTGGATCACGCTCTCGTAGAGCACGCCGATAATAAGATAGATGACGAAGAGCGACGCAAGGATGAGGATCGGCGTGCTCTTCAGCGACGCGCCGAAGGCCTGGGCGTTGCCCTGGAAGCTGGTCTGGAGCGAGAGCGGTGGGTGAAGGGCTTTTTCGGCCGCTTGAATATCGCTTACCGCCTGGCCGATCGCGACGCCCGGCGCGAGGTTGAACGAGATTGTCACCGACGGGAACTGACCCGTGTGGTTGACCACAAGCGGCGCAACCTTCACAGCCGAATCGACCAGCGTGGATATCGGCACCTGCTGTCCGCTCGACGATTTGACATAGATGCCGTTGAGCGCTTCCGGCCCATACTGGAATTTGGGGTCGACCTCCAGAACGACATGGTATTGTTGCAGGGTGGTGTAGATCGTGGAGACGATTCGCTGGCCGAAGGCGTCGTCGAGCGTGTTGTCGATCGTATAGGGCAGGATGCCGTAGCTCGAGGCGACGTCGCGCTTGATCGTAATGTCGAGCAGCGGCCCGGCATTGAGTTGATCGGTGGCGACGTCGGCAACGCTGTGGAGCGCCTTGAATTTTTCGAGGAACAGGTCCGTCCAATGGTTGAGTTCGCCCGGGTCGGCGTCGTTCATGGTGTACTGAAACTGGGTCTTGTTCAGCCGCGCGCCGATCGTAATGTCTTGAGCAGCCTGCATATAAAGCGTAATGCCCTGGATTTTGGCGAGGTTGGTCCGCAGCCGCGCGATCACCTGGTCGATTGGGCCACGCTGCTCTTTGGGCTTGAGCTGAATGAATACACGGCCATCGTTGATCGTATAGAGGCCACCGCCGGCGCCCGTTGCCGTACCCACTGTGTCCACCGCCGGGTCTTTCACAATGGCATCGAGCATGGCTTGCTGGCGCTCGGTCATGGCCTGGTAGGAAATATCCTGCGCGGCCTCCGACTGCCCGATGATCAATCCGGTATCCTGCTGGGGAAAGAAGCCCTTGGGAATGACGATGTAGAGATACCCGGTCAGCGCGATGGTGGCGAACATCACCATCAGCGTAATGAACTGATGCCGGAGCACGATCTTGAGGCCCGCCTCATAGAGGTTGAGCAGGGCATCGAAGCCGCGCTCCGACGTGCGGTAGAGCCAGCCGTGCTCTTTGCTCTCCGGCTTGAGCAGATATGCGCACATCATCGGCGTCAGCGTCCGCGAGATCACCAGCGAGAGCAGCAGAGCCACGCTCACCGTCATCGCGAACTCGCGGAACAGCAATCCGACAAAGCCGCTCATCAGGAACAACGGAATGAACACGGCGATCAGCGACATGGTGATCGCCACGACAGTAAAGCCGATCTCGCCGGAGCCTTTCATCGCGGCGTCATACGGCGAGAGGCCCTCTTCTATGTGTCTTTGGATGTTTTCGATCTCGACAACGGCGTCGTCGACCACGAATCCGACTGCGATCGAAAGCGCCATCAGCGAGAGGTTGTCGAGGCTGTAGCCCATTTCGTAGAGGAAAGCGAAAGTTCCGATCAGCGACAGCGGCACGGTGACGGCCGGAATAACGGTCGCCCAGAAACTGCGCAGGAATATGAAGATCACCATGACGACCAGCGCGACCGTCAGCAGCAGCGTGAACTGCACGTCCGCAACCGATGCGCGGATGGTCTGGGTGCGATCGGAAATGACGTCTATCTTGACGGCGGCCGGGATCGAGGCCTGCAGCACGGGCATCATGGCCTTGATTCGCCGCACCGTTTCGATGACGTTGGCTCCGGGCTGGCGCTGGATCGACAGAATGATGGCGTGCTTATTGTTCTCCCAGCCGGCGATCAGCTCGTTCTGTCCCCTGCTGATCGCGCGGCCGATGTCGCGGATGCGGACCGGCGAGCCATTGCGGTAGGCGATGATCAGGTCGGCGTATTTGTCGGGCTTGAACAGCTGATCGTTGGTGTTGAGCGTGAAGGTCTGGCGCGGGCTGTTGAGCTGACCTTTTGGAAGGTCGACATTGGCCTGGCCCAGCACCGTGCGCACGTCCTCGAGATTGATGCCGCGCGCCGCCAGCGCTTCCGGATCGACCTGGACGCGGACGGCCGGCTGCTGCTCGCCCCCGATGCCCACGAGGCCGACCCCGGAGATCTGCGAGATCTTTTGCAGCAATATATTCTGCGCATAGGCATCGACGACCGTTATCGGCAAGCTGTCCGAGTTGATGCCGAGCACCAGGATCGGCGTGTCGGCCGGATTGACCTTGCGGATCATGGGTGGATAGGGGATGTTCTTGGGCACATACGCGGACGCAGTCTGGATAGCCGACAACGTGTCGCTGACCGCTCCGTCAATCGGGCGGCTCAAATCGAACTGCAGCGTGATCTGGGTGTAGCCGATCGCGCTCGCCGACGTCATCTGAGTGAGGCCCGGGATCTCGCCGAACTGCAGCTCCAGCGGCGATGCCACCGTGGATGCCATGGTCTGCGGGTCGGCGCCCGGCAGCTGCGCGGTGACGGTGAGCGTCGGATAGTTGACGTTGGGCAGCGACGCCACCGGCAAGAGCGGATAGGCGACCAGGCCGCCCACCAGTAATCCTACCATTGTCAGAGCAGTCGCGATCGGCCGCTGGATGAACGGTGCGGAAATATTCATGGGATCGGTGCCTGTAGAGCGTCTTGTGCTGCCGCTTCCTTTGCGGCCTGGCCGTGCAGCAAGGTGACATGCGTGCCCGGCTGCAGCTTGTATTGGCCGTCGACCACGACCTGCTCGTTGGCCTTGAGGCCGGAGTCAATCAGCGCCTGGCCGTCGGCGATTTGCGCAACCTTGATCGGGCGGATTGCCACGGTGTTGTCCGGATTGACGACGTAAGCGTAGGGTCCTTTCGCACCTTGCTGCACGACCGCAGCGGGAACCGTCAGGCCGTCATGCCGCGTGTCGACCAGCAGCCGCGCGTTGACTAGTTCGCCCGGCCAGAGCTTGTTCGACTTGTTGGCAAAATTCGCCTTGAGCTGGATCGAGCCGGTGGTCTGCAGGATCTCATTGTTGACGAGGCCGAGATCCCCTTCATCCAGCTTCACCGTGTTATCCTGGTTGTAGGCGAGAACCTTCAGCGGCGTCTTGGTCTTTTGCTGTTGCTGCTGGATTTGCGGCAGATTCGTCTCCGGCAGAGTGAAGATCAGCGAAATCGGATCGAGCTGTGTGACCACGACGAGGCCGTTGGTATTTGACGGGCTGATGATGTTGCCGACATCGATCTGACGAATGCCGACCACGCCATCGATCGGCGACGTCAGGCGCGTGTAGCTGAGCTGCACCTTCGCGGCTTCAATCAACGCCTGATCCGTCTTGATGGCCGCCTGCAATTCTCCCACTTGCGCCTGCTGGGTCTCGATCAATTGTGGAGTGGCCCAGCCCTTGTCCCCCAATGTGGTGTAACGGGTGAGATTGGCCTGGGCATTCTTGAGCTGCGCCTGATCGCGTTCCAGGTTTCCGGTGTATTGATCGACCAGGGCCTGATACGGACGAGGATCGATCTGCGCGAGCAGGTCGCCGGCATGCACGGTCTGGCCTTCGGTGAAGTTGATGCTGATGATCTGGCCCTGGATCTGGGCACGCACGATGTCGGTGTTGTACGCAATCACCGTGCCGACGCCGGTAAAATAGATCGGTACGTCATGCTGCGCGACCGTCCCGGCGACGATCGGCGCCGTGGGTGGAGGGGTCGCGGCATCGACCTTCTCCAACGGGTAGGCATGCATGAAGTATAGCAGACCGCCGGCCGCAAGCGCCGCAGTCAGTAAGGCAGCAGGGATAACGACTTTTTTCTTCATGGTCGCGCTCGCTAACAGATGAAAAAGATGTCTTATTGGAAAGTGCTTGTCGTCGTAGACGAAGCGGCGGGCGCAGAGGCAGGGGCGGGCATCGCCGGCGCCAACGAACCCTGCGCGGCACCGACCCTGGGCGATACGTTTGTGGTCGGTACCGCTGTTGCCGAACTAACCCCCAGATTGCCGATCTCGTAAGATCCCAACGGAACTCCCGCTCGAGTGGCGCCGCTCGAGGTCGACGACGTGGACGTTGGGGTGGACGACGTTGGGCTCGACGATGCAGCAATGCTGCTCGAGCCGGACCCACACATTCCCGACAGTCCTGACGTTGCCAGCATTCCCGAGGTTATCGACACTCCGGATGTCGCCGATACTCCGGACGACGTCGAGATTCCTGATGACGTTGACGCGCTGCCCGGCATTGCCGTGCTGCCCGGCATCGTGGTTGCGCCTGCCATTCCGCCGCCGTCGTATGTCGTGGGGGACCCGAACGTTCCCAATGGCGAAGTCCCAACGGTCGAACAAGCCGTGCCGCTGCTTGCGTTCGGAACGGTAATCGTGCCCGTCGTGCCGTTGGCAACCGTGCTGCCTGCGGGTGATGCGACCAACCCGTTCGGGCCGATCGATTCAGTTACGCCCGCCCCAAGCGAAGAGGTGACGCCGAGCGAAGGCGTAGCCGTCGTCATACCTGCCTGGGCCAATGCGGGGCTGTTGGCCAGCAAGGGCAAGACCGCCGCGACGATCAGCAATGGTCTCATTGAGAATTCTCCACCTAAGAGAAGGATTACGCAGCGAGCGGCAAGCACCGCAGCCGTCGAGCCAGCAACGACTTTGTTTTTCATTGCGTCCGCTCACAAAGGATAAATTGTCTTTGCATTATCTCCGGGATCGTCGCTCCGCGGGCATCGATCCCGGCGCTCCCGGCTCCAGCGACTTTCAGGGGGGCTCCGGAGGTTGCAGGGTTTGCGCCGGGCACACACGCCGCCAGGCTTCCGATCGGGGGTGGAGTCGTGGCCATCGTGGGTGAAACACTGGGCGTCGTTGGCATCGAAGAACCGAGCGCCGGGGTGCCCGCGATAGGTAGTGTGCTCGGCAGCGGTACCGCCGGTGTCGAGCTAACACCAAGGTTGCCGATCTCGTAGGAGCCGAATGGAAGTCCGGTTCGAGCGGCGCCGCCGATTGTGGTGGGCTGCGTTGACGCTGGATTGGACGATGAAGCAGTGCTGCTTGAGCCGGAGCCGCACATTCCCGACAACCCCGACGTGTTCAGCATTCCCGTCGACGTCGACACGCCCGACGACGTTGACATTCCGCTTCCCGACGACGTGGACATTCCCGGGATCGGTATGGTGCCCGGGTCTACCGCGGCGGCAGGCGCCGAGGCGCCGGCTGCCGTTCCGCCGCCGTCGTACATCGCGGTCGAGCCGTACATTTCCGAGGGCGAAGTGGCCACCGTCGAACATGCTGTACCGTTGCTCGTGGTTGGAATGGTAATGGTGCCCGCCAGGCCGGTGGTGGCTCCCGGGCTGACTCCTGATCTGATTTCGGTGGAGCCCAGCGGGATTCCGGTCGGAGAATTGGCCGAACCCATCCCAATGCCAAGCGGCGAGGTCGCGCCAATCGTGGGTGTGGGCTCGACCGTGTTGTCAACTTGCGCCATGGCGACGTTGCCGGCAAAGAACGCTGGAAAGACCGTAGCAACCAGCGAGATTCTCACTGGCTTCAAGCTCGCGAGCCCGCGGCGCGGCAGCTTTACGACGATCTCGGTTGGCGCGAGGTTATCTGACATCGGTCAATCCCTGGATCTTCGTTGGTCAAGGTTGGGCGCGTGAAACGTAGAGGCTTGGCCTGCAAAAGGCGTCTGGTGGAATTTCAACCGCAAACGATCGTTTTCCTCATGCTGCGCCGATCGTTTTCCTCTTGCTGCTGCCGCTGGCTGCTGCCGCTGGCTGAAAACGTCTCGAACACGTAAGTGGCCGAATCCCCAAACCGTTCAATTAAATATCGGTTTAAGCCGTTTGAGCACGGACACGATCGATCCCGCTGAACTCTGCAGTAATCGACTCGGCGCGAGCCATTTCGAAATTCGGAGGATTAAACGCAATTTTACTTGAGCAGGCCTCGGACGCCCCCGACGTCCATAAATAAATATTCCCCACCCAATTTTACCGCGACGATGGAGCGCAAAAATGAGCAAAGACGATGTAAAGGGCGTCGGCAATTACGAGGGAGCCGCGGCGGGCTGGGGCGCCCTGAAGGCCGTGGCCGATGCTCTGCGCGGTCAGATGGCTGTTGTAAAGGAGACGCGTGGTCTCCTCAGCATGAACCAGCCCCACGGATTCGATTGTCCTGGATGCGCATGGCCCGATCCGAAACATACCTCGTCCTTCGAGTTCTGCGAAAACGGCGCCAAAGCCGTCGCGTGGGAGGCGACTGCAAAACGGACGACGCCGGATTTCTTTGCGGCCCATACCGTCAGCGAACTCTGGAACCGGTCGGACTTCGACCTGGAGAATGAAGGACGCCTCACGCATCCAATGGTCTACGACCGGGCAACCGATAGATACCTGCCGATATCGTGGGACGAGGCGCTCGCCAGGATCGGCGCCGCGCTCCGTCAGTTGCCGCACCCGGATATGGCGGAGTTCTACACCTCCGGCCGGGCGTCCAATGAGGCGGCCTTTCTCTATCAATTGTTCGCGCGTGAATACGGAACCAACAATTTTCCCGATTGCTCGAACATGTGTCACGAGGCAACGAGCGTTGGGCTGCCGCAGTCGATCGGTGTCGGCAAGGGAACCGTGACCCTGGAGGATTTCGATCACTGCGACGCGCTGTTCTGCATAGGCCATAATCCCGGGACCAATCACCCCCGCATGCTGACGACGTTGCGGGAGGTCTCGAAGCGCGGCGTGCCCATCATCGTCTTCAACCCGCTGCACGAGCGTGGACTGGAACGCTTCACCTCACCGCAGCACCCGGTCGAAATGCTGACCTTGAGTTCGACACCGATCGCGTCAACCTACTACCAGGTGAAGGTTGGTGGCGACATCGCCGTGCTGAAGGGGATGATGAAGACTCTGGTGGCACTCGATGCCAGGAGCCGGGCCGAAGGCGGTCGAGGTGTTCTTGACCGGGACTTTATCGACAATCATACCGCCGGTATCGATGCACTGCTGGCCGACCTCGAGACGACTTCCTGGCAGGCGATCGAGGAGGCATCGGGCCTGTCGCGATCTGATATCGAGTTCGCCGGCAATATCTACGCCAAGGCGGAGCGGGTTATTATCAACTACGGCATGGGGATCACCCAGCATCGCCACGGTACAGGCAACGTGCAGCAGATCGCCAATCTGTTGATGCTCCGCGGCAATATCGGGCGGCCGGGCGCCGGCATATCTCCGCTGCGCGGCCACTCGAATGTACAGGGGGACCGCACGGTCGGCATTACCGAGATCCCGAATGACGAGCTCCTGGATGGATTGGCCCGCGTGTTCGGATTCGATCCGCCACGCAACAAAGGCCATAACGCGATCGAAGCAATCGAGGCGATCCGGGATGGGCGGTCGAAGGCGCTGGTCTGTCTGGGCGGCAACCTTGCAGTTGCGATGTCCGATCCGGAAGTGACGTTCAAGGCGATGAGGAATCTCGATCTCGCGGTGCATATTGCCACCAAGCTCAATCGTTCGCATCTGCTGCTCGCCAAGCAATCCTTCATTCTGCCCTGCCTGGGGCGCACCGAGATCGACATTCAGGCGACGGGGCGGCAGTCGGTCACGGTGGAAGACTCAATGTCGATGGTCCACGCATCTCGCGGTGGGCTGAAGCCGGCGTCCGAACTTCTCAGGTCGGAACCCGCAATCATTGCGGGGATAGCGCTGGCCACCTTGCCGGACACCCGGGTAAAGTGGGCCGACCTGATCGCCGATTACGGAAAAATCCGCGATGCCATCGAGCGGGTTTTCCCGGAATTCGCCGACTTTAATGCTCGCATCAAGAAACCCGGCGGATTTCGGCTCTATGTCGCCGCATCGGAACGAGAGTGGCTGACACCGACGAAGAAAGCCAATTTTCTCGTCTATTCCGGTCTCGATGAGGATCCGCGTACGGCAAATCGCGACGCTCTCACGCTCGCGACGATCCGTAGTCACGATCAATACAACACGACGATCTACGGCACGAATGATCGCTATCGCGGGATCAAGGGACGCCGCGACGTCGTGTTCGTGAATGAGCGCGATCTCGTCAGTCGAGGCTTGAAGCACGGCGATCTCGTCGATCTCAGTGTCGTGCCCAATGCCGGAGAGAAACCCGGTGAGCGCGTGATGCGTAACCTGACAGCGGTCGCCCACAATATCGCGCAGGGCTCGATCGCGACCTATTATCCGGAAGCGAATGTCCTGGTCGCGCTCGATCATTACGATGTCAAATCTGGAACGCCTTCCTACAAATCGACGCCGGTTCTGCTTCGCGCATCGCAAAGCCGGGAAGTAGCGGCCCGCCCGGAAGTGGTGTCCCGGTTGTTTGAGACAGCCGACTGACAAGGATGAATATCGCTGGTCGCGACAAGGAGCGGACGCGGTCCGCGCCCATGTGAAACTCCACGTCACACCGAACAGTGTACGTGGAGTTTATGAAACAGCGTACGTGGAGTTTATGATTGCTAATTCGTGGCTCGAGCGGCGACGTTGCACTGGATCCTGGTTCAGGCGCCCCACGTCTCCTGCGCCGCCGCAGGCGCCTTTACGACGAAGTTCTTGGCGGCTTTTCGCACCTTCTCGAAAGCCCGCACCTCGATCTGCCGGATGCGTTCACGCGATACGTTGAACTTTTCCGCGAGATCCTCCAGCGTCAATGGTTCGTCGGCCAGATGGCGCGCTTCGAAAATACGACGTTCGCGGTCGTTCAGTACGTCGATCGCAGCGATCAGCGCCTTGCGCTGATGCTCCTTTTCGTCCTGTTCGACGACAATGGCTTCCGGCGAGGGCGTCTGATCGACCAGGTGGTCCTGCCACTCGCCGATCTCGCCATCTTCATGCAGCGGCGCATTGATCGATTTATCGCCCCGGAGGCGTCGATTCATGTCGACGACATCCTGGTCTGCAACATCAAGATCCCTTGCGATCAAGGCAACCTGATCGGGGTGCAGGTCGCCGCTTTCGAGTGCGGCGATCTTGCTCTTTGCCGAGCGCAACTTGAAAAACAGCTTCCTCTGGTTTGTGGTGGTGCCGATTTTCACAAGCGACCACGAACGCAGAATGTAATCCTGTATGGAAGCCCTGATCCACCACATCGCGTAGGTGGCAAAGCGAAAGCCCATTTCGGGCTCAAAGCGATTCAATGCCTGCATCAGGCCAACGTTGCCTTCCGAGACGATTTCCGCGATGGGCAGGCCATAGCCGCGATAACCCATCGCGATTTTGGCGGCCAGCCGCAGATGACTGGTGACGAGTTGGTTCGCGGCGTCGCGGTCACCTTGTTCGCGCCAGCGTTTGGCGAGCCTGTACTCCTGATCCCTTTCGAGCATCGGGTAGCGACGGATGTCGGAGAGATAGCCTTTACCTGGTTGATCGCCGGCCAGCGCCAGCTCGCGCCGCGCACCGACTGTGAGGCCCAGGAATTGTCCCTCGATACCCATATTGATCGCTCCGTCTTGTGAAACCCGATTTATTTCGCCGTTCGAATCTTGGGCGTGTGACTAAAAGATAGGGGTTGAGCGTCGGGAGCCATTAAATTGAGGGTTAGGACCCTAAATTCGAATTCAGGCGCGAGGCGCGCCTTCCGGCCGCGGCTGACCGGTAACGGCTAAGCTATCGGTGAACGTCCGTGATGTCGGCCGGACGCCGTGCCAGCGCGATCGCAGTGTCGCGACGCTCGAACGGCGACGATCCGAGACCACGCCTCGGGCGAATTGGACCAGCCCGTGGACCTGGCGGCTTACTATTCGCCATTCTCCACGGGCCGATTCCGTCAGCGAGGGCCGGCCGTCGGCAACATCCGCGTCGGCCCTGCCTTTCAGTAGGTGCAGGTGTAGGGGTAGGTGTCTAACTGGTAATACGGGTAATACGGGCAATCATAGCCGTAGTCGTAGCCGTAAAAGCCCCTGCGAGCGAAATGACGCCTTCCAAAATGGTGGCCGCCCGCGTGAAAGCCATGGGTGTGGAATCCGCCAAGGCCGGCAACGCGACCGCCGCCAAAGCCACCTAAGTGACCGCCGCCAAAGCCACCTATGTGGCCGCCACCAAAGCCACCTATGTGACCGCCACCAAAGCCGCCACCATGTCCACCGCCGCCGCCAAAGCCGCCACCACCATGTCCACCGCCACCGCCACCGCCTCGGGCTTGGGCGCCCGCCGCAAGCAGACTCCCGGCCAGCACCGCGCTTGCCAATATCGTGATCATTCTTCGTTTCATGACTTTCTCCGATTTGATGGGTGGATTTTTCGCCCTCAGGTCATTG
>Ga0210405_10003161_pt1 | contig 16395 bp, 18 predicted proteins | sample IncBWH11MmetaG_FD_155492 | JGI IMG/M metagenome (GOLD analysis project Ga0210405, IMG submission 155492) | Forest soil microbial communities from Barre Woods Harvard Forest LTER site, Petersham, Massachusetts, United States - Inc-BW-H-11-M | ecosystem: Environmental > Terrestrial > Soil >... | reverse complement strand
CAAGGGGCGTCCAAGAAAACCTCTGGCCGAAGTTTATCTTCAAGGGCGCCCCGTTGCGCGCCACTTCGTCTGCCGATAATTGTAGCACCCGATTTGCCAATCTCAACTACCTGAAAATACAAAGCGGGTGCGCCGGTAGTCCGAGTAGGAATTGCCAGCGGCGAGAAAGATTTACGCTGGCGCTCGCGCGGGCACGAGTAGTGCCAAAAATTCATGGAAAGGGTAAGAAAGAAAATACTTAGGGCTGGACATAAGGTGTTTACTGTATGCCGAATCGCCTGTCCGCCCCCCCCCGCCTTCATCTTCATGAATGCGAGAGTTTCCGCTATAATCGAAATCTCCGCTGATCGTTTCAGCAAATGCGCCCGTAGCTCAGCTGGATAGAGCATCTGGCTACGAACCAGAGGGTCGGGAGTTCGAATCTCTCCGGGCGCACCATTCTTAAAGGGTTTCCCGAGATAACCTCAACGGAAACCCTTTCTCGTGCTACCAGTTTGCTACCCTCGATTGGTGTTCCGGGCTTTTCGTTGGCGGGCTTTGGCTGCCGCCTTTGATGCCTTGGTGGCGATTTCCTTACGCTGCTCAGCCGTTAAGCGTTGGTTGCGAACCTTAGAACCCTTGCGGCCTATGCGTGAAAAGTAGCGCGAGAGCTGGTCCGCTAGTTCGTCGTCTTTGTTGGCCATACGCCCGAAATTCTATAGCCGCGTGCCATTGACACCTCAGCGGCTGAGGTGTTTAATTCCTGCCGTAACGGATTCCCTCCCCCAAAACACAACGGGCTGAGCGAGTGCCCATTACACTCACCCAGCCCTAACCACTTCGCCCCAAACCAGGAGGAGCAAAATGGCTATCCGAAAAGTAGCACCTTCCCACAGCGAGAACACCCTTGCAGAGGTCTGGCCGCTTTGGTGGGAGCAGAAACAGCAGGAGGTCGGTTCAAAGACCGCCAAGTGTTATAGCGAATACAAGAAGCCCCTTCTCTCGTTTTTCGGACCAATGAAACTCCAAGAGATCCAGATAGCGGACATCGTCTCCTATCGCTCCAATCGTGTCACCGCCGGGCCGGGTCTGATCAATCACGAGATTAGTTGCCTTTCGCAGATCCTCGACAAAGAAGGACTATGGGCTCCAATCAGCAGAGTCTACAAACCCTTGAGGGTGCCCAAGAACGGCCCAGGCCAAGCTTTGCTCGAAGAAGAGGCCCTGTGGCTGCTGGAAGTGGCATCTTACAAGAAGAAATGGCAACTCGCATATCCTCGCACGCTGCTTATCGATCAAAGCCTTAGCCACAAGCCGGGGAACTAGGTCTTATGAACTACTTATAAAGGACTACTTAAAAAGAAGCATTGCCTACCTGCACAACGATTAGAGTGTTGATCCCTCAGGTTGAAAATCAGGGGAAAAGGGATATAGTGCAGGGCTTGGGGGAGAAGGCTGGGCCAAGATTCCTCCTCGGTTCTGGGAAGGGCGGGGGAGGTTTATCGGGCCCAGCCTACACACCCGCGCACTCTTGGGGTGAGAAGAGCTCAAAACCATGTTACTACCAGCGCGATCATTTCTTTCAACGCCCCTCCCTCAATTTTACGATTTCGGAACAACACTGCGGATAACGACTTATAATTCGCGCGACCGGCGCTGCAGGAAAACGGTCAAACACTCAGCCACAAGCCGGGGAACTGGCTTCCCGTGGCTACTCAAAAAGGAGCATTGCCTACCTGGTCCGGCGGGTGTACAACTGCGCCAATCCAAAGATCCTCAACTCAATGCGAAAAATGGCCCAATCCCGGGAGGATGGGCCGCTTTTGCCAACTTGTGCGTAACCTGGGCCCGGTCCCCCCCTGCCCTTCTTTTCCCTCCCCTGAGCGGAGGAGGAATCGGGCCCAGCCCCCTCAAAACTACCGCCACACTATACCCCCATTTTTTCGCGCTTTGCAACACTTATAGTGCATGGCTGGGAATTCCCTCGGATTGTGGAGCTGCCGGGGCGGCGATGGGGGAAGCGCAACCGGCAATAATCCTCGGTGCGACCCGCCCCGGCCAGGTGGATGCTACTACCGGCGATAGTAAATGTAAAACCGTATAACGGCGTATAATTCCACGGCGCTATGGATGCAGAATTTGCGCGTGAATTTGTCGGGCGACTTCAGCAAATGCTTGAGGATATCTGGCTTGAGAAGCAATACTGCCGCAATTTCATATTGGACAAAGGCCTCATGTCCGAAAGCAAGCTAGATCAACTCCTCGAAGACGCTAAGCTGAATCCTTTGTATCGCGTTGAGGCGGCGGAGAATTTCGCGGAATCCCGGAAGGCTCTTGCCGAATTCGGATTGCACGACACGATCGCGAAAACTCTCGCGTCAAAGCCTCCAACCAAAGATAAGCAAAATTAGGCCCCTGCCCTGTCACGGGCTTCCTCATATCCTTTCATCGAAGCCATCCGCCGCCCGCAGACCTTCGGCGCAGCTCGGGCATCGGTAGTTCGTACAATTCCTCTTCGCTCTCAGGCGGCGTGTTTGCTGCTACTGCAGCGACGCCACCCCGCGCTTGAATCTGCCGAGCACGTTCCTGGGCTTGGCTGTTCGCCTGTTTTTGCAGCTCGGCTTGATTGAGATACAGAAGACCGTTTACTTTTAGCTGTTGGTATGCATCTTCAAGCTGGGCAAGTGTGGGGTGCTTTACGCCCAACGCACGAAAGTGGGCAAGCATGACCTTCTTGTTCTCCTCGCCGACAGCACCATAATCCTCGTAATCTGGATGCAGGCTGTGAAACGTCAGCAAGTCTTCCCCCAGTGACAGCATGTCGGCTTTCTCCTGGTCGCTGTGGCGCACTCGCTCGTCTAGCGCGCGAATCTGGTCAGTGGTCAGCCCCTCCAAAAGCATGTCTGTTGGGTCTACGCCCCGATGCTGGGCTTCGCGGAGTTCATAGTGATTTCTGGCCTCCACGCTGTCATAGTATTTTCCGGTGAGAGGGCCAAAGTAGCCGTCGGGCGTGGAGCTCTGCCTGGTGCTCTGTTGCCGTTGTCGGACCCGCTCACGAACCATCTGTTCGGTGCTCATAAATTCGATTTTCCTTTCTGTCAGAAATCTGCTGTTCTAAAACCTTCAAGCCCGGTTCAATTTATGCTGCCTTTCGAGGGCGAGAACAAGATGATCAACGTCAACGTCCTGCTGCTTCACCCGCCGCGGCTTTCTATGCCACTCTGGGCTCAACTTGCTCAGCTTCGGCAGCATGGCCACGAAGTCTTTTGTCGAAGTGGCTGGATCGCGTAATTTCGCGCTGAGCAATCTCTTCATTTCAAGCTTGGTCATGGGGCGAGGCTTCCCGTTATTTTCTGGCAATTTAGTACCCTCCCCTGCCGCCTAAGAACGACGGCAATGCTCCCGAAACCTTCCTACCGTCTTTCGCGGGGTCGGGTGGTTGTGCCGTCTCCCGTCCCGTGGTGTCCGCGGCCATTGCAAAGTCGGCCAAGTCCTGCGCGTGTGACTTTGCATTGTGGCCGATTCCCGAGCTTCCTTGTGCCTGAGAGCGCTTGCACTCAGGGTCCAACTTAGACGGCAACTTGCGATCTCTCACTTCCTTGATGGTCGGCATTGCTCCTCCGTAAACGTTCTAATCCGGCGCTGCGTTGATTACCTTACGGGCCGTTTTCGCCATGGCTCCTGCGGTCGTTCCCGCGACTGCTCCAGTCAACGCTGCCTTTAGTATTTCCCGCGTCATGGGATGAGCTTCGCCCCACTCCCCGATCGCTTGACCACCTTTGAGGATGGCTGGAATTAAGGCTGAAATGGCTGCCCTGACTGCTCCAGCCATTTCGTTTGGACCAGCGAGGGCCGCGGTTCCGATTGCACCGATCGCGGGGGCCGCAGCAAGTGTTTCAGCTACTTTCGTCGGCGCTGTGGCCATTTCTTTGTCAATCTGTCCTTGAGTGGTCTGTTTTCCCTGAGCCACCGCCCGCTGCATCGTATCGGAGAAGGATTCCCCATCCTTGGGCACGATTACGGTATTGCCGACATCGTTCGTAATCTCACCTTCTTGGTCAACGGAAGCGCCCTGCGGAATTGGCACACTTGCCGCCGGCTGGTCAATCGTGGCCCCTTGTGGAATCGGCACAGTGCTCATTGCTGCCCCACCGGAGACATGGTCTTTCCATCAGTTGTGTAGCCCAAAAGATTACCCTTGGCATCGCGCACGGCACGCGGTTGCACCGCCGGACCACCTTTGATCTTGGCAATCGTCGCCTCTGCCTGTGGGCCGAGAATCCGCACCTGGCTAACAGCTCCGGGCGGGGCGCCGTTGTTCCACTGCTGTTGATAGGCTTCGAGCTTGCCGTTGAGCAACGTTGCGGCCTCTTGGATACGATCCTGATAGCTGCCAACCGTGTAACCGGAGATAGAGCCGAGAATGTCTGACTTTTCTTTCTCGGTCATCTGCCCGTTAGAAACAGCCTTTGCCAACTCGGTTGACACAAGTTGCTTGTCCAGGTCGAGCTGGCGGTGTACCTGAGTGCCTGGGGTGTTGAGCATCAGGCTGTTCGTACCCGATACGTGGTCCCACATGGTCCCAAGGTGGGCAATCGCAGTGTTGTATGAGTTAATGCCCACGCTGGTCTTGCCCGAAGTGAAATCCTGCCGCGTTTTGAAATACGACAGTGCTTTGCTCTGATCGAAGTTCGGGTATGCCGTGGTCAATTGCTGCATCAGCAATTTCCCGTCTTTGCTCGACATCACACGAGGGCTGAGTTCCACGCGGCCTTCTCCAATAGCTCGGATCGTGTTTGCCTGTTGCGGAGGGAGTTGACTCAGGAATCCTTCGTCCGCGCCCGTCGCCGGGTTCAGCGTGCCCGTGGTGGTAGTGCCGCCGGAGGCATCCATCTGGCCTTCGATGTTTCCCTTAACAGAGCCCCTCGCAACCGCTTCCGCCTTCTGGCCGGCTGCGGACGCCTCGGGGCCTGCCGTGGCTTGAATGTTCGCAACTTGATTCTGAGTTGTTGCCGCGCCGGTTGTGGTAATCTCTTGGGCCTTCTGCTGCGCCGCGCGTTCGTTCGCCCGATCGAGAATTGAACTCTGCAAATCTACGGCGGTCTGCAGGCTGTTAACAAGATCATCCTTGCCCGTGAAGTCCGGCTGTGCTTTCACAAGCCCCAGTCTGTTCTGCAGGGTCACCAAGCTATCTGGGCTCACATGGCCCCGTTCAGGATCGGAAAAGTTCAGCGCGGTGATGCCGAGAGAGTTCCGATCCGCCTGCGAGTAGTTTTGCCACATCTCCGGGGAAATGTTGGGCAAGCCTTGCGCTTTTAGGCGGGAATTTACGAAGTCCAACCCCGCGTTGGGATCACGAAGTTGGAGGGACAAAAGCTTATCACCAATGTGAATGTGCGCCATCTCCCCAACGCTGCCATCCGTAGCAGTGATTTGCGCCAAGTTATCCATCGCGGATTTAGTGTTGGCGGCTGCGCCCTGATCAAGCTGTGTTACTGCCCGAACAACAAACCCGGCCTTCTGTGCTTCGTCGAGTATCGAAAGCTGTTGTTGTTGTACAGCAAGCTGGTGATCAGAATCCCAGCTTTGCCACTGGGCATCGGCGCGGTTAGCGTTGGCCACCATCTCGGCTGCGCGCGCGGAAGCAAATTTCACATTAGCGGCTGCAACTTCCTGCCTCTGCTGATAGCGGGTCTGTGCGTCATTCGGTGCGATTGCCCCAGCGACGGCGCCAACAGCGCCCCCAGTGGCTAACCCGTACAGCACGCCTCGGAGTCTCCCGCCCAATCCTTGTAATCCCGCAGGGGGTGGTGGGGTGGCCGAGAGCGGCTCGCTTTATGCTGGATTGTTCTGCGGGGAAAGTGACCCTTGAAGAGTGCCGCTGCCTGTCGGTGTCGTTGAATTTGACGGAAGAGTGGAAGCATCAGGCATTGGCGCAGCCACAGCCTGAGACGATTGGTCCTGTGAACCCGGATTGTCTGCGGATGTTACGTCTGATGTACCCAGCGCATTCGCGAGTGAAGAAGTTATCGTCATAGTGATTCTGTGCCCTTCACAATGGCGTGCTCGCCTTCGAGCCGAATCGTGACTGGCCTCTGATAGTTTTCATCGAGCCTAGAAAGGCTCTGCCAAATGGTTAGGGTCATCTCGGGCGTTGGCGTTCGCTCGCCACTCTCTACCCTTGCCAGAAAGCTTTGACTCACACCCGCCTCTCGGGCCAGTGCTGACTGAGTTACGCGGATTCCTTCACGCGCGCTGCGGATCGCAGAACCGCTCGAGAGGGCTTCCATGATCGCATCTGCGAACGCTGCTCCCGACCCTCTTGTTTCCGTTGGCATAGATTTATTCTTGACCGTTCTATTTTTGCACCAAAGCCCTACCGAATTGTCAATACACTTCTGTACGTACGTTTTTGTGGTACGATGCCCGCATGGAATCGACGGAGCGGGATGCTTGGATCGCCCGAGGGTTTCAGCACGTGGCGTTCATCGAACTGGTTTGTACCTGTGGCACCTTCCGCACTGCTTCCCCCAAGCCGTTGAAGAAGTATCCTTGCCCTGAGTGCCACACAACCCTGCCCGCAAGAATCATCGCGGAAGGGCTCACTAAGCGTGACACGGGCCCCTGGGAACGTATTGCGAAGCCCTACCGCTTTGGCCGCAACTACCACATCTAGGGCTGAAAAAGTGCGCTGGGAGTAACCTAGGCTCTGCCGTTGCTCGGGGGGGAAAGGCAGCTCAACGAGTGTAATGGCCTGTTTTCATCAGTTAATACTCCGAGCCATTCTTCTCGCTTGTAAGATGGTTCCGTATCTCTGCCTAGAAAGAGGACCGGAAAGAAATTGATCATATTGTCGGCACTAATCTCACTGGTTATCGCTGTCCCCGTGGTAGCTGGCTTCATAAGCAGCCGGAGACAACGCACCGTTGACCGTCGGCACTTCGCGGCATTTGTGGGATTCAGCGCAGCCATTGTTGCGCTTGGTGCCATAATCGCTGCCATCGCTGCCACCATTGTCTGGCTCAAACCGCCCCAGAGTCCGTACGATCATCCCGTGGAACAAGGGTTCGTAGCTATTTTGTGTATCATCGGACTCCTGTCGACAGGCATTGCTTTCATCGCTGGTTTGTTCAGTGGCGGAATTCGCCGGGTCGCACTTGTTCTTTTCGTACCCGCTATGGCCATAATCTGGTTGCTGGCAGCGTTCAGCAATTTCGGGGCATAAGCAGATTTCCTGAAGCGTCGTGGTAGCGGGGTCAGCTCGATTCATCCGTAGATGATGAAAAATCGCGATTACACTCACTGACCTAGGCCCTGCCGCACGGTTGGGACTCTGGGGGCCTCCCGGTGGCCGCTTTAATAGGGCAAAGGCATCCTTTTCCCACGCAAAGGCCTCAGAAGCTGCGCCTAACTGCTCTCGGCGAAGCTGCTAACCATCCCACTTTTCAGGCATTGCTTCGCCCGTGCCAGCCTGGGACATAGCTAGGGGGCCGCATTGCCAGTCAGTAGCACACGGGTAGCAAACAAGGAATAAATTCCTGCCTTTAATTAGCCTATTCAATCACTTAGAAGGTATGAGCGTCTGGTTAATAACCAACGGCGCGTCCTAAAACCGCGATCCGGGCCGCATTTGTCCAGCAACAAGGCAGCCGGACGCAAAGAAGTGTGTAGTTTGCGACGTGCGGCCAATTTTCGTTGAGGGTGGGCCTTAGCCTCCAAACCCCATTTTCCAGTCTGTGACACATGTGACGGATTGTCTATTTAGACCGTTACGTGCGCGCGCGTTATACGGGCGATATGTTGCGACCCGTCACATCCGTCACAACTTGCATAAAGCTGTACGGCGCGCCCACAGACTCGACACGCGCTACAGCCCCGCACAGTGCATCGGAATCCGTACTGGCATCTTGAGTGGAAACCCTGATCGCCAGTACATCTCGACTAGCTACGTCGAGCGGCAGAATCTAAATCTGCGAATGGGCGTCCGGCGCTTCACTCGGTTAACGAATGCGTTCTCAAAAAAGTTTGAAAATCACTGTCATATGGTTGCGTATTACAATTTCTGCCGCATGCATCAAACATTGCGCGTGACGCCTGCGATGGAAGCTGGGCTAAGCGATCGCGTATGGACTATTCAGGAGCTTGTTTCCCTGACGGAGCATCGTGGGGTTAAGCGCATGGCGGCATGATTCACTCTATAGGATCACATCCCGCAGGGATGAGTTTACCGCCAAATTCCCGCACATCCGACATTCTTTTGATCCTCGAAATATCCACATTCTTTGGAAGAAGATACGCTTGTCTCCACATGCTGCCAACCTGTGGTGGGTTTAGCGCCGCGAGCGCTTTCATCATGTCCAGAAGTTGGGGAGTGAATTTTGCTTCGATAGTAATGGGGGACTTTGTAATCGTGAACGGTGAACTCATCGCAATTGTCGTATCTTGTAAATAATCCATTGCTGGATTGGCTATTCCACACGACATCGCAACATAATATTTCCCGCTATATTCCATAAGTTTAGATGTGTCCAATGAGTCGTAACAACCATCAGACACATTTCCCCACGCCAAAATGATGCCGCCCAGCGGCTGTTGCCCGAGGTGAAATATATACGGAATCCAAGCCAAGACAACAAGAATACCCATGCCAATCACTGGCCAGTAACTCAATCTTTTAGCGGCTGTCTCCGTACCACGAACCTGAACTGGAGCGGCAGCCATCATGATTCGCACCTGCCAATACATGAGGGCCATAGACGCCACCCCAATGAATGCCATGAAAATATCCATTTCGCGCACCTCCGCCTAGTCAAGAGTTGCCCCCTTCTCTTGACCTTCGAAAGGGTACGCTTTTGCCGTGACTTTGTGGATGAATTCAAAACAGCCCACTACCGCGGCAGGAATTGATCCTGAGTCACGCAACGTCGGATTTTAGCCCTATGCCTACAAACATCTTTCCTGCGCGGGTGTGCTCTCCCCCGATTCCGCGTTCGGTGAGCTCCTGGGCAAAACTCTTTTGTGAACCTGGCCGCTCCTCGCCTTTCTCACACCATGACTTGAAATTTTGGAAGAGGGCGCTCGAGTTCGTTGCAAAGGTGTTGTTTAGAACGCAGCAATCTTCGATCCAGCGCCCTAGCTTGTCCTCGTTGGCGAGATAGTCCTCAGTCGCGGACAGTACCACTTGCGGAGGATTCAGCCCTTCGCGCTGCCATGCTAGGCAACCATCAATTGCCCACTGCAAAATTCCGGGCCATTCGGCCTTCAGTTTGTCAGCTAGGTCCAGATCGCGTTCTTCTTTCGCGATGACCACGGTAAACGGGATCAAGTGAATGCGCCGGCGGATCGCTTCGTTCACCGCCCGCAGTCCGGGCTTATGATTCCCGAAAATTACCAGCTTGAACTGCGGAGTGTATTCGAAACTGTCGCAGCGCATGAACCGAGCACGCACAGGATCGCCGCCCGTCAGAGTTTTTATCTTTGCCTCATCCCATCGGCGCCCCGAGGTAGTCTCGGAGGCCGACACCATCCGCGAACCGCGCATAACGGCCAAGGAAGTGGGATGCTCGGGATTTTTCGACTCGCAGAACGTCTCCATCGAAGCGGCCTGGGCATAATCTGCCAGCACTTCATGGATAGTGTTGACGAAAGTTCCCTTTCCGTTCGCGCCCGTGCCATAGAGAAAAAACAACGCCTGCTCGGTTGTCCTTCCGGTACAGCAGTAACCAGCGACCCGTTGAAGGTAGCTTATGAGCTCGGGATTTCCGCCTGTAACGCGATGAAGAAAGTTGAGCCAGATCGGACACGCCCCTCGGGGCGAAACTGCGGTCACTTTGGTGACGTGTCGGCCCTGGCGGTGCGGAAGCAATTCTCCGGTTTTCAAATTGAGGTATCCGCCGGGCGTGTTCAATGACCATGTGTCCGCGTCGAACTGGTCTGGCGTTCTCGCATGCCGCGGATCACACCGGGCAAGACGTTCGACGGCGCTCACGGTCACTGCAGAATTGATCTTTTTGGCTACTGCCTTTTCTTTGTCACTGCACTTGGCCGACTCTTCCCTACAGACTTTCCGGGCACTATCGAAAACGCTTAACTTCTGGTCATCTTGGTATCGGCAACCGTCCCAACGAAGCCATTTTCCCCAGAGCGGCACATAGAGCAAGGCATTGTCATGCTTGGCCGTGAATCGCAGCGCTAGGTTATCGTCGGAAAATTCCGGCGAAATCAGTTCGCCCAGGTCGGGATCTTGCTGTGCTGGATTTGCGTCCGAAAACGAAAGGGGAAACCCGAGAGTAATTTCAGACATGGTGCGCCACTCCAGCAGGGACAATGCAATGCAGTTGTTCGCGGATTAAAGCGGCGATCTTGTCCGGATCTGCTCCCGTCTCGGTAGCGGAAGTCACCAAGCCCGCTCCCATCCGCTCCAACTGGCGGAGCTTAGATTTCTTACGAACTAGGGCAACATGGTGAAGGATGTGCGCCCGTTCGATAACTATGCCCTCTAAGAGGCTGCTAACTACAACATAGTCACCCTGAGAGCCGCCCAGCTGTTCTGCTACCAGCACATAATCAATGGGCGATTTGGTTTCCACGAGAGCGAGAATCGCCGCGAAGATTCGGCGATGATCACTGAGACTAAAGTCGTTCACCGCTAGCCCGGATGCAGCCGCTTGCGAAAGCAATTCTGGGGCTTCGATCAATCCGCCAAGCACCACCCTTTCCGCCGGCAAGCTGACAGGCGAGATGCGCTGCTGGCTCACTTCCCTTGTTTCGCTAGCACGGGATGTCGTTGTCATCAATCGTCACCCCGCTCACTTTTGTCTCTTGCGCTGTGCGTAACCAACCGCACAGAGTTTTGTGCGCATTCAAGCCCCGTCTGCACCCTGCGGAATACTTCGCTGACGTGAGCAGGGGCGCCCCGGAGCAACCGGCGCTCGAGGACGGCGCTTGCTTTCTGGATATGCTGATGAAACCTTGCGAGATGAAAAACGTTCTCGCCTTCAGTGAAATTATTGCGGTTGTCCGAGCCGCTTTCCGGACCAGATTGTGGTATTGCTGACATTGTCCATTCCTTCCGCCTAACTCGCGCGGGGCACTTAACCCAGGTTCCGCGCGAGGTTTTTCAAACAATTGCCAGTTCACGCTCGCTAGGATGAACCTTGCGAGACTCAACGAATGCCGCTAGATCGTTGACGTCGTACATCACGCGGCTGCCAATCTTGACGTATGGCAGGTTATAGCGCTTGTGAAACCGCCACGCCTGCAACGTCAGAGTTGATACTCCGAGAAATTCTCCCGCGGCCTCAGCGTCTACTAACTGATGTTTTTGCATTTGGCTGTAACCTCCAGCAACTTGCTGTTCCTTGCCGTTGCTCAATTGCATACTACCGAGGTCGCGGGGAATTGCGAAGGGCGTTAGGCGGGCGTTTTCCGGGCGTGCGAAGGGCGTCTTGGGATGGCTTTGATAAGCGATTGTTCTGCTGGGCGAACCGATGGATGGGAATTACTCTGGCAGTAGGTCGGCCGGATGAACGGGCCGACTAAGCTTTCCAGATAAGGCATCTGCAATAGCGCGGGCCGTGCCTGGGGACGGTTTCTGGCGTCCGCGTTCTATGCGGCCTAGACTGCTTTCGTCAATACCGACTGTGCTAGCTAGGCCACCTTGAGTTAGGCCGGCCTCTGTACGCAATTTCTTTAGGGTCTGTTTCGCCGCCTTATGTTCCCGCTCACCCACTCGCTGCGTGTATTCGCCCTGGAGCCATTCGATGTCTGCCTTACGGCTCGATAAACTCTCGATTTCTCCCAACACACTAAGCCGCTTGAAAGCATGACGGGCACCCATAGCAGTTATCGACGCTAGGGCTTGCGTCTTCGCAGCGATCTCCGCTTCCACTGCTATTAGATTTCGCTTGCAGGTCGAGACTCCGCGTTCCACCTGTTCAATAGGCATTGCGCGGATTTCGTCTCTCGTGCGCGCTCGCTCCGTTTCCTGAATCATTGCTCACCCCCTGCCAGCAAGCCCGCCACATTCCCCGCTTGCAGCATTGCATCTGTTGCGAGATTCACCGCTGCGCGAACCGGGTCGAGGTTCAGCCGCGCATAGATCGCGGTTGCGCTGGAGCCTGCGCCGTGTCCTAGACTCTTGCCGATGATTGGCAGACTCGCACCTGTCGCGGCTTCCCACGATCCTAATGTGCGCCGTAAGTCGTGCATCCGAAGATCACGCAAACCAGCGTTCGGGTTTTCCTTCTGGAAATCGGCTTCCGTTTTTCGCTTGTTCGCTGTCAGCCAGTGCTGCTTTTGCATAGTGGCCGCACGCGCTAGGATTCGCTTCCATGCTGTTTTAGGTTCGACTAGATGGCCGCACTTGCCGGCGCCTGGGAATACCCACTCGCTTGTAGACGTTGCTCTCCGAGTCTCAAGAATCGTGAGAACGTAGGGCGAGAGAGCAAGATTGATGGTGTCTCCGGCCTTCGCTTTCGCGGCTGGGATCGTCCACGTTGCGCGGTCGAAATCCAGTTCGTCCCACCGCATCGCTTGCACGTTGCCGCGTCGAGCACCAGTCAACAGCGCCACTAACAAAAAATCGCGGATCGTCGTATTCGGTTCCGCTTTCAGGCTCTGAAAAAAGGCGCGGAGTTCGTTGCCGTCCATGAATCTCTCGCGCTTCACTTCTGCGAATGGCGTAACGCCAGTGGCAGGATTCTTCCCCTCCCATCCCCATTCGATAGCTCGCGCAAAAATCGTGCTGAGTAATTCGACTAGCCTGTTCGCGGCATAGTGGCCGCGTGTGCGCCCGATGTGCGCGTGCAATCTGACTACGTCGGGAAGCGTGATGCTCGAAATCTTTCGGAACTGCCAGCCGTGCAGATGCAGCTTGAATGCGCCTTCATCGTCGCGCCATGTTCGTTTGTGAACCTTGGCGTAATCGTCTAGGTAACGCTGGAATAATTCCGAGAGCGTCATCTCATCGCGGACGGCGCGCTTTTTCTCTGCGGGATTCTTGCCGTCTGCGATTGCTGCATTCATCTCCTCGGCCTTGCCTCGCGCCTGCTCAATGGACAGGTCGCAGCATGGCCCGATGGTGATCCGCTCCGGCCTGCCTGCGACCTTGCGGTAAAGAATGAAACTCTTTTTTCCCGCCGGAGAGACAGCCACGGCCAGCCCGCGAACCTTCGTGTCGTAGAAGTAAGCACGCTGCCCGTTGACGGGCGCGGTTAGAACCTCGATTGCCTTCTTGGTGAAGTTGAATTTCCGTTTTGGCTGTGCTACCCGTGTGCTACCTTTGGTAGCAATCTGGAGCAAGTTTGAGCTATTTGGAGCCATTTTGTTCACCTCGGCGGCCAAGGTAAATATAGCAGATAAACCTATGCCCAGCAAGGAGAAACAGTGGAAAACAAGGGCGGGCGAGTAGGACGGTAGTAGCACAGGAAGACGGCTACGAACCAGAGGGTCGGGAGTTCGAATCTCTCCGGGCGCACCATTTTTCCGTAGGCCGTAATCCGCCAGCTTTGGGTTCGTAATCTCACCTTTCTGGTCTGCACAGCCAAATTCGACCAATGTGAGCGTTCTTGTTCAGCGCCGGTTGCGCCAACCCAGCCACATCCCGAAACCGATGCCGGCCAGCAATGCTCCGGCCAGCTTCTTGCGGTCGGTAATCGGGACGAAACAGGTCGGTTGGTCACCGATTTCAATAACGCCAACCGGGACGGTTCGCACTCCTCCTCCTCCGCCCCCTCCTTCGCCGCGAGCGCTGGTATCGCCAACACCGCCGGTTCCAGCCCCGGCGCCGTAGGCATAGATTACTTTTGCAACCGGGATTACGGTCTTTCCATGGGCTGAGATCGGTTCGCCATAGATAGCTTTCACGCTGGCTTGGCCGAGAACGCTGTCCTTGAGTGATTGCAGAAGCGCAAGGCTGCTCATCGTAGAACTCCTTGAAACGAATTCGATGGACCAACTGCCACCACTGGAAATCCTAACCTCTAGCTCGGCAATTCGCCAGCGACTCGGCGCGGAGACTGGGGGACGCGGAGACTGGGGAATGTTATGATTCCCGCCGACAAGAGGAAATCCCATGCTGCTAGTTCTTCTCGCCCAGTGGAAGTTCGGACCATTCCGTCTTCAAGCGTTGCTGAGAGGTTCAGCCACGTCGATCGCTATTCTTTCTTTCGTGATTCTTTCTTTCGTGATGCTGAGCGCAACTGCTCTCGCTCAGTCGAAGGCAGCGGAACCGCTGACCGGGACGGTTCATGTGGATGTAACGCCGGGCCATGCGATCAACTCGTTCGATCCCGACAGCGCTCTGGGCAGCTCGATTGATGTCTTGTCTCGTACCGGGATCGACAGAGTTTACACGCCACATATCATCCAGGAATCCCTCTCTGCCGGATGGGGACCGATCACTTACCGCAACAATACCGAACTTCGCATGGCCGCCTGGCACTGGAACGAAAATGGCACCTGGAGCGACGCTGCGCACCGGAGTGGATACTTCACCGGCAGCACCGAACTCAAGCAGCCAACCCGCTACATCCTGGCCTACGCGCTGCCGCACCGCGGATTCGCGACTAGCGGGGATCGGCCGGTGCCAGGTCCGAATCTGACGTATTGGAAAAGCAATCCGTACCTGACCAGCAAGTTCACGGGCGAGAGCGACGCGCTGCATCCGCAGTGGGTAGTGGTGGATCTGAAGGCCGATAAGTCGGTGAACGCCGTACGCATCGCCTGGGCGAGCCCTTATGCCGCGTCGTATCAGGTGGAATATTGGACGGGCGGGGACGCGCTCGACTTCGATTTGGGTCCGAAAGGTGAATGGAAGGTTTTTCCCGCGGGCGTGTCGAACAATGCGCAAGGCGGAACGGTGACTCTGAAGCTCGCCGACGCGCCGGTTTCCACCCGCTTCGTGCGAGTTTTGATGACAGAATCTTCCAACACGTGCGATGAGCATGGCGCAGACGACGTTCGTAACTGCGTCGGGTACGCGATTCAGCAGATTGCTGTTGGCACGGTCAATGCCGGTGGGGATTTTGTTGAAGCGCCCAAAGATCCCGCCGAGAGCCGAACTACTTATTGCGTTTCGTCCATTGACCCCTGGCATTCGGCTGCTGACGAGTACGATGGGGGACCCTACCAGCACAGCGGCTTCGATCTTTTCTTCTCGAGCGGCCTGACCAACAATCTACCTGCCATGATTCCGGTCACCATGCTTTACGGCACGCCCGAAGATGCGGCCGCCCAGCTTGCCTACATTGAGGAGCGCGGCTATCGCATCAGTTACGTCGAAATGGGCGAGGAGCCCGACGGCAAACACACCATGCCCGAAGACTACGGCGCGCTTTATATCCAATGGGCCCAGGCTATTCACAAAGTTGACGCCAAACTCAGGCTGGGCGGACCGGTGTTTGAGGGCGTCAACGAAGACATCCGCGTGTGGCCGGACGCGCAGGGCCGGGTTTCGTGGATGGGCCGCTTCGTGGATTACCTTAAGGCGCACGGTCATCTTTCCGACCTCGCTTTCGTGTCTTTCGAGCACTATCCGTTCGAACCGTGCACCATCGCCTGGAAAACTCTGTACACCGAACCGCAGCTGATGAAGCACATCCTGCAAGTCTGGAGAGATGACGGCGTGCCTAAAGATGTGCCGCTAATGGTGACCGAGAATCACCTGGCCAACGAACTCACCGGACCCATGACCACGTTTTTTGCGGCACTGTGGCTGGCAGATAATGTCGGATCGTTCTTCGAAGGCGGAGGCACGGCCTTCTATCACTCGCCGATCCAGCCGGAGGGCATCCACAATACGTGCCTGGGTTGGGCTTCGTGGTCGAACTTCGTTTCTGACGAGAATTACGACATCAAGGGATATACGTCGCCCTATTTTGCCGCTCACATGATCAATCTGGAGTGGGTCCAGCACCGCTCCGGGGTGCATCTCATGTTTCCTTCTTCGACCGACATCAAGGATGCGGACGGCAATGTGCTGGTCACATCGTATGCGGTGCATCGGCCTGACGGAAACTGGTCCTTGATGCTGGTCAATCGGGACGAGAATAACCCGCACACCGTGCGCGTACAATTTGAAGATTCGCGAAACAAACAGAATGCATCGTTTCCCGGGCCGGTCGATTTTGTGACTTTCGGGAGCGAGCAGTACGTCTGGATTAACGACGGATTAAACAGTCATCCCGACCCGGACCATCCTCCGGTCGGGACGACGATCGCGGCAAGCTCACAAACTATATTCACTCTTCCGAAAGCGTCGATCACCGTGTTGCGGGGCAAGGTGGCGGGTTTGAAGGAGTGAGGCCGCAGCTCGAATCTGTTTTCAATCCTAAAACAAAACGTCCCAGACCCGGTTTGAGTCATGGGACGAATCGCTCGAACAGGTTCCTCCCCCGAGAAACTGTTCACCATCAA
>Ga0210405_10003160_pt1 | contig 16399 bp, 9 predicted proteins | sample IncBWH11MmetaG_FD_155492 | JGI IMG/M metagenome (GOLD analysis project Ga0210405, IMG submission 155492) | Forest soil microbial communities from Barre Woods Harvard Forest LTER site, Petersham, Massachusetts, United States - Inc-BW-H-11-M | ecosystem: Environmental > Terrestrial > Soil >... | reverse complement strand
GGCACCCGCCCTCGCGCACGGTCACTCTCTCGTCCTCGGTCTCAATACCCACGCCGGGCAAACGGTACAGGTCACGACTGGCCCCGAACAGCGGATGCGCCACACCTACGTGATTGGAGCGTCCGGAACCGGCAAGTCCACGTTGCTCCTCAATCTCGTGATCCAAGACATCGAGCGCGGTGAAGGCGTGGCTGTCCTTGACCCGCACGGGGATCTTATCGAGGAGGTGCTCGCGCATATCCCGGAACGGCGGTTCGCGGATGTGGTGCTCCTCGATCCATCCGACGAGGAGTACCCGGTGGGTTTCAACATCCTTTCCGCGCACTCCGAGCTTGAAAAGAATCTCCTCGCGTCGGACCTTGTCGCCGTGTTCCGCCGATTGTCAACGAGCTGGGGCGACCAGATGACATCGGTCTTGGGAAACGGGATACTCGCGTTCCTCGAAAGCGAACGGGGCGGGACGCTCGCCGACCTGCGGCGGTTCTTGATCGAGCCCGACTTTCGGCGGGAATTTCTCGTGACCGTGCGCGACCCCGGCGTCGTGTATTACTGGCAGCGAGAATTCCCGCTCCTCAAGGGCATTCCCCAAGGCCCGATCCTCACACGTCTCGATACGTTCCTGCGACCGAAACTCATCCGGTACATGGTCGGCCAGAAGGAAAACCGGCTCGATGTCGGCACGATCATGAACGAGGGAAAAATTTTCCTTGCGAAGCTCGCGCAAGGCGCAATCGGCGAGGAGAATGCGCACCTCCTGGGGGCACTCCTCGTCTCAAAGCTCCACCAGCTCGCGATGGGACGCCAACAGGTCGCGGTGGCGGAGCGCCGGAACTTCTACCTTTATATCGATGAGTTCCACAATTTCACAACTCCTTCGCTCGCCGCGATTCTCTCCGGCGCGCGAAAGTACCATTTGGGCTTGGTGCTCGCTCACCAGGAATTGCACCAGCTCTGGGATCGGGACACCGCGGTCGCGAGCTCGGTGATTGCGAATCCGTACACCCGCGTGTGCTTCCGGATGGGTGACTTCGACGCGAAGAAGCTCGAAGATGGGTTCTCGTTCTTCGACGCGAAGGACCTCCAAAACCTCGACGTTGGCGAGGCGATTTGCCGGATGGAACGGAGCGAGTATGACTTCAACTTGAAAACGCTCCCGCTCGCGACCGTCGAACCGGAGACCGCACGATTACGGCGGGACCGCGTTATCGCGCTGTCGCGCGAACACTACGCGGCACGGAAGAACGATGTGGAAGCGCTTCTCGCCCAAGCGATCCTTCCCGGTTCGAGGGGAATACCTGCAAAAGAAGCACCGCGAAGGGTGGAGGAACCGGCACAAGCAACGCCCCGTAGCGTTCCCGCTCCGCGTGCGAGTGAGCCGCCCGCGATGCGCGAGCCGCATCGCGATGCGGAAGTTCCCGTTCCGTCGCCTCCCATGGGTCGCGGCGGCGCACAGCATAAGTATCTCCAGGACCTCATCAAGCGGTGGGCAATGAGTAAGGGTTATCGCGCGACGATTGAACAGCAGATCCTCGACGGGATGGGCTCCGTCGATGTGGCGCTCGAACGCGAGGGGCAGTCCATCGCAGTCGAGATTTCGGTTTCGACGACCGTCGAGCATGAAATCGGCAACATCCAGAAATGCCTTGCGGCGGGCTTCGGCCATGTGATCCTTATATCCGGAGACCGCAAAACAATCGCGAGGGCGAAGGAAACCGTGGACGGGAGTTTGGGCGAAGAAGAACGAAAACGGGTGCGCGTCCTCACGCCAGAGGACTTCTTCGATTTTGTGGAAACCCTTGAGGCCTATGCTGCGGGCCGGGAGGAAACGGTGCGTGGATACAAGGTGAAAGTGCAATACCGGAAGGTCGCGGAAGGCGAACAAAAGGCCAGAAAACAGGCGATTTCCCAGGTCATTCTCGGGGCATTGAAGAAGCTCAAAAGTGACCATAAGTGATTCATTCCATTGCCGTTATTGTGCTTGCCTTCGCGCACGAAGAGCGATACCATCCCCACCCTGAACACGGAGGTTTCGATGCGAAGTGCAGGAGGTCACGAAGAGAATCGAGCGAAGTCTGTGGGCATCTGGATTCGCGTCTCGACGGAAGATCAAGCAAGAGGCGAGAGCCCGGAGCACCACGAAAAGCGCGCCCGCGATTACGCGGAACTGAAGAGTTGGCGCGTGCGCGAGGTCTACCACCTTGAAGCAGTGAGTGGTAAATCGGTGATGGGCGCACCGCAAACACAGCGGATGCTCGCGGACATCGCCTCCGGCCACATCACCGGCCTCGTGTTCTCCAAACTTGCTCGGCTCGCCCGGAACACGCGGGAACTCCTCGAATTCGCGGACATCTTCCAGGCCCACCACGCGGACTTGATTTCGCTCCATGAGTCCATCGACACAACGACCCCCGCCGGGAGGCTCTTCTACACGATGATCGCGGCGATGGCGCAGTGGGAACGCGAAGAGATCGCCGAACGGGTCGCCGCGTCAGTGCCGGTCCGCGCGAAGCTCGGAAAGCCACTGGGAGGACAGGCTCCCTTCGGCTACGCGTGGAAGGACCGCCAACTCGTCCCGCATCCCGAAGAAGCGCCAGTCCGGAAGCTGATCTATGAACTCTTCCTCCAGCATCAGCGAAAAAAAACCGTTGCCCGGCTCCTGAACGACGCGGGGCATCGCACGCGCACGGGCGCTCGATTTTCGGATACGACGGTGGAACGCCTGCTCCGCGATCCCACGGCGAAGGGAGAACGGCGGGCCAACTACACGAAAAGCCTCGGCGACAACAAACGCTGGGTCATAAAACCGGAGTCCGAGTGGGTGCTCACAGCGGTCGAACCCATCGTCACACAAGAACTCTGGGAGCAGTGCAATCAAATCCTCCGTGATCGGAGCAACGGAAAGCGGCCTGCGCGGAAGCCGGTGCATCTCTTCGCCGGATTTGCCTTTTGCACCTGCGGCCAGAAAATGTACGTGCCTTCAAATTCACCGAAGTACATCTGCTATCGCTGCCGAAATAAAATCCCGGTGACGGACCTCGAAGCCGTCTTCCACGAACAACTTAAATCGTTCTTCTTTTCGTCGTCCGACATCACCGCGTACCTGCAACAAGCTGACGGAACGATCAAGGAAAAGCAGGAATTGCTCGATGCCCTGGAGACGGAAGCGCATAAGACCAAACGCGAGATGGATAAGCTCTACAACCTTTATATAGCAGACGAAATCAGCCGGGATGGATTCGGAGCAAGGTACCATCCCCTCGAAGAACGCCAGAAGCAGTTTGCCGATCAGATGCCCCACCTGCAAGCAGAGATCGACTTCCTCAAGGTCCAATACTTGGCAAGCGACGAGATTCTCGCCGAAGCCAAGGACATCTATTCCCGCTGGCTCCAACTTGAGCAGTCAGAAAAGCGCAAAATCATTGAAAACATTACGGAAAAGATCGTGATCGGCAAAGAGGATGTCGCGATCAACCTCTGTTACTTGCCATCCTCCGCTGAAATCATGACAGGTAGGCAACACAACCTCAGGGATTCATGGCAGCGGCCAGCATGAAGCGCGCAGGAAAAGTGAGCGACATGGCGGCCCGGGAAATGGTGACAGTGCCATCTTCGAGGGGCTGGCGCAAGACTTCAAGAACGTTGCGGGGAAATTCCGGCAGTTCGTCGAGAAAAAGCAATCCGTTGTGGGAGAGCGAGACTTCGCCGGGCCGCGGGACTACGCCTCCACCGATCAGTCCGGCATCGGAGATGGTGTGATGCGGCGAGCGGTAGGGGCGCTTGCCGACCAGGCCACTGCCGGGGTCGAGCACTCCGGCCACACTGTGAATCTTGGTGGTCTCGAGCGCCTCTTCAAAAGTGAGTGGAGGCAGGATAGTAGGCATGCGCTTGGCCAGCATGGTTTTGCCTGAGCCGGGCGGGCCGATCATGAGAATGTTGTGGCCGCCGGCGCAGGAGATTTCGATGGCGCGTTTGGCGGTTTGCTGGCCGCGAACGTCCTTGAAGTCGACGAAAAATTCCTGCGACTGCTTTAGCAGCGCATCGCCATCGGCTTTGAGTGGGACGATGCCGTTACCCGAGTTCACGAAATGGATGACATCGAGCAGCGAGCGCACAGGATAGACGTCGACGCCGCCAACCATGGCGGCTTCGCGGGCGTTGGCTTCGGGAACGACCAGCTTTGAAATCTTTCGGGTACGGGCTTCGAGGGCAATGGGAAGCGTGCCGCGAATGCCGCGAACACCGCCGTCGAGAGATAGCTCACCAATGAACAGGCAGTCCTCGATGGTCTTCTGAGTAAGGCCGCCGTAGGCGCCGACGATGCCGAGCGCCATCGGGAGGTCAAATCCAGAGCCTTCTTTCTTGATATCGGCGGGTGCAAGGTTGATGGTGATGTGGGTGGGTGGGATATCGTAGCCGCAGTTCTTCAGCGCGGCGCGCACGCGGTCGCGGCTTTCGCGCACAGCGGCATCGGGAAGGCCGACGGTGTGGAAGTGGTCCTGGTCGGTCTTTATGCCGGAGCAGTCAACTTCCACCTGAATAATGTTGGCGTCGATGCCGTAGACCGCGGCGCTGAGGGTCTTGTAGAGCATGAGCGCTCCGGCAAGGCACACCAAGGCCCGATGCCGGAATCTGGCTACATTACGCGTCGGGTGAAGTTTGAGGCTGTGATGGATGTCACGGGTGGCCTGTGGATAGGTGAGAAGTGTAACCAGCTTATCAGGGCTTGTGGAAAAGCCGCTCCCGAGGCACGAAGAACAATCACGGGGACTGAAGCCAACACTGCGACGTGAAAACATCAATTTGCACGAAGTGAAAACGCTGCGCATTTTCACTGGAACTGGCAGCCGCGGATGCGCCTGCACGATCGAACCTGGTGTTCTTTTGTATGCTTCACGGTCCGATGTTTTCCTCGAGAAGCCATCTAGGTTGGGTTTCCTAAGGTTTTGATTTCCTAAGGTTTTGAATTTCCTGCCGTGTGTCTTTCATGTTGTTGAAGCCCGCGTGGCCATCTTAGGGAGCGAAATAAGGCAAGTCAAATGCGTGCAACCCGACCTGTCCGTGATAGACCTAGAGTAACCAGACTGTCCAACAACAAGAGTTGTTCCGCTCCGGCTATACGTTTACGATGATCTAGTTGCGACGGGTCCCCGCTCGATACTCACGCGTAAGGTAATTTTTCTCATGAGCCAGGCTTCTTCCGGCGCACCTCGGCCCTCCCGGCCTCCGCAAAATCTGGAACGCGAAGAATCTCAGCTTTGGCGCTGGATTCTGTTGTTCATGGTGTTGCTGGCGGCGGGCTTTGCGGCGCTGGCCTGGGAACGCCTGCAGGGCCTGCCTTACCACCTCGGGCCGATGGCGTTGGGCGTGCTCGCTTTGTCCGTTTTGCTTGCGGTGTATGCCTACGGACGACGGCGGGAAGTCGGCGAACTCAAGGTGTTGCTGCAGGACCTGCAGGAGCACGCAGGCGCGGCCCCATCGGAGGAGCAACTCGACCATCTCAACCAAATGATTTCCCGCTCGCAGCGCAGCTTCAAGGAGCTGATCGATTCCTTTGAGGATGCTGCCTGCGCCGTCTCTTTGGATGGCACTCTGCGCACCGTAAACAAGAGCGTCGCCGACCTCGTGGGACAACCCTACACCTCGATTATCGGGCACAAGTTTTTCGATTTTATCGAGGAGCCGACGCGGAACAGCGTGGAGGCGGGGTTGGCCCGCTTTCTAGAGAGAAGGCACTGGGCCGGGACGGTGCGGGTGCGTTTGAAGGACGATTCGAGGCCGCGGTACTTCGATTGTGTGCTAAACGCAATCGTGAAGAGCGATGAAGTGGTTGGAGTCAGCGTGCTGGGACGGGATGTGACGGGACAGCACGAGAAGGAGATGCGCTTCACCGAACTCTTTGAGACGCTGCAGGAGGGCGCTTACTTCAGCACGCCAGAAGGCCGACTGCTGGATGCGAATCCGGCGCTGGTCAAGATTCTGGGATATGCGACGAAAGAAGAATTGCTGGGGTTGGATGCCAGCAAGTTGAACGTGGACCCCGCAGCAGCGCCTGTGCTGGGGCGGGCGGCTGACGATGGCGGGCAAGTGAGAGCTCGCGAGATTACATTGCGAAAGAAGGATGGGAGCGCCGCGGTATTTCTAGAATCGTCGCGCGCGGTGTGGGATGCTGCGGGAAAGCTGATCCGCTACCAAGGCACGCTAATCGACGTCACGGAAAGGCGGAAGCTGGAACGGCAGGTGATGCAGCAGGAGGAATTCCGCCGGTATTTGCTGGAAAGTTTTCCCGACCTCATTCTCGTCGTCGACCTGCAGGAGCGTTACACATTCGTGAGCTCAAGAGTGCGCGACTTGCTGGGATATGCACCCGAGGATCTGATGGGGAAAAAGATCTCGGAGACGGAGGATCACTCGCCGGAACTGGCGGCGCTGTACCACGACGTGGTTTCCGGCGACCGGGTCTTTGGATCATCTGAGTATAGCGCGAAGCATCGCGATGGAAGCTGGCGCACGATGCGAGCCTCGGCCAGCCAGTTGTTCGACGCGGATTCTAAACCAGGGGGCGTGATCATTTCTGTGCGCGACATCACTACCGAGAAAAAACTCGAGCAGCAGATTGTGCAGAGCGAGCGTTTGGCCGCCATGGGAGCGATGATTGGCGGAGTGGCCCACGAGTTGAACAATCCGCTGACCAGCATTCTGGGGGTGAGCGAACTCTTGCAGGATAGCCAGACCACGGACTCGGCGCGCAAGCAAGTCGCAATACTGCAGCAACAGGCACGGCGCGCGGCTGAGATTGTTCACAACCTCACCTATTTTGCGACGCCGCCGGCGCCGGGGAAGACTCGCGTCAATCTCGTTGAGATTGTGGACCGCACGCTCAACTTGCACGCTTACTCGCTGCGGAAAAACAGCATCACGGTGGACTTTCTTCGCGAGCCCGGACTACCTTACGCCGAGGGCGATCCTCACCAACTGATGCAGGTGTTTTTGAATTTGATCCTGAACGCGGAGCACGCGATTCGCGAGGCCCGCAATCGCGGGACGTTACGAATCCGGCTGGGACAAGGCGTGGAGACAGTTTGGGCGAGCTTTCAAGACGACGGGCCGGGGATTCCGAACGAGACGCTGGCCAGCATCTTCGATCCGTTTTATACGACGAAGCGCCCAGGGCGCGGAACCGGGCTTGGGCTAAGCATCTGCAAGTCGGTGATGAAGGAACACAACGGCACTATCGAAGCCGCGAACGCCCCCGGAGGCGGAGCGGTGTTTACGGTTACGCTGCGGGCAGCGGTGGCGACAGCGAGCTAGTTAGTCTCTTTCTACAGCCATCGCAACGGCATTGCCTCCACCAAGGCATAAAGCGGCGATTCCTCGCTTCACGTCGCGGCGAATCATCTCGTAGATCAGCGTCACCAGAACGCGAGCGCCGCTGGCTCCGATGGGATGTCCGATGGCGACCGCGCCACCGTTCACGTTAACCTTGCGAGGATCGAGGCCAAGCTCTCGTATTACGCCCAGCGCCTGAACCGAGAAAGCTTCGTTGAGTTCGTAGAGATCGACGTCGTCGGCTTTCCAGCCGGTTTTCTCCCAGATTTTTCGCACGGCATCGACGGGGGCCATCATCACCCACTTCGGTTCGACGCCGCTGGTGGCTTGCGCGACGATGCGAACCATCGGTTGCGCTCCGAGTTCTTTCGCGCGCTGCGCGCTGGTTACGACCACGGCAGCGGCCCCGTCATTTACTCCGGGAGCGTTTCCGGCAGTGACGGTTCCATCTTTCTTGAAGGCGGGCTTTAATGAGCGGAGGGTTTCGAGAGTCGTATCCTCACGCGGGGACTCATCTTTTTCGAAGAGCACAGGGGGCTCGCTTTTCTTCTTCGCGGGAATCTCAACCGGCACGATCTGAGACTTGAAACGGCACTCTTTCATCGCGGCGACCGCCTTGCGATGCGAGTGGACGGCGAACTCATCCTGCTCTTCGCGCGTGATGCCGTATTTCTCGGCAACGTTCTCGCCGGTGATGCCCATGTGATAGTCGTTGTAAATGTCCCATAGGCCGTCGTGCACCATGGAGTCGATAACCTGGCCGTTGCCGAGGCGATATCCCTTGCGCGCTTGCGGCAGCAGGTAAGGAGCGTTGGTCATGGACTCCATGCCGCCTGCGACCACGATGGAACTGTTTCCGGTCTGCACCGCTTGCGCCGCGAGAGCGACTGCTTTCAATCCTGAGCCACAAACTTTGTTGATTGTCATGGCACCTGTTGCAGGAGACAATCCTCCGAAGATTGCTGCCTGGCGCGCAGGATTTTGTCCGAGTCCCGCAGGAAGCACGTTGCCCATGATGCACTCATCGACTTGATCGGAGTTGAGGTTTGCACGCTTCACCGCTTCGCGCACCACGATCGCGCCGAGCTTCGGAGCGCTGAAATCAGCCAGACTGCCCTGGAATTTTCCTACCGGTGTACGACAACCAGAGATGATGACAACATCGTCGAAAGCCGCCATTGATCATGCTCCCGCGAAGATTTCGCAACTGCCATTATAGATGCAGCAGCAGGCCGAAACGGTGAACTTCTGTGATTGTGGTGTTCGGCGTTCGATCCGCATTGAGATCGAATGCTTCATCAGGCGCAGTGTATGTCGATTGCTTTTTCTTGTTGGTTCGCATTGAAGATTACACGCGAATCTTGTCTTCGGATGCAGCGACGATGAAAATTCTCCGCTGACTCTCAACCACCAGTGACTTTGGTACACCACCGCACGCTACACCTCATGCATTTTTTTCTTGACTTCATTTTGAATGAACTCTATACAATCAAATAGTTGCAACAATTCATCGTTGCAGATTTTTCCATGAACAATGGAAGGGAGAATAGAACCAATGGCAACCAAGAAAAAGGCAAAGAAGAAAAAGAAGCATTAAGAAAGTCTGTACGAGTCAAAAGGGGACGCCAAAAGCGTCCCCTAAGTTTTTGTGCGGAAGATTTTGTTCGGCGGTGCTCTCGATGATCTTTTCTATTTCAGTTCGAGGGGTTCGCGGTGCTCTTCGCCAGGTTCGGCACCCGCTTCTCTCGCTCGGGGCACAGTCCGCGAAAGGCGCAGAAGTTGCAGTGGTAGTCGATCTTTGCGTCAAAGTTGCCGTCTGCGATTCCGCGAGCAACGGCCAGCACTCGCTCTCGCGCCTCTTTTAATTGGAACTCCGAACGCTTCGAGACCACGGGGACATTGCCTTCCAGGTTGTGAAAGACCAACTGGCCGACGTTGTACCCCCATTTTTCGTGCGCGGCCATAGCGTAAATCGAAAGCTGCAGGCTGTCGTCGGCATCCTCCTGCGAGCAGGCCTTGCCCGTTTTGTAGTCGACGACTGCGACCGTGCCATCGGGTGCGCGATCGATTCGGTCGATCCGTCCAGCAACTTTGGTTCCCGCAATCTTAATGTCGAACCACTCTTCCGTGTGCAGGACTTCCCTGTGCGAAACTCCCGCCGCGGCAGAGGATCGCGTTCCGGCAAGGAAATCGCGAAGTTGCTCCAACCCCTGGTTGAGATACAACTCCCGCTGATATTCGTCCTGAATCCCGGAGGCGGCCAGATCGTCCTTAAAGAGCTGCAACAACTCTTCGTCGGACTTTACTCGATTCAGACGGATGGAATCGTAATAAGTGCGAAGCACGCGATGAATGGTCGCACCATACTGCGCAGCGGCATGCAATTGCCGGGACAATTTCCACTCGCGTTCAAACTTAAACTGCAGAGGACAGGTCTCGTAGGTCTCGACTGCGGTTGCGCTCAACCGCGTGTCCAGACCTTCGATGGCAGGCAGCGCAAGCCACGCGGGTAAATGAGAACCCTGGGGGTAAGAATCATCTGCTGCCGCGGCAATCTCGATCAACTCGGGCTGGGAAGGCAGCGCCGCCCGCGCCCTGAGCCACGGATGCAGCGTGGCATTACAGAGCAGCTCGCGCATGAAGCCCGCAGGAGTTTTATCGCGGCCGATTCCCTGCTTTCCGTAAATGTGCAGCGAATCTTTGGCGCGAGTCATCGCGACATAGAAAAGACGGCGTTCCTCTTGATCGTGGAACGTCTTGTCATCCCCACCCGTGGCCGAATCGGGATCGCGAAGCTCGCAGGGGAACTCGACTAAGGTCTCACGATAACTGGCAGGGAACGATCCGCGGGTTGCGCAAAGAATGAAAACGTGAGAGAACTCGAGACCCTTGGCGCCGTGCGCCGTCATCAGGCGAACCGCGTCCTCATTATCGTTTGAAGCCATCGGAATTACGCCGCCCGCCTGGCGGAAATAGTCGAGGTACTCGATCCACTCGCCGAGTTCTTTGGTTCGCGTGGTCGCCTTTTGTTCCCAGTCGGCCGCAAACTTGAGAGCGGCTTGCAGGATTGCGGAACGGAGATCGAGGCAGAAATGTTTTCCGATTATTTCGAGAGCGGCGCGAGCTTTAGCGTGCTTTCGTTCGACTTCCTCTCTTGCCTGACGAATGGTTTCGAGCACCGCTGGGCCGCCGGAGACTGTATCTAATACGGATGAAAGAGGAACGACGCCTCCTTCTTTCGACTCCTGAGCGATGGCACGCAGGGCAGCCCGCAGCTGTTCCGGATTCACATCGAATTGCGGCAGCGCGGCAACGCGAAAAAGGCTGGGGTCCGATCCAAGATCGACAACGACCGCGACGCAGGCGAACAAATCCCGCACTTCGGGCGTATCGCTCACGTCCATGTTTTCGATGGAGAAAGGAATCTCGCGGTCGGCCAGTTGCTCCACAACCTGATCGCGGTGAACGTGCGACCGGTAGAGCACACCGAAATCCTTCCACTTGCATCGCAAACGCCGCTGCGTATCTTCGATGATCCGAGCAACGTCAGGAGCTTCGGCATCTTTCGCGGCAAAGGAGACCGCTTCGACGGGAAACGCGGCGAGCATCTTTCCTTCGTTCCTCGCTTCTTCTTCGCGAGCCGATTCCAAAGGAGTTCTGCGGTAAGCCAGCGCCGCAGGTTTGCCTGCGGCAAAGACAGGAGGGTTCTTATCCACGACGGCAAAGGCGCACTGAAGAATTGGACTGGTGGATCGGCGGTTCTTGCCGAGCACAACCAGCTTTGTCTCAGCAAAATGCCGGCGGAATATGTGAAACGCGGCACTGGATGCGCCACGGAAGCGGTAAATGGCTTGATCGGGATCTCCGACGGCAAAGACATTGCCTACGTCACCGGCCAGAGCCGCGAGCACCTTGATCTGCGCGAAGTTCGCGTCCTGAAATTCGTCGACGAGAATGAAGCGGGCGCGAGACCGCCCAGTGGCCAGCAGGTTCGCGTCATTAGTGAGCAGCTCGTGAGCCCGCGTGATCATGTGTCCGAATGTGCCCAGATTTTCCTGGCGCAGCCAGCATTCGGTTGTGGCGAAGACGCGCTCGATTTCCTGGCAGCGCGCGATGATTTCGTCATCGCTCAACTGATCTTTTGACTTTGCGACGCGGGGAACCGGCAACTCGCCTCGCTGCAGGCGCGATACGTATTCGGCATATCTTTCGGGCGTCACCAACTCGTCGTGACAGCGACTGAGAAAACCGAGTAAATCGTTGAGGAATTGCCCGGTGTTGGCCGCGCGAATGTAATGTTCCAGGTGAAGTTCACGAACTCTTTTGCGCAGAAAGATCCACAAGTCTTTTTCATCAAGGACGCCGAAGCCTTGCCCAGCGCGCTTCAGGATATCGAGACAGTAGTCATGGAATGTCGCCGAGTTTATCTCGGTGCCGAGGAGGGCGCTTACACGATCACGCATCTCTTTGGCAGCGGCCACGGTGTAGGTTAGGGCCAGCACTTCATTGGGCTGCGCATGCTGCTGCTGCACGAGGCGAGCGATCCGGTGAATCAAGACGGACGTTTTGCCGGTGCCGGCGCCGGCCACCACCAGCATCGGTCCCGCAAGATGTTCAATAGCTTCGCGCTGGCGATCATCGGGAGTGAACGGGCGCAATTTTGGTTTGGGAGCAGACATCCGGGGTCAGAATATCATTCTGTTTGAAGTGGCGAGTGTGGAGAAAAGCGTCGAGCTTCGCTCGATTGGACAGCCGAGGGCGACTGTCCCTACATGAGTGTGGTTGCAGCCGAGAAAGGTTCCGATCACATTAATCGTCAAAGCGCGGAAAGAATGGAGGCAACAATGGCAGTGGCGGCGATTGCGGCAGTTTCGGCGCGGAGGATTGTGTTGCCGAGCGAAGCGGAAATCCATCCGGATTGTTGAAAGGCGGCAAGTTCGTCTTCAGTCCAGCCGCCTTCCGGACCAACCGCCAGAACGAATTGGGCGTCTTTGGCACCGTCGTCAGCCATGTGGGAAATCAGGGCATCGCGCAGCGAGGTCTGGTCTTCCGATTCCGCGAGCACGATCCGCGTGGACTCTAAAAAGCTCAAGGACTCCGAAAGCTTGATGGGGGTGGCGATCTCTGGTGGAGAGGTGCGGCGAGACTGTTCGGACGCTTGGCGCGCAATGCGCTGCCAGCGCTCGATTCGCTTCGCCGAGGCAGCGGCCAGATGAGTGTCGGTGCGTCGCGCGATCACGGGCACAATTCGCGAGACACCAAGCTCGGTGCATTTCTCGATCGCCCACTCCATGCGGTCGAATTTGAAGATCGCCAGAAGCAAGGTGATGTGCGGCAATCCAGAGCTGGAAATCTCTTCGGCTAGTTCGAACTCGACGCGGTCGTTTGTTAAGGACGTGATTCGGCCGCGGCGTACGACCGCGCTGGTTGCGATGTCGAAATCCTGCCCCACGCGGGTGCGCAAGACGCGGATCAAGTGATCGGCGTGAGGGCCCACCAGGGCCGCGTGATTCCCCGAAACTTCGTCGGCAATCCAACGACGGCGTGTCATGGGAATAGAGAATAGCAGCGCAATTGAGGTATGGTGTTACCGTACGTCGCCGCTAGCCGAACATTTCTTTTACTCTACCCAGCAGCGAGCGCATCAGCGGCTGATTGTCCACTTTCGCGGTGGCCTCAAGTTCCTGCAGCAACTCTTTCTGGCGCTTACTCAGCTTGGATGGAATCTGCACTCGGACTTCCACGTAGAGGTCGCCTTTGCCATGACCGTTCAGGACAGGCATGCCTTTGTTGCGGATGCGAAAGGTGGTGCCGGGCTGCGTGCCATCGGGAATCTTGAGCGTGTGCTCGCCATCGAGCGTGGGCACTTTAATCTCCGCACCCATCGCGGCTTGTGTTACCGAGAGTGGGACGGCGCAGTGTAGATCGTTCCCCTCCCTGATAAAAAACGGGTGCTCCTTGACGTGGAGCACAAGATAGAGATCGCCGGCCGGGCCGCCAAAAGCTCCAGCTTCGCCGCCGCTGGTAAAGCGAATGCGCGTGCCGTCTTCCACGCCCGCGGGAATCTTCGCGTCAACCGAGCGCTGCCGCAGCATACGGCCTTCGCCTTTGCACTTCGGGCAGGGATCGGTGATCACGTTGCCGGTTCCCTGACAAGTGGGACAAGTGCGCGCGATGCTGAAGAAGCCCTGCTGGTACCGCACCTGACCTCGTCCTTGACACGAACGGCATGCCGTGGGGGTTTTTCCTGGGGCAGAGCCTGAGCCGCGGCAGTCTTCACAGGTTTCGTGCCGGCGCACCGTGACGCGAGTTTCTGTGCCGAACGCGGCTTGTTCGAACTCGATGGTCAAGTCTTCGCGCAGATCTGCGCCGCGCTGCTGCCGGCTGCGACGGCGTCCGCCTCCGCCTCCGAAAGCATCTCCGAAGCCAAAGAACTCGCCGAAGATTTCTCCGAAGTCCTGGAAGACCGTAGCGTCGAAACCCGCACCCGCACCACCTGCTCCGCCGACTCCGGCATGGCCGTAGCGGTCGTATAGCGAGCGTTTGTCCGAGTCGGCCAGGATGGCGTAAGCCTCGGTCACTTCTTTGAACTTTTCTTCCGCGTCCGGATTGTTCGGATTCCGGTCGGGATGCCATTGCATGGCGAGCTTGCGGTAAGCGCTCTTGAGTTCTACTTCGGTTACCGTGCGGCTCACGCCCAGAACTTCGTAATAATCGCGTTTTGCGTTCGTGGTCAGAATAAGAACCTTTCTTTCTCTAGAAACTCAGCTTTAGCAATCCACTTTTAGCAATTCAGCGTTAACAACCCATCCTTAGCAACTCAGTCTCAAATCCCAAGTGAACATCTCAATTAGAAATCGTTAATATCCGATGAGAGGACCAATCTGGATTGAAGACTTAACGCCCCGGATTCCTTGCCACTTTCACCATGGCAGGCCGCAGCAGGCGATCCTTGTACTTGTAGCCGCGCTGTAACTCTTCCACCACGTGATGATCCGGAGCTTCGGTGGTTTCCACCATTTCAATGGCCTCGTGATAGTGCGGATCGAACGGCTCACCCTTCGATGCGATGGGATGCACCGAGAGCTTGGCCAGCGCGGATTGCAGCTGCTTATAAATCAGGTCGACCCCGTTGCGAAACTCCTCTGCATCGGACTTTACCTGCAGAGCGCGATCCAGACTGTCGACCACCGGCAACAGCGACTTGAGCGCATCCGCGGCAGCGTACTCGCGGAACTCCTGCTGCTCTCTGACTGTACGCTTGCGAGCGTTGTCGAATTCCGCTTGCTGGCGCGCCAGCCGGTCGAGGAGCGAGTCACGCTCCGCCTTCAGCTTTTCGAACTCTGTTTCCGACCCGGACGCACTCACTGCACTCCGTGAGGTCTCGGGTCCGTCGTTGCTGTCGCCGGCCGGAAGTTCACGCTCCAAATCCAGTGTGGACTTTTCTGCTTCTGATCTTCCTTCCGATCTGCCGTTTGCTTTCCCCATAACCAGCTTACTTACTCCGATTCATTCAAGATTTTGTCAAAGAGGCGCGCAATATAAGAAACCGCGGTAATCGTGTGCTGGTAGTCCATGCGCGTTGGGCCGATCACGGCCAACGATCCGACCATGTCGCTACCCGATCGTGCGGGCGCGCCGATCAGCACGAAGTTTTGCATCGAAGGCAGCGTGTCATCGAGACCGATCACCACTCGCACCGCCTCCTGCTTGGCGTCGAGATAGGCGCCGAGGAGCTGCGCTACTTTTTCTTTCTCGCCCAGAGTCTGCAACATCTCCTGCAGCCGTTTGCGATCTTCATGGCCGGTTACAAGGTTGGCCGCGCCTTCGACAAAAACAACCTGCGCACCGGTTTCTCCCGCGAGCGCGCCTTGCTTGTAAAGCTGCTCGATCGAATTCATCAGCCGGTCATATTCGCTGCGCTCCTGCTCGATGCGGCGGGCCAGTTCGGTGCGCATCGATTCCATCGTCCATCCGCGAAAGTTCTCATTGATGTAGCGCGCGGCAAGATCCAGTTCGGCCTGTGGCAGGTCGAGGCGCAGCACGCGATCACGCACCAGCCCAGAACGCGTCACCAGAACCGCCAGCACCTTCTGATCGCCTAGCCGCGAGAAGTAGACGTGCTCCAGCGCATTCTTAGCGCCGCTGGTGGCCACGGCGACGCCCACATTGCGCGAAATCAAGGAGAGCACGTGCGAGGTTCGCTCCATGAACTCCTGCACATCGCTAATGCCGGCCAGGGAGTCGGAAATCATGCTGGCTTCCTGCGGCGCCAGCTGGGCGGTTCCGGAGATCTGTTCGACGTAATAGCGGTATGCCTCGGGGGTTGGCACACGGCCTGAGGAGGAATGGGTCTGCTCCAAAAATCCTGCATCCGAGAGATCTGCCATGACATTGCGAATCGTCGCCGGACTCAACCCTTCGCGATTCGAGCGCGACAGCGTCCGAGAACCCACCGGCTCGCCCGTGGAAATGAACGTCTCCACGATTGCGGTCAGAACTTCGCGTTCCCGTTTGCCGATATTAGGGTCAGAGGGCATTATGCTCACAGCTAAGTATTTTAGATGTAGAAACTTAGATTCCGACGCAAAGAACGTTCCTGTTCGGATTTTAGGAACGGCTCTGGTTCCTGTCAAGGACCGTACCGTGCCATTCCGGTGGCAAAGATGTGCTACGAGAGCAACGCAGCCGCTGTTCGAATCCACACTGGCACCTTCCCCTGCATGAACCTCAACGCGTATCCTTCAACTTCTGTGAAGCGAAATTCCCTATGAAATCCAACCCGCACATTGCCGTCGTGGGAGCTGGCGTCTTCGGGGGCTGGACCGCGTTGCATCTGCTTGAGTGCGGCGCTCGGGTAACGTTGCTCGACGCCTGGGGTCCGGGCAATTCGCGCGCATCTTCCGGTGGAGAAACGCGCATTATGCGCGCTACCTACGGCCCTGAACAGCCTTATAGCAAGCTCGCCGCGCGCGCCCTTGAACTGTGGGAGAAATACGAACGGCGATGGAAGAAGCAGTTTTTGCATCGCAGTGGCGTTCTGTGGATGGTTAGCGGCCGCGATGATGGCTAT
>Ga0210405_10003158_pt1 | contig 16407 bp, 13 predicted proteins | sample IncBWH11MmetaG_FD_155492 | JGI IMG/M metagenome (GOLD analysis project Ga0210405, IMG submission 155492) | Forest soil microbial communities from Barre Woods Harvard Forest LTER site, Petersham, Massachusetts, United States - Inc-BW-H-11-M | ecosystem: Environmental > Terrestrial > Soil >... | reverse complement strand
CGATTGCCGTGGGCGATCGCGTCAATATTCTGGAGAACAGTTTCTATTCAGTGATTTCCCCGGAGGGCTGCGCTTCGATCATCTGGCGCGATTCCACCAAAGCGGAAACCGCGGCTGCGGCGATGAAGATCACCGCAAAAGATTTGAAAGAACTGGGCATCGTTGATGAAATCGTTCCCGAGCCCGAAGGCGGCGCACACACCGACCATGAGGCGGCGGCGCGCCTGTTGGATGAGGTGCTGGACCGGCAATTGGTGACGCTGACGAACCAGCCCGTCCGCGAATTGCTGGATGCGCGCTACGAAAAGTTCCGCAAGATGGGCCAGTTTTTCGATTTGGGCTGAACACGCCATATTCTTCGTCAGTCCCCGTGGTTCTTTGTTCCGCCTCTTTTTATAATTTGACAAGGACCCAACACTTTATTAACGTCTGGTTCTCCAGCCTGGTTCAATATCCCCGAAAATCCCGCCCTTGAGGAGAGTCCATGCACAAAGGAAAAGTACGGCGTTTGAATCGGTGCGTCTTGTGTTGTTTAGTGGTGCTCGCGTTCTCACAAATAGGCGCCTTCGCGCAAATGACCGCTTCCACAACCACCAGCAGTTCGCTTGCTTCAGTGCCACCCGTCGCGAATCCCTGCCCGCGATTCGCCGCGGGCAGCGTGATACACCAACCGGCGGCGCTGTTCAGTCAGAACGGCGTGCTGTCCGTTCAGTTTTCGTATCAAACGACAACCGACTCCGCTGGCAGAAACCTGTTTTGCTTCATGACCCCTGCCGGCCTGGAAAACCCCACGCTGCACGTGAAACCGGGCGATCACCTGATCATCACGGTGACCAACAATACGCCAGCGGGTGCGTTCGACATGACCATCAACGCTCCCAACTGCGGACCGGGCGGAATGAACATGACCCTTTCGTCGCTCAACATTCACTACCACGGCACCAACACTTCTCCTACGTGCCACTCCGATGAGGTGATCAAGACGCTCATCAATTCCGGCCAAACGTTCCAATACAACGTGGCCTTTCCGGCCAACGAGCCTCCGGGCCTTTACTGGTATCACCCCCACGTGCACGGCATTGCCGAGCATGCCCTACTGGGTGGTGCTTCCGGCGCCATCGTCGTCGACGGCATCGAAGACATACAGCCGGCGGTTGCAGGTCTGCGTCATCGCATCCTGATGATTCGCGACCAGGCGACGATCCAGAGCTTGCAGACCCCGCCCGTGACGGAAGGATCGGGCGGCGACCCCAACGGAGTTCCGTTCCAGGATCTCACCATCAACAACATTACAACCAATACGTTTACCGACACGACCAAGAACCCGTCCGTCACCAGCTATACGCCTGCGATCCTTCACATGGAACCCGGTGAAAAGCAGTTCTGGCGCGTCTCCAACTCGACGGCGGACACCATCGTCGACCTGCAAGTGCAATTCGACAAGGCGCCGCAGACGATTCAATTGGTGGCCATTGACGGTGTGGTGGTGAATTCGCAGGACGGTACGCAGCCGCGTGGATTGATTGCCGTCGATCACTTCCGTTTGCCGCCGGCCTCCCGAGTGGAATTCCTTGTGAATGCACCTTCTTCCACCGTCAGCTTGGCGCAACTGGTAACCCTAAACATCCTGTCGGGACCGAATGGTGACGACGCTCCCAACCGGCCGATCTTCAACATTCACCTGCTCTCGGCGGACACCGACGAGCTGGCCACGGATGATTCCGTGGGCCAGTTCACGGCGCTAAATCCCAACCAAAAGCGCTTCGCGGGGTTGGCCACCGCTCCCATTGCCGTAAAGCGAGTGGTGTTCTTCAACGAGATCCAGCCGACACAGTTCTTCATGGACGTGCAGGGGCAGCCGGAAAAAGTGTTCGACCCAAACGCGGCTCCGGCGATAACCGCCACGCAGGGAACGGTGGAGGAGTGGACCGTAGAGAATCACACCCTGGAGAACCACGAATTCCACTTCCACCAACTGCATTTCCTGGTCGAATCGCAGAACAACTTTGCCATCAACAACGACCAACCGGCGCCGGGAATCCTTGGCCAATACCTTGACATGATCGAAGTTCCTAACTGGGATGGCAACACATCTCATCCATTTCCCAGCGTGACGCTGCGCATCGACTTCCGCGGCAATGACATTGGCACTTTCGTGTTTCACTGCCACATTCTGGGGCACGAGGACCTGGGGATGATGAACATCATTCAGGTGGTTCCAGCGACCTCCTCGGCTGCCACGACACCCAAGAAAATAATGGCTTCGGCCAAGACACCGAGTTCGAGCAAAGGGACGGGCCGGCCGAAGTCCAGCACTGCTCCAGCCGCAACCGCGGCAGGCATGCAGATGAAAATGAAGTAAAGTGAACAAACCCCGGAGATGAAGCTGGAGGGCGGGCGCTGTTGTTCCGGGACCGCAGGGCGGGCGGTCGCTGGTTCCACGCGCCCCCTTCGCTTCACCCTGCAGTCTCAATGAGATGCTGGACAGAAGCGAGCTCGCTGACGTCGGCGCGCAAACGTTTTGTGGCAACAGCAGAGGCGATCAGTGCGATGAAGGTGATGACAACGACCACCGACAGGCGATTGCGGCGAGAAGATTCGGAAGCAGACGCAGCGGGAAGAAGCGCGCCAATGGCCAATCCCATCACGAGGCCGCCGACGTGGGCGGCGTTGCTGATGCCTGGAAGCGCGCCAAAGGCAAGATTGTAGAGGATGAAGGTGCCAAGGCTGCTGAGCATTTTGCTGTTGATTTGGAGATTGGCCGGCGTCTTCTTCAAATAGACGAAGGAGACGAGTACGCCGGCGAGACCGAAGATGGCGCCGGAAGCACCGGCCCCGGCGGCCCGCGGATGCCAATAGACGCTGGCGATGCTTCCAAAGATGCCGCTAGCAAGATAAGCGAAAAGGTAGGAGAAGCCGCCGAGCAGGCGCTCGGCGGCGCGGCCAAGATTCCAAAGGCACCACATGTTCAGGCCGAGGTGAACGAAACCGAAGTGGACAAACATGCTGGTGACCAGCCGCCACCACTGGCCGCCGAGCGTGAGCGGTCCAAAATCTGCGCCGAACTCGATCGCTTGCCGTGGAGTGGGGCTGACAGCGGAAACCCCGCTAAGAACCATGATGACGAACACCAAAATGCTCGCAGCGATGAGAACGATAGTCACGGGAAATGAGGCCTGCGAGAGAGTGGCCCGTGGCGGTGGCAAGTAGGCGTGGATTGTTTGTGCGCGCTGCTGATCGCAGGCGGGACAATTGAGGGATGAAGACGAATCGCCGAAGTCGCGCTCAAACTCCTTGCCGCAGGTGGCACAGCGCTGGAGGGACATGAGAGAGAAATCTTATCAGGTTTTCCGGTGAAGCTGAATTCCTGCAAAACGGTTCATTTCAAAGCAAACTATCCATGCGGGGGATGTTGGGGATGACTAATTCTTATCCACTCGCATCTTTAATGTCTTCGCGCGCTCTCCTCACGGCATTATTCGATTCCGATTTGGCATTGGAATCGGGCTTCAGGAGATCGATGGATCGGGTGAGCCCCATGGCTTTGCCGCCAGCGGGACCCGCGCAGGAATCGGCAACGGGCTTGGGTTTCACGCCGGTTACATCCCATTTCAAGCAGGAGAACTCGATCTGCAAGGAGCGGCTGACGCGCAGGGACGCGACGCAGTCGGCTAGTTCCTTAAAAGCCGAACACGCATCCTGCAAATCTGTCGCTTGCGGCAAGATTCCTTGAACCTGCAACTGATGCGTTAATTTGACTTCCAGATCGCCATCGGAAGCCAGCTGGTCGTTTGCGGATTTCGCGCCGTGCTTAAACAATTTAGCTGGATTGTATTTCTTGGGATTGTACCAGGGGTCAGATTGCGCGGCAGCGGAAAAAGAGCCGAGAAAAAAACAGAGCACGGCTGACGAAAGTGTAAGCGAGTAGCGTTTCATGCGCGCCTCTCCGAGGGCCAGGAAGACTACACAATTCATACCTCAAAATTAGCGCGCGTGTCGAGTCGCTCCCCTCTCTTGCGGGCCGGGGAGAAAGGTCAGTGAATTTGCTTGGTTTTGCGGGACATGTAGTCCATGAGGAGATATTGGCCGAGGGTGTAGGGAGTGGTGAAGTAGGCCTTGCCGCGGCACATGGCGGTTATTTTCTGGACGAAGTGCACGAGGGAATAGTCGCTGGCAAGCATGAACGTGTTGATCATGATGCCGGCGCGCTTGCACTTGTTTACTTCTTCGAGAGTTTGACCGACGACGAAAGGATCGAGGCCGAAAGCGTTTTTGTAAATGCGCCCGTCTTCGAGAGTGAGCGCGGAAGGCTTGCCATCAGTGATCATGACGATCTGGCGCATATCTTTTTTCTGGCGAAGGAGGATGCGCTGGGCGAGGCGCAGGCCTTCGCGAGTATTGGTGTAATACGGGCCGACTTGGACGCGCGCGAGTTCGCCGAGGGGGACTTCTTCGGCGGAATCGTGGAAGAGGACGAGGCTCAGGGTGTCGCCGGGATATTGCGTGCGAATGAGATGAGAGAGCGCCATAGCCACACGCTTGGCAGGTGTAAAGCGGTCTTCGCCGTAGAGAATCATGCTATGGCTGCAATCGAGAAGCACGACCGTGGCGCAGGAGCTGTGGTATTCGCACTGGTGGACCATCAGGTCGGAGTAGTTCATCTCAATGGGAACTTTGGCGCCTTCGCGGCGGACGGCGTTGAAGAGCGTGGCGCTGATGTCCATGTTGAGGGTGTCGCCGAATTCGTAGGGGCGTGAGACGCCGCCGGATTCCACGCCGGTGGAGAGATCGCGAGTGTCGTGGCGGCCGAAGCTGCTGCGGCCGAGCGAGCCGAGCAAGTCCTGCAAGGTTTTGAATCCAAGAAAATCGATGGTCTTGTCCGTGATTTCGAAGCGCGCTTCCGGCTGGCGTTCGTGCGGCTGGCCGAGCTGGCCGCGCGCGGAAGTTTGTGGCGGCGGAGTGACTTGCGGAGGTTGCTGGGGATTGATGAAGCCCTCGTTGGCCAGCCGTTCGGTGATTTTATCGAGGAGGTCTTTGATCGCCTGGTTGTTCATGGCGCCCGGATCCTGAAGCATTTGGCGGAGTTCGTCGCTCATCGCATCTTCGGGTAGCAGGTCGCCTTCTTGCAGGGCGCGGAGAATGGCTTCGCGGAGGGCCTCCATGGAGCGTTCGGGGTCCATTTGGGAGACGCCGTAGAATTGAGATTCGAAACCGCTTTGCAGGAAGAAATCGCCGAGGCGTTTGATGAGTTCTTCGAGGTCGATGGCGTCGGCGGGTTCGCCTATGTATTTTCCGTAGCGGATGAATTTCATGATTCGCGCCTCTTAAGTCGGCCAGGCCTAGTCATTGAGATCCTTCGTCGCGATGCTCCTCAGGATGACGACCCTTCATCGGGTCGTCAATTGAATTGGCGGCGCGGGGGGCGGGGCGGGCCTTCGCGCGAATCGCGTTGATCGGGCTGCTTAGGTTTTTCGGCGTAGAAGCCGCGCTCTTCGCTGCGGCCGATGCGGCGGTGGGCCCACAAGCCCTCGAGGATCATTTCGGCTGCAGCCGCGGCGGCTCCGGCGTCTTTGCGATCCTTAGCACCGAGTCTGTCGACGTGTTCCATCAAGCCCTGGATTCTTGAAAGCTGCTGGCAGCGCTCGCTGGTGGTTGCCAAGTCCGGGAGCTTGAGTTCGCCGCCGAGCTCGAACCATTGGATTACCGGCTGGAAATTGATGTCGGTGAAATGCTTGCTGAAGACGCGGCCGACGGCAGTGCGGATGAGTTCGCGAGCGATGGTGTCAGCGCCTTTGAGTTCGCCTTCGTATTCGAGCTCCAATTTGCCGGTGATGGCGGGAAGGGCGGCGTAGACGTCGGCGACGCGGGCGACGACGGATTTCTCGCCGTTGCGGGCGGCGCGCTGCTCGGCGCTGCTGACAAGGCTTTCCAGAGTGGTGATCGGGAGACGCTGGCTAACGCCGGAGCGGCGGTCGACGCGTTTGTCTTCGCGGGCCTGGAAGGCGACTTCTTCGACGACCTGGCGGAGGTAGGGCGGGACTTCGATTTTCTTACCGGAATCGCGGCCCACCCAGGCTTCCTGAGCGGTGATGGTCATGCCTTCCTCGATGCTGGCGGGATAGTGAGTGCGAATCTCGGCCCCGATGCGGTCTTTCAGCGGTGTGATGATTTTTCCGCGCGCGGTGTAATCCTCGGGATTGGCGGTGAAAACCAGGAGCACGTCGAGAGGCATCCGCAGCGGGTAGCCCTTAATCTGAATATCGCCTTCCTGCATGATGTTGAACAGGCCGACTTGAATTTTCCCGGCAAGGTCGGGCAATTCATTTACGGCAAAGATGCCGCGATTGGCGCGCGGAAGGAGGCCGTAATGGATGGTTAGTTCGTCGGAGAGGTCGCGTCCGCCGCGGGCGGCGCGGATGGGATCGACATCGCCGATGATGTCGGCCATGGTGACGTCGGGAGTGGCAAGCTTTTCGACGAAGCGGAGGTCGCGGGGCATCCAGGAGATGGGAGTGCTGTCGCCGTCGGCGGCGATTTTTTCGCGGCAGGCGCGGCAGATGGGTTTCAAGGGATCGTCATTGATTTCGCAGCCCGCGACCACGGGCATTTCCGGATCGAGCAGACCGATGAGGCCGCGGAGAATGCGGCTTTTGGCCTGGCCGCGCAAGCCGAGAAGAATGAAATTATGACGGGAAAGCAGGGCATTGACGATTTGCGGGACTACGGTGTCCTCGTAGCCGTGAACGCCCGGGAAGAGCGGCTCGCCTTTTTCGATCGCGCGCAGAAGATTGCGGCGGATCTCGCTCTTGACGGAGCGAGGAGTGCCCGTCGGATCAAAATCAGGGATGCGCTTGAGCTCGCCTAGGGTGCTCGGTTTGGATTGTCCTGAAGAGTGCATCGATGTGCTTGCCGTCATGGGTTCCCGTTCCGCGAGCCGGCCGCGCCGCCCCGCCCAAGGCTAATTCAATCCGTTGCCTGCGGCGCGCTCGCGTGAAGCCCCCGCCTTCTGTAGATGCGGGGCCCACTCGCGAAGGTACGCTACCAGACGCTCCTGTCGATCGGCTTCCGACCGAAGCTCGAGGATTTGCTGCTTCCACAATAGGTCCATGGGAAGTGTGGCGGCAACCAAATAAGAGAGATTCTCAGACGCGCCGCCTTCGAGATTTTTCGGGTAGTCGTCGAAAATCAAGGTGTGGCAGGCTTCGAAGAGCTCCACCAGTTCGCGTCGGATGCGTGGAGGAGAGGCGATTTCTCGATCCTCGAGGTAATCCACCTGGCCTTCGAGCAGCGGGTTCTGCTGTAAGAGATCGACAACGCGGAACGGGGCGCGGCCAATGGTGAGAATGTCCATGCGGCCGTCTTGGTAACGTTTGGCGACATGTAGAATTTCGGCGGTGCAGCCGACGCGGGCAAGGCCCTTGGGGAGAGAAAGGAGCATGCCGAACTCGGATTTTTCTTCGAGGCAGTTTTTCACCATTTCGCGGTAACGCGGCTCGAATATGTGCAGAGGAAGCTCCGCGCCGGGAAGGAGGACGACGTTCAGCGGAAACAGCGGAATGCGATCAGGCCGCATGGGTCCCAGAAGACATGATACCAGAGTCAGTGACTGCTGACGCGTGATTGGCGCCCAGGGACTATAGAGTCGGGCGAGTTCCTCAGGCGAGTTCGGTCAGGAGGGCTTCCATTTCGGAGCGGGCGTGCTGGTCGCCTTTCTTCGCGGCTGCGGCAATGCCGGTTGAAAGGATTTGCTTAGCTTCGCTGGGGCGGGATTCGCGGGCTAGGAGTTGGCCGAACATCAGATAGGCAGGAATGTAATCGGCATGGCGGTCGAGGAGAGTTTGAAAATGGGTGACGGCGGCAGCAGAGTCGCCGCTGTTCATGCACTCCATGGCCAGGCCGTAGCGGGAGAAGGCGTCATCCGGCTTTTTGGCGACGAACTCTTCGAGCAACTGGCGGCGGGTTTTCTTTTGGTCTGGCATAGTGGCGTCTCGTATTATACGGGCGGCACCGGCGGCGTCCAACTGCGCGCGGGGCAAGGGGTTGGAATGAAGCGGAAAAACACAAGGAATCGGGGGCATGAGGCGGAACTGGCGGGGAAGCCGGTGAGCACGTCACGGTCGGAGATGACGGAAATTGTTTTGCCGGCGATGACCAACCCTCTGGGGAAACTTCTCGGCGGACAGGTGATGCACCTTGTTGACATGGCCGCGGCACTGGCGGCGCACCGCCATTCCAACAGCTATGTGGTGACGGCTTCGGTGGATTACATTGATTTTCGAAATCCAGTGAATCTGGGCGAAATTGTAAATTTGAAGTCGCAAGTCAATCGCGTTTTTCATACTTCGATGGAGGTAGGCGTAGAAGTCTATTCCGAGAACGCGATGACGGGAGAGCGAAAGCATACGACGACGGCGTACGTGACGTTCGTGGCGGTCGACGAGCACACGCGGTTGCCCAAGCTCGTGCCCCCTCTGATCGTGAAGACAGCGGGCGAGCGGCGAAGGTATCGCGAAGCAGCGGAGCGGCGGAAGACCCGTCTGGCGCTGCGGTATGGGACGGATTCGGGAAAGAGGAAATAGAGATTTAGGGCGCGGTCCAGACTCACCTTACAGGCAGCGCTCGCGTACGTCTTGGGCGACTGCCAAGGCCTGATCTACGCAGGAGCCGATGGCGGGCCCTTGCAAGTAATTGCCGACCAGCCAGAGGCCGGGAAAGCGCGAACATGCTTTTACGACTGCAGTCAAGCGGTCGCCGTGACCGAGATTGTACTGTGGCAGAGCGCGCGGGATGATCGCGACATTTGAAAAAACCGGTGGGCTCTTTATGGAGAGTATTGTGGAAAGTTCGCGATGGACAACGCGGGCTAGTTCGTCGGGCGGCACCCTTGTCGTGGCGAGGGAGGTTGCGCCGCCGACAAAGCTAGTCAACAGCGCAATACCTTCCTGAGCGCGGCCAGGGAAGAGTGACGAATTCCAGACCGTGCCAAGAACTCCAAGGCCCTCCGAACGTGGCACCAGGAAGCCAAAGCCGTTCAAAGAGTGACCGAAATCCTTCTGGTGATAACCCAGAGAGACAACAGCGACAGCGGCGAAGTCGATACCGTTGAGCAATGATTCGAAGGAGGGATCGAGAGGAGCGAGCAGCCTGCCCGTGACATCTGGCGGCGCCGCCAGGATCAAGGATTTTGCGGAAATGAATTCGTCGCGGCCATCCTTCTTCATGCGGATGTCGAACGAAGCGTCCTCCCGGCGAGAGATTCCCGTGACGTTTGTGTCGAGGAGCAGCGCGGGGCCGAGATTATTGGCGAGCGCGCGCACCAGAGTTTCGTTGCCTTCGCGAAAGGATTGCAGTATGGGACGCTTGCGCGGGCCTCTTTTGGATTTTGCGAGGCGCAACATGCCGCGAACGATGCTGCCGGCGACGTTTTCAGCTTCGTAGAGCTGGGGGAAGGCACTCCGAATGCTAAGCCGCTCGGGATCTCCGGCGTAAATGCCAGAGACAAAAGGGCCAACAAGACGATCGAGGAGCTGCGCGGTAAATTTTCTGCGGACGAAATTAGCTATGGACTCGTCGCCGTCGGGCGGAACGCTTTTCCCGAAGAAGTCGCGCACTAGCGCCCATTTGGTTGAGGCGCCGATCAGCGAACTCAGGAAAAACGCGGGAGGGCTGAGGGGCACGGAGCGTAGCTGGCCGTCGATCAGGATGTAGCGCGGTGCGCGTTCTGGAGCTTGCAACAGTTCGCTCGAAATACTTAGTTCCGTGCAAAGTTCGAGGAGGGCAGGCGTACCGCTGAAAGTTTGTGGTCCCAATTCCAAGAGGAAGCCGTCGCGCGTTACGGAATGGATGACGCCGCCGGGGCGTGGAGAGGCTTCGACCAACTGCGCATCGATTCCGGCTTTGCGCAGGGCGTAGGCGCACACGAGGCCGGAGATGCCGCCGCCGACCACCAGTGCTGGGATGTAACGGGTCACGGCGATGTGAGCATCCTCTTCGGATCAGAGCGTCTTCGAAAAGAGCGGCTTGGCGATGAGCTGTTGTTTTTCAAGATAGGGATCGAAAACCATGGCCAGATTGCGGATGAAGATGCGGCCGAGCCAGGTCGCGCGGATTTCGCCCCGGTCGAGGAGCACAAGGCCGTCCTGCCGCGAAGGCTCGAGGCGGCGAAGCTCTTCGGCGAAATGCTGGTCAAAATCGATTCCGAATTCGCGTGAGATTTCATCCTTGATCACGATGGTGTGGCAGAGCAGGCGGCTGATGACGGCGCGGCGCAGACGATCTTCGTTCGAAAGCTGATAGCCGCGCATGGTGGCGAGGCCGCGTTCAGCGACGGCTTTTTCCCAGGAAGGAATGTCGCGGAAATTCTGCGCGTAGGCGTCCTGAATGCCGCTGATGGCGGTGATGCCCATGCCGTAGAGGTCGGCACCCGCTTTAGTGGTATAGCCCTGAAAATTGCGGTGGAGAGTACGGTCTTGCTGGGAGACGGCGAGTTCGTCACCGGGCTTGGCGAAATGGTCCATGCCGATGTAGAGATAGCCGGCTTCGAGAAACTTGAGGAGGCCCATGCGGAAGATTTCAAATTTCTCCATGCCTTCCGGGAGATGCGCGGCGAAGGAGCCCTGCTGCTTCTTCAACCAGGGTACATGAGCGTAGCTGAAGAGGGCGATGCGATCGGGGGCGAGTTCGAGGATCTGATCCACGGTGTGGGCGAAAGTGACTGCCGTTTGGTAGGGGAGCCCGTAAATCAAGTCCACGTTGATGCTGTCGAAGCCGAGAGCGCGGGCGGCGAGGAGGAGGTCGCGGGTCATTTCGTAAGGCTGAATACGATGCACGGCTTCTTGCACATCGGCATGGAAGTCCTGAATGCCCATGCTGAGACGACTGAAGCCGAGCTTGCGCAAAGTTTCAAGATGCTCCCGGGAGGTCACGCGGGGGTCGACTTCGATGCCGATCTCACTGTCGGGAGCGAAGTGAAAATTTTCCTTTGTGAAGGCGAACAAATCTTCAATTTGCTCGGGCGTCAGGTAGGTGGGAGTGCCGCCGCCCCAATGAAATTGAACTACGGGGCGGTTTTTCGAGATACCTTGGCTGATGCGTTTCATTTCCCGCTTCAGCACGTCAAGATAGGGCGGGGCGACACTCTTGTTCTTTTGAATGACGACGTTGCAAGCGCAAAAGAGGCAGAGACTCTCGCAGAAGGGAATGTGCATGTACAGCGAGACGGGCGTCCTGGCGCGCTCAGCCTCTTCGTGCACTCTTTCGAGATCGGCGGGGCCGAAGGCGTTGTTCCAGACCGGCGCGGTAGGATAGCTCGTATACCGCGGCCCGGGACGATTGTATTTTGCAAGGAATTCTTCCCCGACGTGAAGTTCGCCGCGCATCTGCTGGAGGGTGGGAGGTGCGAGGGTCATACGCAGAGACTCCTAGCGCGCCTGCGCGACGGGCGTGACATGCTGAATCAGCGCGCGCTGGCCTGTTTCAATAAAGACTTGAGCATTCTCCACCGGCGTATTTTGCAGAATGCCGTGGCCGAGGTTGAGGATGTGGCCGCGGCCAGCCAGGGAGCAGATGGTGGCGAGTGTCACATCGCGGATTTTTTCGGGAGGGCCAAGCAAAACGGCGGGATCGACATTTCCTTGCAACGCGATCTTTGGACCCAACGTGCCGCGAATCTCTGCCAAATCCACCCGCCAATCCACGCTGAGGACGTTCGCGCCGGAGCGCGCAATAGCCGGGAGCAAATGCTGCGACGCCTTCGAGTAGTAAATCAAAGGGACTGAGCCGCCGAGGGCCGCGGTGATCTGTTGCACAGCGGGAAGGGCGAAGTCTTCGTAGTCCTGGAGGTTCAGCTCGCCGCACCAAGTATCGAACAGTTGGACGGCCGTGGCACCGGCGGCGATTTGCGCCTGGAGATAGGGAACGGTTGCCTGAGCGATGCGATGAAGGAGCGCGCGGAAGGTGTTCGGCTCACGGTAGAGAAAGCTCTTGACGGTGGCGAATCCTTCCCTGGTTTTGCCCTCAACCATGTAACAGGCCAAAGTCCAGGGAGCTCCGGCAAAGCCCAAAACGGGAACCTCTGGGCCGATGGACTTTACGATGCGCCGGATGGCTTCGGGCAGAAAGCCTGTTTCCATCTCGGGGTCGAAAATTTTGAGCCGCTCGACATCGGTCTTGGAGCGGACTGGATTGGGCAAGTTTGGCCCGGCGTCGCCGAGCTCCAACGGCAAGCCCATGGCTTCGGCGGGGATCAAAATGTCCGAAAACACGATGACCGCGTCGACGCCCAGCCTGCGGAAGGGCTGGAGGGAGACTTCGACGGCAAGTTGCGGCGTCTTGCAAACTTCCAGGAATGCGTGCTTTGCGCGGATTTCGCGGTATTCCGGAAGATACCGGCCGGCTTGGCGCATCATCCAGACCGGTACCCGCGAAACCGCGTCCCCGCGGCAGGCGCGAAGGAACAGGTCTTTCCGGTTGAGGGATGCAGTTTGCAGGGTCATATTCCGCCAGAGAGATTAAGGATAGCAAATCCGCGCCTGTCTTGCTGATTCGAGTACTGGAGGTGTCGAGCCGTGCGGGCGGCTGCACGTGTGGGCTATACTCGACATGTTAGAGACTCAGGTGAGCTGCCTGGAGGAGGCTGTTGGTGATGCTCTGCGGTCCGGGTTGGGCTGGGGCCTGAGGTCCTGAAAATGAATCATTTATTTCCCATTCTGACGGCGCTTGCGTACATCTTGAGTTTTGGGATGTACGTTCGGTTCCTGAGTACGGGAAAGAAACTGACTGGCCGGTTGGCTACGTTGCTCCTGGTGCTGGGCCTGATTGCGCACTATTTCGCGCTTTTGGAAAGATCCCGCGGATTGCACACGGTCCCTTACCATGACTTGTACGGCTCGATGTCGCTGTTCGGCTGGCTTCTCGCGCTCACCTATCTCGGTCTAGAGCTTTATCACCGGGAGCGATCCGTTGGAGGTTTCGTTTTACCATTCATCCTGCTGTTCTTCCTGTCTGCGCATCTTGCTCCGGCCGACCGGCTTCCGCCTCCACCAGTGCACGGACTCATCTTTGCGTTTCATGTGACGTTAAGCATCCTCGCATATGCAGCTTTCGCGCTTTCCTTCGTTCTCAGCCTTATTTTTCTTTTGGAGGAGCGGCTACTGCGAAGACACAAGCTTGGCGACGTAGTCTGGCGGCTTCCGGCCCTCGGGTTACTCGATCAAATGAGCCGATCGAGCGTTCTGGTGGGTCTTATTTCGATCGGCATTGGAACGGCATTGGGTTTCGTATCCATCGATAGGCTGCCAGGCCAGAATTCATTTTACGATCCCAAATATGTGATCACACTTCTGGTGCTGGCGCTGTATGCCCTTTATTTTCGTTTGGCGGGTACGACGGCGTGGCGCGGGGCGCGGGCCTCCAAATTGTGCATCTTCAACTTTGCAATTGTGGTTTTGAGTTTCACGGTCGTAAATCTGTATCTCTCGCATAGCCACCGCTATTTCTAGGAGCGAGCTGCACAGGGTATGGAAATTGTTCTCGTCGGACTGAATCACCGCACCGCGCCCGTTGAGGTGCGCGAAAGGGTGTCTTTCACCGCGGAGCAGAGCCAGCGAGCGGCAGAGGAACTGCGAGCGCGGGGAATTCTCGAAGAGACCCTGGTGCTTTCCACCTGCAATCGCAGCGAAGTGTACGGCGTGCCGCCGGAATCTTCCCATGAATCCGCTGGCGGACTTTCTTCTTTTCTGAGCGAGTTTCACTCGGTTCGGCCGGATATCCTGGGCGTCTCGCTGTATCACCACTACGATCAGGCGGCCGTGCGGCATCTGTTTCGAGTCGCGGCGGGCCTCGATTCCATGTTGCTGGGGGAAGCGGAGATTCTGGGCCAGGTGCGGGAGGCGTATCGCTTCGCGCATGAGCATGGCGCAACCGGACCGGTATTGAATCGCTTGTTTCAAGGCGCGCTGGAGGTTGGGAAGCGCGTGCGGACAGAAACCGAGCTGGGAACGCGGCCGATGTCGGTGGCTTCCGCGGGCGTGAAACTGGCGGAACGCATTTTCGGAAAACTGAACGAGCGCAAAGCCTTGGTATTGGGAGCGGGGACCATCAGCGAGCAGGTGGTCAGCAACCTTCGGGATCGCGGGATCGCGCAACTCTACGTGATGAACCGCTCGCGCGACCGGGCGGTGGAGGTGGCCAAGCAGTTCGGCGGAGAAGTGGTGGGCTGGGGCGAGTGGGATGCGGCGCTGAAATCGCCGGACGTGGTGGTGACGTCAGTGAGCGCGGAAGAACCGGTACTGCGGCGCGAGATGGTCGAGCGAGCAATGATGGCGCGAGGAAATCGCGCGTTGTTCCTGATGGACCTGGGCGTCCCGCGGAACATAGACCCGAAAGTAGCTGAACTTTACAACGTCTACGTGTACAACACGGATGACCTGAGCGAAATCGTGCAGCAGAACCACCAGGCTCGCGAAAGCGAGATTCCCCTGGCGCAGGGGATCGTCGACGAACACGTGGCCAAATTCCTTTCCTGGCAGGCGAGCGTCGAGCTGGTTGGACTTGTGGATGCGCTGCGTACGAAAATGAAGGAGGAACGCGCGGCCTTCATCCGCTCACGCACGGAGCCGATGAAGCACCTAACGGAGACGGACCGCGCGCAAGTGGACAAATTGATGGACGAGATGCTCGAGAAGTTGCTGCTGGAGCCGGCGCAGCGCTTACGGGGTGAAAAGGAACTGCGGCGGAAAATTCAAAACGTTGAGGCGCTGCGCGACCTGTTTCTTTCGAACCGGGAGAAGCCGTGAGAATCCTGCGCATCGGCACGCGAGGGAGCATGCTGGCCAAGTGGCAGGCGGAATCCATTCGCAAGAAACTGTTTGCCGCCACGGGAGTCGAAGCGGAGATTGTCATCATCAAGACCAGCGGCGACAAGATGCAGCATGCTTCGCTGACGCAAATTGGCGGCAAGGGAATTTTTATCAAAGAGCTGGAAGAAGCGCTGCTCGAGGAAACGATCGACGTTGCGGTACACAGCGTTAAGGACGTGCCGACCGACATTCCTTCACGGCTGATGTTTCCTGCGGTGTGCCGGCGGGATGATGTGCGGGATTGCCTGGTAGGCTCGACGCTGGCGAATTTGCGGCATGGGGCGCGTGTGGGAACGAGCAGCCTGCGGCGGCAAGCGCAGTTTCGACATCTCCGGCCAGACCTCGACTTGCGCGACCTGCGCGGGAATGTCGACACGCGATTGCGAAAAGTGGAGAGCGGAGAATATGAAGCTGTGGTGGTTGCAAAAGCGGGACTGGATCGCCTCGGTTTGAGCCAGCGAATTTCCGAAGTGCTTTCACCGGAAGTGTGCCTGCCGGCGGTGGGGCAAGGCGCCATCGCGGCGGAGTGCCGGTTGAAAGATACGGAAGCGGGAGACCTTTTGGCGCCACTGGACGATGCCGAGTCGCGCACGGCGATCCTTGCGGAGCGCGCCCTCCTGGCGGCGTTGCAAGGCGGGTGCCAGGTTCCTCTGGGAGCGTGGGCGCGCATCGAGCGCGGAGAACTCTTGATGGACGCTTGCGTTTGTTCTGTGGACGGTTCGCAATATGTGAAGCAGCGCGCCACGGCTCCGCCGGAGCAGGCGGCGCAGCTTGGAGAGCACATGGCGCGTTTGCTCATTGAGGCAGGGGCGCAATCGATCCTCGAAGAAGTGAGCCGCCAACGTGGATGAAGCATCACAAAGCGTGTTGGCTGGGAAGCGCATCGTTATTACACGTTCGGCGGCGCAGTGCGAGGTGCTGGCGCGCGAACTCTCGGCACGCGGTGCGATTCCCGTGATGCTTCCGCTGGTTTCCTTTGCGGAGCCGGAAGACTTTTCGCCGCTCGATGTGGCGATTAAGCAAGTCGAGCAATTTGATTGGATGATTCTCACCAGCGCGCAGGCGGTTCGCGCGCTGGTTAAACGCAGTGCGGAGCTGAAGCGCGGCCTGATTCGCGCCGGTAGCAAACTACGAATCGCTTGCGTCGGTCCCGTGACCGCCGAAGCGGCCCGGCACGCTGGATTTCCCGTCGAGTATGTTGCAGAGACTCATACCGGCGCGGCGTTGGCGGAGGAGTTGGGAAGCCGGCTTCGCGGGGCGAAAGTATTCTTGCCGCGAAGCGATCGCGCAAATCCGGACTTACCGCCAGCTTTGAGACGCAACGGCGCGGAAGTTAGGGAAGTGATCGCCTACCGAACGTTGAGGCCGACCGATGTGGGGCAACGAGACTTGAGGCAAATCGCCGAAGGAGCTGCGGACGCCGTCCTGTTCTTCAGTCCGTCGGCGGTGCAACACTTCGTTGAACTGTTCGGCGGCGAGCAATTACGCGCCCTGCAAGATAAACTCGTAATCACGGCAGTCGGCCCCGTCACAGCCAACTCATTGCGAC
>Ga0210405_10003156_pt1 | contig 16412 bp, 12 predicted proteins | sample IncBWH11MmetaG_FD_155492 | JGI IMG/M metagenome (GOLD analysis project Ga0210405, IMG submission 155492) | Forest soil microbial communities from Barre Woods Harvard Forest LTER site, Petersham, Massachusetts, United States - Inc-BW-H-11-M | ecosystem: Environmental > Terrestrial > Soil >... | reverse complement strand
AAAGACGATCGTCGAGCATCCCTGGCCTGCGCTCTTTTTGGCGGGTACTCCTTTGCTTCTGCTCGCTTGGCAGGTCAGACGACTGGATACCAGCCTCCCCCGAGGGGATTGGCTTCCGCCGGCGGCGGAATCAGTCCATGCGCTGCACACCCTGGAACGGATGGATCGGGGCGGCGTTGTTGAATCGTTGCGCGTCATCGTCGAACTTCCAACGGATTCCATTGCCCAAACCGGCGCGGGGTGGAATGCGCTGGATCGTCTGAGTAAGCGCCTGGCGACCGACCCTCGCTGTGACCGCGTGATTTCTATCACTACGCTTGCGGAGAACAACCGATCTTCCCTCCCTGATCTTTCGCGGGAGACGCGTCGAACGTTTCTGAGTAGCGACGGACGAGCGACTCTGCTTGAGGTGTTGCCCGCGAGTTCGGTCTCCCTGCGCGACCAGGTGAACTGGGTGCGGGAGCTGCGTAAGACCGGCGCGCCAGCTCTCACCGGGGTGCCCGGCGCAACCCTTCTCGTTGGCGGCATCCCGGCTCTCAACGCCGATTATGAAACAATTATCAGAGACCGCTTTCCGTCTGTAATGGCGCTGGTAGTGGGGGGAACGCTCTTTGCTCTGCTGTGCGGGTTCCGATCGATCTTCGCCGCCGTGAAGGCCATTGCACTCAACCTATTCTCGGTCGCTGCGGCGTTCGGAGCATTGGTTTTCGTTATCCAAGATGGACACGGAAGCAAGTTCCTGGGAGTTCCCGGGGGAACCGGTAGCGTGTTTCCCCTAGTACCGATCGTCGCGTTTGCCATCGTCTTCGGATTAAGCATGGATTATGAGGTATTTCTAGTCGCACGCGTTCTCGAAGCCAGAAGGAGCGGACTAAGTGAAATGGACGCGATCCCTGAGGGTCTGGCTAGAACCGCAGGCCTGATTACGAGCGCCGCCGCGATCATGATCGTGGTATTTGCGGCATTCACCTTCGGAGATTTCCTGGTGGTCAAGATGATCGGATTTACGTTGGCGATCGCCGTGTTGATTGACGCGACACTTATTCGTATTGTGATTGGTCCGGCGCTCCTTCGCATTGCAGGCGATTGGAACTGGTGGCCTGGTGGGCTCGCCACCCCGATTCAAAATCAGCCCGAGAAGCGTATCGGATTTAGGTGGTGGAAGTTTGTGGATCGTTGAAGTCGCAAGAATGAACTACTCTATGTAACTCCTAGTAAGTCGCCTTACCAGAAAATGAGATCTGGGCCGATTTCACTTGTACGATAACCGCATAATCGGAAACTTGAAAACTTGAAAATCCATATGGACGGTTACCGCGGTGGTCTCAATGGATGGACGCAACACTAAGCTCAAAGTCTAACTGCTGGAGTCTCAAAGGCTAAAATCGCTTACAAGTGTTCAGTCAAACGGAATACTGCCCTGGCTAGGTTTTGATGGAGTACAGCCCGACAGATCGGTTCTCTCGGCGAAGTGCCGTTGGACCAGGCTATTAGCAAGTGTTGCATCGACCGGTTGAGCTGGCACGACTAATCGGGACTTAGCCAACTTCGTACCGTCATCTTCCCCACATGATTGTCTCCTGCAGCGCTCGCTGTCGGGGTTTGCTGAATCGTTACGTTCAGATCGAGTCGCGTCGAGAGCGGAAAACCCCTCCTGCGGAGAAGGCCGCAGGCCGTTCGGATCGCACAGATTACCCGCCGTAACGGGCGTTCAGTTCCTGACATCCTGTTCGAAGCAAGCCTCTAGGATGGAGAAATCGTCCGCGAGCTCGTGCGATCCGTGGAGCGTGCGCACACGAGCAAGTAGTTCATCCATGAGGGCTCCTCCCCGCGAATCCCGCGTTGCGAGGTATTCGATACATGCGTCCATGTCCCAGACAGTCTTCCCATCGCGGAAAATCTCGAAAACCCCGTCACTGAAAACTAACAGGCGTGCACCGGCTGCTACTTCGCACGATTCGGCTGGGTATTCCTGTCCGCTCATCACCCCGATCATCATGCCGGAGGACGACAACAGGATTGGATCACGCGCACCTGGTGCGAGGAGAATCGAAGGATGATGCCCGCCGCCCGACCACGTTAGCAATCGGGTGGAGCGCTTGTATACGCCATACCAAGCTGTGAAGAACTTTTGGCCGTGCCGCGCGCTCGGGAACATGTCGTTTAGTTTCGCTAGCACCTGATCCGGCTGCCTCATATCCGTGCCCATCAGCGAACCGGATCGCAAGACGTTCGTGATGGTGACGGACAGAAGTGCCGAGTCTAAACCGTGTCCCGTCACGTCGATGAGGTAGAGTGCCAAGTGGTCGTCGTTGATCCAATGATAACCAATCGTGTCGCCGCCGAGGTTTGACGAGGGGACGTAGCGCCAGTCGATCGAGATGGGTCCATCCATTGGCGGCGGGATGCAGCCCAGGACATATTTTACGCCCGCAGCAAAATCGTCACGCATACGCTCGTTTCCGAGCGTCTCCAGCAGTGCTTTGGCGTCCGCGAGGTCCGGCGTCGTGAACCCTTCCGTGTACGTACCGTAGACAGCCGCGAGCGCGTCGCGGGCCTCGTTGCCATATCCTTGGCGCTGCCAGAGCCGGGCGAGGCTCGTAGTGGCGCGGAGTTCCCAAGCCCTGCTCTGCTGGCGGCGTGCGGTTTCGATGGCGGTATGGAAGCACTCTTCGGCGGTGGCTTGGTTGTCCGTCTCAGCTAAGTGCAACTCACCCAAGAGGCGGTGCAACTCGGCCTCCTGGAAACGTTCGTCGTTCTTATCCGCGAGGTCCAGCCCCTCGCCCAGCGCGCGGTGCGCATCCTCGAACCGGCCCGCCCGAATGTAGCCATCGCCAAGAAGGCTGAGGTAATAAGGAAGTGCCAGTTCAGCGCCGGTGGCTCGATAGGACTCAAGGCCTGCGACGAGCAGGGCTAGCCCTCCCCCAAGGTTTCCTTGCAACAGCAACCCACCGCCTCGGTAGAGTGTGCCCGTAGCATGCCAGAAGGCAAAGCCCTGTTCGGTCGCGATCTCGATCTGTTCATCGGCTGCCGCTTGCGCCTCGTCGCCGAGCTGGCAGTGTTGTCGAAGCCAACTTGCATGATGCAATGCGTACTCCAGGCTAAATGGGTGGCCGATGGTGTGCGCCAACGCGACGGTTTCTCGACTGAGTTGCAGCGCCTGGTCCGGGTAGCCCAGATGCCATAGAGCTAGCGCCAGATAGCAACGGTGCGTGGCACCGGAATCTTGGCCGGTGTGGGTGGCCCAGAACTTCGTGCGCTTGCGGTCATCGTAGTCGGCCACTGCTAGCGAGCACTGATCACTGGCGCCAGCGAAATCCCCACGGTATAGCATTGTCAGACCCGACAGGAACAGGGCTTCCATCATCATGCCGGGGTCGTTGAGCGCCCCAACAAATTGGATCGCTTCGACTGCCAGGTCCATGCACAACTTGAAGTCGCCGCGTACCACGTGCCACGCAAAGTTGCCCCACATGACCGCAAACCGCTGCGCCGGCTGCCCGATCCGGTCAGCCAGTACGCGGGCCCGGCTGAAGACGGGGCCGACCTCGGGTGCGGCATAACCGCGCGCAGCGATATAGGTGGTGCCCAAGGGATTAAGGAACTGCAACTCTTGGGCATCACGTTCCGGTGACTCTGCTAAAGCACGAACAAACGCAAGGCCTTTTGTCAGGTGGCTGATAGCCTCGACGTTCGCCGAGCGCTCCAGGCAACGCAACCCCGCCTTCAACCAATAGCTGACTCCCCTCTCCACCATGCCCGCTTCGGTGAAGTGGTGAGCGAGCAACTCCGGCAGCGTCTGGGCGGTCTCCGAGAACCGTGATTCAAGCGTTTCCGCGATCTCGCGGTGGAACTGCTGTCGTTTCTCCGTAGCCAGCGCATCATGCAACGCGCCTTCGAGGAGCGCGTGCTTGAACATATATGTGGAACGGGGCGGGTAGCCCTTCTGATATAGGATCTCCGAACGTACCAAAGTCGCTAGCTCGGCCTTGAGAGTCGCCTCGCTCACCGTCGTGACGGCGGCGAGCACCTCGTAAGCGAACTCGCGCCCGAGTGTCGCGGCGAGTTGCGCGACCTCAGGATTCCTCGTCATGCCGTCCAGCCGGGCCACCACCAAGTCTCGGAGCGTTCCGGGGAGTCCCCGGTCAATCAGGTCGCATCGCGCGTTCTCTCCCCCGGCCTGGTCAAGCCGCCTCGATTCTTGCACCATCCTTGCGAGTTCCTCGACGAAAAAGGGCACACCTCCGGTCCGTTGGTGGATCTGATCAATCAGTTGCTGTGGCAACGAGCCTGCGGCGCTCTTCCCCAACAGCTCTCCGACCTGGCGTCGCGTCAGGCGGTTCAATGCGAGACTGGTCTGGTGTGCGACGGCGGGCCAGGGTGTCTTGAATTCGGGACGGAATGTGAGCACCGTGAGGATCCGGTCGTGCAGGCCTTCCGCGAGGAACTGGCCGAGGAACTCCAAAGTGGACGCATCCACCCAGTGTAGGTCCTCAACGACGAAAAGGACCGGCCTCCGTACCGCGCGGGTGTGCAGCCATTCCCGCATGACCCGGAACGTTTCTTCCCTCAGCCGGGTCGGAGACAAAGAAAGCGGCGCGAAGCGGTCTGAGGTTGGCAATCCCAGCAGCGACGCCCACAGAGGCAAAGTTTCCGGCCGGGCAAGGTCGTACGCCTCTAGGCGACTGAGCAGACGGTCGAACTGCGCCTCATCCGATTCCTCGAGGCCGAAGTCAAGGGCTCGCTCGTAAAAGTCAATGGCCGGGTGCAGTCCCGTGTACTGGAAGTGTGGCGAGCACCGCCACTCGATGACTGGCGAGTCCACCTCCCCTTCGAGCATCTGCCCCAGGACATGCTCCTTCAGCGTGTGCACCAAACGCGATTTGCCCAGGCCCGCCTCGCCGATGAGCAATACAACCTGGCCCATGCCTTCGTTCGCCTGCTCCCAACGATCCATTAGAAGATTGACCTCAGTATCGCGGCCCGTTAACGGGGCGACCCGGGCCATCACCGACATCTCGTCGTCGACAGCTCCCTTGGGCACGAGTACGGGTCCCGAATGCGATGATTTTGAGAATTTCGCGGCGCTCATGGACCCTTTCCCTTCGAGCGGCATTCCTTCACGAGCTTTCTTGAATTGTGGTGAACTACCAGTTTTGATTGACCATCGTCATACAGGCTCAGCTTGCCCTCTTATGCCTGTGCGACTGCAATCGGCGAATCCTAATGAACGCATTCCTAGCCTGGTTGTTTCGCCTCGACTCGAGGATGCCCCGGTAAACGATTGCATGGAGCACACTCGGAAATAAGTGTCAGAACTACTGCTTTTGAAGTAGAAAAAATAAGGTGTAACAACTGTGGTGGTAAACACCTTGCGGGGAGTGCGGTACCAGCTCAAATAGGAGAAACGCAGAAAGTAGCCTCGTTAAATCCTGGTTAACGCCGTTAGCGGAGAAGTGAAATCGGCCCGATCCTCAATGTCCGGTAATGCGTGCCGGGCACAGGCAAGTGAAAGTCAATTGATAAACATAAGCGCGTTTATTATTGCTTATCGAAATTAAGTTCGATGCGAAAAACTATGCAATACGCCCACGTTGACTTGAGCCTTGCGGTGACCTAGTATCCGCGGCAGCGCGCAACAGAGACAAAGAGGCATGGGTCGATGAGCGATTGGGTACACATACAAGCAAATTCCGCGGAGCAGTTGATGCAGCTGCATCACTTTTCCATTGTGAAGCAGACGGCAGACGGCAGCGTAACGTTTGCGATCACCGTGAAGGAGTTTGCCACGCCGCCTCCCGGGCAGCGATTGCGGTTTTACGCGGAGGCAGACAAGGCAGTGAACCAGAAGATGGCTTCATTTGTTCCGTGCGGCTGGGGGACTTCGATTTTTTCCGCGCTTGGGGATTGCGTGCGGCTGATCCGGCAGTTTCCCTATGAGGGCGAGGAGAGCGGTGCGCCGCGATGACAGACTTCACAAAACGAACTTTGCAGCAAAATGTGACCGTGCTCGAGATGAAAGGCAGCATACACTGTGGACCGGACTGTGCCCGGCTGGAGCGAGAAGTGGATGGCTTGATTGTGGCGCAGCAGACGCTGGTGATTTTTGACATGGCGGCCGTGACGCACGCCGACAGTGCGGCGATTGGAGCGATCGTAAGGTGCTTCACGAAGCTGAAAAGTGCAGCCGGCGGGCTCCGCATAGCCGCTGCACAGCCGATGATTGAACATAGCCTGAAATTGACGAAGGTAGACATGTTGATCGAGATGTCGCCCACCGTAGACCAGGCTGCAAAGGGGTTTTCGGGGCCGCACAAAAGCTCCGGTCAGCAAGTCTGATATTTTCGAACTGTCCAGACACGAAAGCTGGGCGTCGCTCAACGTGGCCGTGTAAGGCCTTCACCTGAAAACTGGAATTGGCCAGATTCTCAATGTCCGGTTACCCGACTACACAGGCAAGTGGAAAGCACTCATTCTCTTTAGATTGAAATTACTCGTGGCGCAAGGCATCCACGGGCTGCACCTTGGTGGCGGATCGCGCCGGGATGGCGCAAGCCAATAGCGCCGCTACAGCCAAGACGCCGGTGATTACCACGAGAATCGATGGGCTCGCAACTCCGATGCCCTCAAGTTTGCCGGCCAGGGCACGACTCGATACAACACTAAGTACCGTTCCTAGCACGAAGCCCATGCCGAGTACGAGCCCCGTCGAACGGACCACTAATCCCAACACTCTACCTGGTGTGGCTCCCAAAGCCATACGGATGCCAAACTCGCGCGTACGTTGGGAAACTGCGTAAGAAACCACGCTGAAAATTCCCGTGCAAGCTAGAGTCAAGCCGATCACACCGAAGATGCCAAAGAGAAACGTAGCAAATCGTGGGTAAGCAAGTTCGCTTTTTACGAGTTCATCCAGGGTGCGGACGAACGTAATAGGCTGACTGGGATCCACCGAACTTACAGATTGGCGTGCGCCATTAGAAAGTACTAAGGGGTCCGACTTAGTGGTGCGAATGGCAAACATCATTCCAGGTGGAAATATGGTTGAGAAGGGGAGATAGACCGCGGGTTCCGGCGCGTCGCGGAGACCGGAATTGCGGGAAGTACCGCAGATCCCGACAATCTGAAACGCATGTGGGTCCCTTGGAGATTTTGTGAAGTCGGGAGGAAGTGCACCCGTAAACAAATCCAGGCTAATTTGTCTGCCAATAGGATCTTGACCGACTGGAAAGTATTTCTTTACGAGATCTTCGGTAACGACAGCGACTGGATTGACGCGAGAGACGTCCATCTCATCGAAATAGCGGCCCTTCAGAAGGGGAATGCCGAGCGTCCCGAAATAGCCGTCGCTGACTAGATTAACTCGAATTTTAGTGCTGGGCGACGGCAGTCCATCAATATCAAATTTCGAAGGAGCGCCGGTATAGGGAGGCATTCCGGTGAGGGATGCAGCCACTGATTCCACGCTTGGAAGTTTGCGCAGGTGTTCGAGGACGTCTGTGAAAAAGGCGCGGCGTTGGCTCCATTGGGGATAGTGAGTAGCCGGTGTAAACATATACATCGTTAGCACACCTTCGGGATGATAGCCGAGTTTCTGTTTGCTGAGTTCAAGCATGCCTGATGCGGCAAGCGCGGCCCCTGTGAGGAGCAAAAGGGAGAGGGCAACCTCGGAAATGATCAGCACATCGCGTAGGCGGTGCCCGGCCGCGCCTGCACCGGAGCCTCTTCCGGCGGCCTTGAGAAACACAGCCTGATTCTGACTGGAAAGTTGCAGCGCAGGTGCGAGGCCAAAGAGGATACCCGTCAACACGGAAACTACCACCGCGAAGCACATCACGGGTAGATTGATGGCTATCACGGCCTCGTGCGGCACCGAGTATTCGGGCATGAGCGCGACCACCGCCCTCACTCCGCCATAGGCAAGGGCTACGCCCAGCACTCCTCCCGTAACGGAGAGAATTACACTCTCAGTGAGGAGTTGCTGGACCACACGCTTCCGACCGGCACCCAAAGCGACGCGCACCGCGATTTCGCCCTGCCGCGCGCTGGCTCGCGCCAGCAGGAGATTTGCGACGTTTGCGCACGCGATCAACAGTAGGAATCCGACGGCAGCCAGCAGCGTCACGAGCGTGTTGGCGAACTTTCCGAGGATGCCCTCGTTGACCGACTTGAACTCCGTGCGGAAGGGTGGTTCGGGATAAGCGTACGACGGAGCGCCTTTTGCGAACTTCTCGTGGAAGCTCTGAAACTCGGAGTTGATCTGCGCCCTGGGGATGCCGGGCTTCACCTTAAGCACCACGCCATAACGCTCGTCGCTGCCGGGGTGGATTTCCAGCGGGGTGTATGCGTCGGCGTCGTTCCATGTAAACCGAGCCGGAAGCACGCCGATGACAGTGAATAACTTGTCGTTGAGACGGATTTGCTGCCCCAGGACGTCCCGCCTGCCGGCGAAATGACGTTGCCAAAACAAATAACTCAGAACAGCGACGGGTTCGACTTTTGATTCATCGCCTGCATCCCGTGGCGAGAACGTGCGGCCAAACAGCGGCTGAACGCCAAAAAAGTCGAACGCATTCGGAGAGAAGTCCTCTTGAATGACGGCTTCCGGGATGCCCGCCTCGGTCATTACCACACTGCGCCGGTTGTTAACTATCATGCTCTCAATGGTCTTGGAGCGCGCTTTCATCTCGAGATATTCGGCCATGGTGTAGCCGATGTAGTGGTCGCCCTTGGAATTCAGGACGTGCGCACCCCCAATGCGTTCCGCCCCTGCGTAAGGATACGGATCGAACAAAACGGCATAAACAACGCTGAAAATTGCGGTGGTTGCACCGATACCTAGAGCTAGAGAGAGGATTGCTACGATCGTGGACACACGACTCTTGACTAGCAGTCGTAACGCGTAGCGGATGTCCTGAAAGATCGACATGGACAGCCCTCCAGGAGGAATTTTGGCGTATATGACTTAATGACGCCAGAAAGGTTAAATTGGTTCCCTGCAACTTATTCGCCAGCCTTGGTTCCGTCCACGATTTACACCCCTGAACACACCCGACCTCCACGAGCGCATCGTCGGCAACTCGGAGACTATCCATAAACGGCGTTCTGAGACTTGGAATAGCACCTGCCGACTTACCCACGACACAGTGGAATGCCATAAGTCCTGATTAACGCTGCGTTTATCAGGACTTGACCGTCAGACAACTTGGTGACAGATTTCTAAGCAAATTCCCATACTCTCTTTAGCGACTCTCAACGGAACGGAACTGCTATCTCGATGTTTGAAAGTAGTGGGAAGCAATCAGCCTCATCGAATCACGTAGACCGCGCTGAATCGAATGGTTGGGGGGGGCACCATGAAGAGAGACTTAGGAATTCTGTTATCAGCTATAGTCGTTATAGCAGTTCTCGGAACAGAGATAGCGGCAGGCGCTAAAACGATGGAGCAACCGTTAGTTCGAATTGCAGAGCTAGAGATTGATGCTGGTCAGGTTGAAGCATATACGAATGCACTGAAAGAAGAGGTCGAGACTTCGATACGAGTCGAACCGGGAGTGTTAACTCTATATGCGGTATCTGTAAAGGCTCAGCCGAACCAAATTAGAATCTTCGAGACGTACAAAGATGAGGCAGCATACGAATCACATCTACAAACGCCACACTTCAGGAAATACAAAGCAGAAACTCAAGGCATGGTGAAGTCTCTGAAGCTGATAGAGACCGAGCCGATTGTGTTAGGACGGAAGTGACTTCCGCAGTGCCCGATCATTCGAGTTACCGGTAAGTGACACCTTCCGGTTTTCCCGTGTCCCTACTGGTCGCAAAACGTACTAAATTTCAGTTTTGCGGTCGCTGTGGCCCACCCCCGAACACGTGATCCACTAGCGCCGACAGCGCTGCTGCCATCTCGTCTCCGGCCGCGATCCCGACTTCAGCGCCGGGATCCTGTCCTCTCCTCCACCATCCCTTCGGATCTCCCCTGAGAGCCCCCAGCAGCGTTGCGCCTAGCATGCCCCCTCGTGGGTGGGACGGCGGCAGTTCGACTGCGTAGCTATGAGTGCAGCCGATCTCGCCATACACAAAGTCGATATTGCTCCCACCCATCGCGACCTCCGTATGTGCAGCGGTCTGAGCTCGGTATCCAGGGCCTCCCGCGACCCTGTTGGCTGCTGCCACGGCAGCCGCGCTAGCTGCTTGTGTTCCGTGTCGTGGGGGCTTGGGCTCGAGGAGTAGCACCAGGGATACAGCCACAGGCGTCCGAACCCGTAAAAGTCCATGAAGAGCTCAAGGTTGTTGAGGCTTCTCAGTTCGGCGATGAGGCTCGTCACGCAACCTGCGCGCGCGGGGTGGGGGCCCATCCACTTACGAAGCCTTCTTCCCAACAGTAGACGCAATAGCGGCGGCGCCTCACCCCACCGGAATGGGAAATTCAGATTCGGATTTTCGCGGTTCTCCGTTGTCCTAAGAAAGCGCTCCCCGGCCCAGGTTCGTTTGTACCCGTGGGCATCCACGACAGGCAGCAGATACCATGTGGCGCGACCGCGCAGCTCGCTGTTCCGAACGAGCTCGTCCATCAGCCGAAGGACCACTGCCGGGCCAATCCACTCGTTGGCATGGATCCCTCCCTGCAGCCAGACATCGGGTCGCGAGTCGTTACCGTCCGATGTTGACCCTGCTCCCAACCTCAGGATTGCGAGTCCTCCGCGATGAAGGACCGACGCCCCGGCAAGCTGCTTGGCAGCACCTTCCAAACGATCGACCACGGCTTCGTACGGCAGGAAAACCTCGACCCCGTGCGCATTGAAAGGTCCGTTCCGGTCATGCGTCCGTTGCCCAGATTTGCCTGGCATTTGTTCTCCGGGTTCTTGATTTCGGCTCAACGAACTAGCTCACCGGCGCGAGCGCCTCGGCGATTATATTCCTAACTCCCGTATAGTCGGGTTACCGGAGAAGTGGTTTTGGGACCATTTTGATGTCCGGTTTCGTCGTTAATCAGGATCTAGAGCCAAAACCGTTTGTCCCGCCACGCAACGTCGGTATAATTCTTTAATGACAGATAGGAACGTACCCACGCTTTACGAATGGTGCGGAGGCGGGGAGCGAATCGAAACACTCTTCAAGAAATTCTACGAACACGTCCGCGTTGACTCTGTGCTAAGTCCGGTCTTCGCCGAGATGCCTGAGGAACACTTCCAAACTGTTGCTCATTTCGTTTCGGAAGTTTTCGGTGGGCCCAAGCTCTACACTAGCGACGGCAAGCACAGCCATTCAACGATGGTGGCCAAACACCTACAGAAGCATCTGACCGAGCAGCAACGAAGGCGTTGGGTAACTCTGCTGCTTGATACCGCGGACGAGATGGGCATGCCCGATGATCCAGAATTTCGCTCCGCACTCGTGGGTTACTTGGAGTGGGGATCACGCATCGCCGTCATCAACTCTGCGGTCGTCGAAAATCCAATCGGGCCTTCGGCTCCGATGCCGCAATGGGGCTGGGGCGAGGTAAAAGGGCCTTACATTCCGTAGCGAGCAGAGTTCTCTTGCGTTAGAAAGTGACATTGACTTTGGAATTGGTTCCAACCTTTAGGCTGAGTTTCCGACGCGTTTATCGGGAGTTGACTGTGATATCGTCAGTCGCCGCGCATGCCGTGACGCAAGAGCATGCGAACCGGGAGCGACATGGTAACTACATCATCAGGTGAAATCTCACGTCGTAAGTTTCTCGCCGCGGGAGGGATCACAGCTGCAACAGCCTTCCTCGCTCCAACTGCTTTGTTCGCTCAGTCAGATGACGTGCTTGTTCCAGGCGCCCTAAAGGAAGCGGCAACAGCAAAAGTCACAGTTCAAGCGCTTCGCCGCAATATAAGCGTTCTTCTAGGTGCAGGTGGAAACATCGCCGTCCTCAGTGGTGCCGACGGGAAACTCCTAGTGGATGCGGAAATCGTCACCGCACGGGAGAAGGTCTCCGCAGCTCTTGCGAGCATCAATTCAGACCCCATCACGCAATTGATCAACACTCACTGGCACTTCGATCACACTGGAGGGAACGAGTGGCTGCACGACGCCGGAGCCAACATCCTGGCACAGGAGAACACGCGCACTCATCTCTTAAAAGTAACGCGCGTCGAAGGTTGGAACCACACTTTCCCGGCCTCACCGTCGGGCGCGATCCCTTCAACGGTCTTCAAAGAGGACCATACTCTGCACGCCAATCGCACGACTCTGATTCTTAAGCATTATTCGCCCGCTCATACCGATTCTGACATTTCCGTGCACTTCGTAGAGGCCGACGTTTTTCATACGGGGGACACCTTCTGGAATGGCTACTACCCTTTCATCGACTATTCAACGGGTGGCAGCATCGACGGCATGATCCGCGCAACCGAAGCGAACTTGGGAAAAGTCACCGACAACATGATCGTCATCCCAGGGCACGGTCCGGTTGGTGACAAATCACGACTCGCCTTCTATCGTGACCTTCTCGTTGGTACTCGCGAGAAAGTGGCGGACCTTAAGAAACAAGGCAAGACTCTCGAGGAAATTGTCGCCGCAAAGCCTACGGCCGCCACAAACGCAGAGTGGGGCAGCGGCTTTAGAAGTCCGAAAGATTTCATCGGAGACGTTTTCCAGGGTGTGTAAAACCGAAAATCTCATTACCTAAGTCCTGGTTTGTCGGGAGACCGGACAAGTCCAGTCCTAGGACTCCACATCTCCGGTAACCGCTGCCAGCTCAGATGGTCGACGCAACACCATCCAATGCGTTGATTCGACACTGCTTCCCGGGGAGAAGCGATCTGTTTGGCTGTTCTCGGTCAAAACCTAGCCAGGGTAGTGTTCCGTTTGATTCAATGCTCGCGAACAATTTGGCCTTTAAGGCTCCTGCAAGTAGACTTCGACCTTGGTGTTGCGTCGACCCATTGAGACCGCCGCGTTTACCAGGACTTGAGGATTACTTCTGGTTTGCCCGTTATCCGTCCAGAGTCGACGCCAAGCGCGGAGATCGCTTCTCACAAGCCGACTTATCGTTACCGATCGGCCCAACCGGGGCAACTTCCGGTTTGCCGACGACTCGGGAGTTAACGACGATAAAGACCTTCTCAGTGGTGATCGGGGCGGTCCGGTCGGGTACAAAGCTTCGGGGACCCGGTTCGAGGCTAGTGAGTGCAATCGCTTGCTTTACGTCAACTACGCAACCCCAGGCGGCGAGAGCGCCGCCTTCAATGAACCGCTGTCCTGGAGTGTTTCACGGTCCAGTCCAGTTTCATCGGCCCGTCGTTCTCGCTTAGATAAAACGTCGCAGTGAATGAAGATGGCGATGTGGCCGTCAACACCTCTTTGACCCTTACCTTCTTTTTGTCTTTGGTCTCGAATTCACTCTGGGAAACCCAATCGGCGCCTTCCCAGTTTCCCAAGCCGTCATACACGGAGCAACCGCTGGGGTCGCGGTCCTCGCAGAACATAGTCCGGTAGCCTTTTGCTTTACCGTCCCACCAGAAAATTCCCAACGCGACTCGGGTGCCCTGGTCGCCCTGCGTGCGGTAGTCTTCGATCAGCGCAAGTTTGCCGGGACCAAAGCGGATCACACTCTTTCCGAAATCCTTGCCTGCTTTCGACCCCGCTTCGCGCGGCTCCGAAGTCGCATCGATCGCCCATGTCCCGACAATCATCCTGCCCAATTTTTCGATCGGCGCCTCCTCGGACGCGGCTGGTGTTTCACCTTTACCCTTATAAGGGCTAGGCTTCCCCTGCGCGTTCATATGAGTCGTTCCGGCACACAGAACGAGGAAAAGGACGAAGGTGATGGTGGAGGCGAGTAGCCATCGTAACTGGCAAAAATACCTCATGTGGAACCTCTCTGGTTGGGATAGCCTATCCTTCCTTCAACCCGCTGACCCATAAACGTGAAGATGCTACTCTGAAACGTGAACGTAGCGATGAGGCCGTTTCCCGCTTCGAATATAGTCGCGGATGGCGATTGGCGCGACATCTCGATTACACTCGGAACGACGGCTCGTTCCGTCCTTCTGTCACAACGTTTGAATTTCGGCGCTCAGAGCAGTTCCGGAATCGTCCCCGATCGGCAAGAGAGTCTACGCGGTTTTCCAACGAGTCCTGCGAAGTCAGCTGTGGCCGTGCTTGCTGGCCCTAGATTGCGAGCGGATGACGAGCTACTCTGACGTAACGCGATTAGGTAAGGGTTGCCGGCCACTCCGCCAAAACAACGAAGCAGCGATTTTCATTTTCTTCTGTATTCAATGTTGCGGTAGCCAGCTATCGCTGGTGCATTTTCTCACAACCACGCGCGTTAACGCCTTTCCGTCGGTATTCTCGCAAGCGTTTCGATCGTAATCTGCTTGTAACCGCCCTCCAGGCGTACAACCATTAGATTCTTGTCGCCGACGGGCATTTTTAGTTCCATCGGGTCATGTTTCTCCACGACGCTGCCAGAGGCCCGGACGCGAGCATTCAGCAGACTCTTGAGCCGTTCATTGCCATCAGCGGGAAAGTACAGAATGCCATTGTCTGTCGCGATTGCGAGAGGGACACCACGGGCCAAGCACGCCGCCCCACAGTCCTTGTGAGATGCGGCTGTTGCCGCGGACACATGCAACATGAAACACGCGGCATCGACCACCTTGCCGGTCACAGTCACGGAATCGGACGGAGCGGTCTGGCGAGGATTTGCGGCACCAACAGCTTTGGGAACAGGACGGCCGGTCGGGTGGAAGACAGCATTGACCAAGTGAGCTTCCGGAAACGCGAGACGCTTACGCGAGAAGGCTGCAATATCCTGGCCCTGCTGGTCTTCGTCGTTGTCCGACTTTGAGATGCTTGGGCAAGGGGCTGGCTGTGCGGAACCCGCGTACGTTAGGCAGCGGTTGTCTTCAAAGGTATTCGCACCTGGCGTCGAGAGGTCTTGAATATCGGCGCCGATCGCAACACCAAACTCGGAGGACACCTGCACGGGAGGATTGCCAGCAATGATGTTGCGGCGAATGATGTTGCCTCCCTGCGTGCTGGCCATGATCAAAACACCGTTAAGGTTGCCGCCAATCTTGTTCTTCTCGATTAAGTTGTCTTTGCTTGTACCTACCAGTCCTACACCGAAATTATTACTGGTTAGGCCATTTGAGAAAGTCGAGTGAGCAGATCCGTTCCCGCTATAAATATTCAACCGAACTCGGTTGTTGTGGCTGCTGGCGAGTCAAGTTCCTCCACAAGGGGCGCCCTCGGACCCCTTCGAATTTCGAACCGAGACGTTTTTTTCGATGTCAGTGTCTGTCGTTCCTACTAGGATGATGCCGCTGAAGCAGCTGTCGGAGATGGTAACCCCTTCGACCTTTACTTTGGTGTCCTCTAGCAGGAATATCCCAAAACCGCCGAATCCTTGTATCAACCCAGGTCCAAGGATAGCCACGCCTTGCTCCTTGATCACGTCAATGCCATCGTCAGACGACGTGGATTGCGTGCAGCCGGGGCTGCTTTCCGTAATGGTGTGGCCGTTCAGGCGTAATTTAATACCTGAGGCCCCAAACTGAATGCATGGCCCGCCTACGACCATGCAGGTCACGTCGCCGACGAGCTCGCTGTCATCGTAGATTGTCATGGTAGTAGAAATGGTTCCGCTGATCTCTGTGGCATGCGTGCGTCCTGCGCAAAGCAAGAGAGCAGAAAAAGTTAGGACAACAAGGGGCACCCGATTGGAGAGGGACTGGTTCATAGGACCTCCTTACGCCGTGCTCAAGGTCGCTATCTGAAAACAAGGGGAGGGGGACGGCGTTGAATGTCCGCAAGCCTAGGCCGGTGAACAATCCATGTCAAGCGGAACTTCGAAAGAGCCTCGACCGTCGGCTTTGCCAAGTCTAAATACCCGAGAGATAGTACGTGGGAAGCGCAGTCCTCGCTCAGAACGCCCCGATTCTGTACAAGCACCGTTGCTCATCGATGAAAGCCTCATTGACACTTTTCGCCGATTGCGAGCAAGTGACGGGCAACCCGGAAGTTATAGGTTCGTCCGCCGGATTAGTACCGACAAACGCGCTTGTGTTTACCTATTCAATTCCACTTGCCTGAGAAGTCGCAAAACCGGACAAGTGCCGTACCAGGACTCCACATGGACGGTAACGGCGTAAATCAGGAGTTGACTTGTGTTGGGTAGTTTTCCTGTCCCTTCAGCGCGGGGTGCAGGCAGGGTTTCGGCCGCAGTGCCGACTTCCAGGCTCGCTGATCCGCTTCATGGGCGCGATATTCAGGACGGCCACCATGCCGGGCCACTTCCCGACTTACCGTCGACGCGGCGCGCTCCAAACCTTTGGCGATATCACGAAGCGACGAACCGGAAGCGAGCCCTCGTGAGATGTCCTCTCGCTCAACGGCGGTGAGTACGCGCCGTGAGCGCCGACGGACTGCCG
>Ga0210405_10003154_pt1 | contig 16430 bp, 17 predicted proteins | sample IncBWH11MmetaG_FD_155492 | JGI IMG/M metagenome (GOLD analysis project Ga0210405, IMG submission 155492) | Forest soil microbial communities from Barre Woods Harvard Forest LTER site, Petersham, Massachusetts, United States - Inc-BW-H-11-M | ecosystem: Environmental > Terrestrial > Soil >... | reverse complement strand
CTCTCTCGATCCGGGCGGCCTCGAAGTCCTCGATGCCGCGCCCGAGCAATTCGCCGCCAAGCTTCTCTCCGCCAACCACACTCTCAAGCGCGCCCTCACCGATCCTCGCCTCTTCAGCGGCATCGGCAACGCCTACTCCGACGAAATTCTCTGGGAAGCCAAACTCTCCCCCCTTGCGCTCACGCAAAAACTCTCCGTTCCCGAAATCAAGCGTCTCTTCGAAGCCATCCGCTCCAGCCTCACCCACTGGACGGATCGCCTCCGCTCCGAAGCCGCAGGCAAATTCCCCGAAAAAGTCACCGCCTTCCGCGAAGGCATGGCCGTCCACGGCCGCTACAAACTTCCGTGCCCGCGCTGTGGCAGCAGAATCCAGCGCATCCGCTATGCCAGCAACGAAACCAACTATTGCCCCACCTGCCAAACCGCCGGAAAACTCCTCGCCGACCGCGCCCTGTCCCGCCTCCTCCGCGAAGACTGGCCCCGCTCCCTCGACGAACTCGAACTCTTCACTTCCAAGTCAAAATAATCCGCCTACCCCTCACGCCGATGGCTGCGACCCGTTCCGCCCCGTCAGCTACGTGGAAGGCTGGTACGTCATAGAAACTCAACGCCGCCGCGGCATCGGCGCCGCACTCCAATTCTATTTCCCCGAGGGCTTCCCGCTCGCCGCCGGCGCGCTCTTCACCGGATACGTCTGGTCGTACAACTTCACAATCTCCTCGGTAATGTCCGTCGACGCATACATCACCGGCGTGCTCTGCGACGAGTTGTCCAGCACCGCTCCGTACCCATTGTTCGGCGCATACTTTCCCAGCACTTCCACCATCCTTCGCCCGATCCGCGAAATCACGTCGGTCTGCGCATCGTTCAAGTCTTCCTGAAAATCATTTTGCTTGCGCTCCAGTTGGCGCGTGAGCCGCTGCCCCTCGAGCGTCAACCTTTGTTTCTCTTCGTCGCTCAGCGTATTTGCTCCCGCGGTTAGCCGCTGCTGCAAATCGTTGATCTTCTTGTTTAGGTCCTCCAACTCTTTTCGCCGCGCCATAAATTCTGTCTCCATCTGAGCGGCCGCCTGCTTCCCTTCCGCAGTATTCGCGATGGCCGCGCGCAGGTTGATCGCGGCAACCTTTGCTCCGGCGGCAGTCGTATTCGCAGGCTTGCCCTGCGCCAACAACGCGCTCGTGCCCAATCCGAACGCCATCGCCCCAAATGCCATGGCCACTACCCCCGGTCGAATCAATGTCATCCATTTCACGGTCTATCTCCTTCGCGTCTAAACACGTTGATATTTTTCAGGACTTTTTCAGGCCAAAACACGCCAGCACACTCAAGGATTTCCGGCGCGCTCTGCTTCGCCCGAGGAACCCTGTCACTGCGGTGTCTTATCCCTGCGTTAGCTGTTCCGATGCCAGCCCCGCCGCCGCGCGTTGCCTAAGCTTGCATCATCCAAGCCGTTGTATTGGCCGGTCTTTAGACCGGCGCCTTTTCTCGCCTATACTCAATTAATCTGAAGCGCACGCGGAACTGGGCAGAAAGGGCCTTCGCCACATGAAGTTAGTCTCGCTCAACGTCGGCTTGCCTCGCGATGTGCTCTGGCACGGACGAACCGTAACGACCGCCATCTACAAGCAGCCCATTGAAGGCTGCGTCCGTTTGCGAACGCTGAACTTGGACGGCGACCGTCAGGCCGACCTCACCGTCCACGGCGGGGCACATAAAGCCGTCTACTGCTACCCAATCGCCCATTATGAATACTGGAAAAAAGAATTGCCCGGCCGCGATTTGCCGCTCGCCATCTTCGGAGAAAACTTCACCACTGACGGCTTGTTGGAAAACTCAGTTCATCTCGGGGACACATTTTCGGTCGGCTCTGCGGAAGTAGTCGTAACGCAGCCTCGCCTTCCCTGCTACAAACTCGGCGTACGGTTCGATTCCGACGACATGGTGAAGCGCTTCCTCGCCAGCGGCCGCTCTGGTTTTTATCTCGCCGTCACCCGCGAAGGAGAAGTCGGCGCAGGCGATGAAATCAAACCAATTGCACGAGACCCAAACGCTGTTCCCGTTTCAGAAATCACTCGCCTGTACATCGCAAAAAGGTTCACAAATGAAGACGTAACTTCGCTTCGCCGCGCCTTGCTAGTTTCCGCCCTTCCTGCAAGTTGGAAGGACTACTTCCGAGATCGTCTCGCCAAGGCGAACGTCTGAACACCGCCGAAGTCTCGCCCCTCACGCTATTGCACCAGCGCAATCTTTTCTACGTGAAGCATCTTCTTCTCGGCATCGAACTTCCCGCTCACGAGCACATGCGCCGCCGGAAACTTTTTCACCGCTTCGGGATTATCGACAATCCAGATCGCCCGACTCCCGTCCGCCACGAACACGGCCCGCTGTGGTTTCCACTCCGGATGCCCGATGGAAGCGCCTCCACGCCAGCACTTCTCCACGCAGTCCGCGCGCCCCGGCTTGGTGTGATCCGCTGCGCACGCTTCATCGCTGATCCAGCCGGCTCGAGGCGCGTCCAGGCTCGATGCGGCCGCCTTGGACGCATCCGTCTGGGCCGTCGATCCCGCGGCCACTGCCAGTAGCCCGCTAATTACTAGCAAACCGATCCGGTAGTTGCTCATTTTTCTTCCTCCGCCGCCACCCGGGCCCATTTACAGGCCATTCTCACCCAACGCCCCGCCACTGACAATCTTTATCCTCCCCGCGCCCTGCTCACTCAAATGCTTTTCCCACCTAAATGAGGATGACTCCACCTGGGAGGCTTACCTTTGCCACACGGATTACAATTCCAGCCATGCTAAGCTCGCAGTGGAAACATCCCAGAACCAGGCAGACGAGCCATGAAAGTTTTCAAGGGAACTGTCACGGCGGGCTATGGCATCGCAACTCGCAACTTAGCGCCCATCATGGCTCTCATCGAGAATCGAACAGGCCTGGCCAACCTCGCGCAAGGGACATTGAACGTCAATATTCCTGAAGAATATATCGTGCGGCCCGACGCGCTTATCAGTCCTGACGAATATCCCTACAACAATCTCGCGAACTCCAGGGAGACGATCAAGCTCCAGCGTTGCCTGGTTGATGGATATAGGGGGCTGATCATGAGACCTGATTCGCATGAAATTGGAACGGGTCAGTTTCACGGGAAGAGCCATCTCGAGCTGATGGGGCAAAGGAATTTTCGCCAGACTCTCGACCTGGCCGATGAAAGCACAGTCGAGGTGCAAGTCGAAGGGGACGATGTTTGGTGGCAGTCTGGCATCTAGGGTTCCCTTCCCTGCTTACTTTCCACTATCCACTACTGGCTTCTTCCTGCGTTACACTATTGCTTCCGCAACCTGGAGAAACGCATGCCCACACGCTACGATGCCTGGAAACTGCTATGCGAATTCACCGAATCGGAGAGCCTGCGCAAGCATATGCTGGCCGTCGAGGCCTGCGTCCGCGCCTACGCGCGCAAGCAAGGCGCCGATGAAGAAACTTGGGGCCTCGCCGCGTTGCTCCACGACTTCGACTACGAGCGCTGGCCCAACAACGAGCACGCCGCCGATGCGGGGCATCCAGCGGAAGGCGCGAAAATTCTCCGCGAGCGCGGCTACTCGGAGGAAGTCGTTCGCGCGATTCTCTCACACGCTGATTATTCTGGCGTCCCGCGCCAATCGCCGCTTGAGCACACGCTTTTTGCTTGCGATGAGCTCGCTGGTTTTCTCACGGCGTGCTCTTACGTCCGCCCATCGAAGAGCATCCTCGATCTCGAAGTGGATTCGGTGAAGCGCCGCCTGAAAGACAAGGCTTTCGCCAAGGGTGTGAGCCGCGAGGACGTCCGCAAGGGCGCGGAAGAGCTCGGCATGCCGCTCGAAGAGCACATCGGCTTTTGCATCTCGGCGATGCGCGAAGAAGCCGACGCGCTCGGCCTGCGCGGCAACATCGGGGCGCAAGCCGCCGGTTCCTAAATTGGGGGACGGATTTTTTCGCGCTCATTCATAGCGTAAAGCGCTCAGCACCACTTCTCGCCGCAAATGCTTGCCGTTCAACGGCTTGGGCGGAACGCAAGCAAGGCAAAAAAACGCAAAACCAAATGGGTAGTAGATCGTCTATAGGGTAGGATATAGGCGGTCTATAGCCTGACCGCCGGAGGCGGAATGACCGAGCGGTATCGAAACCGGATCGAGCTGTTGCAGGGCACGCTCGATCTCCTAATTTTGCAAACCCTGCTCTGGGGCCCGCAGCACGGCTACGGAGTCAGCCAGGCGATTCGCGCCAATTCCGGCGACTTGCTGCAGGTGGATGCCGGGTCCTTGTACCCAGCGCTGCACCGCCTCGAAAAGAAAAAGTGGATCGGCGCCGATTGGAAAATTTCCGAGAACAAACAGGAAGTGAAAGTGTACCGCCTGACAGCGGCGGGAAGAAGGCAACTTACAAAGGAACGCTCGCGCTGGGAACAGATCTCGGATGCAATCGGCGGCGTTCTGAACCCCGCGAAGTAAGGAAGTAAGAAAGTGCGTCATGAAATTCTGGTGGCTGTGGAGAAAGCGCGAAAAGGAGCTGGAGAAAGAGATCCAGCACCATTTGCAGATGGCCGCGACGGAGCGCAAGGAACGGGGCGCAACTTTCCGTGAAGCGCAAGCTGGAGCGCGGCGCGAATTCGGAAACGTGGGCCTGGTGAAAGATGTAGTGCGGGATGCATGGGGTTGGCGCTGGCTGGAAGACTTGTACGACGACGCGCGGTTCGGCGCGAGGATGCTCCTGAAAAATCCGGGCTTTACGGTTGTCGTAATTTTGTCGCTCGCGCTCGGCATCGGCGCCACAACCGCGGTATTCAGCGTGATTTACGGCGTCCTGGTGAACCCGTACCCGTACGCCAACACGGACCGCATGGTGCATTTGACTGTTCACGAAACTAGGGGCAACCCCCTCTTTATCAACCTCAACGGACCACAATTGCAACAGCTTCGGCAGGCCGAATCGGTAGAGAGTGTCGCAGCCATGGGAGGGTGGAACCTCACCACGACCGAAGGCGATCTTCCCGAAGACGTACGGGCTGTATACCTCACGTCGAATGCTTTCATCTATCTTGGCGTGCCGACGCTGCTTGGCCGCGGACTGCTGCCGTCGGATGCGCCCGAGGGTCAGGATCCCGAGAATGTGGCCGTGCTCGGTTATCAGTTCTGGCAGAGGCACTACAACGGCGACCCCGACATTGTTGGCAAGAAAATTCAGTTAGTCCATAAGAGCTACGAGATCGTAGGAGTGGTCCGGCCGCGCTTTACCTGGGGCGACGGCGAAGTCTATCTGCCGCTCAAGCTCACAGCCGATCCGGGGCGAACATATTTTCCCATGACTCGGCTCAAGCCCGGCGTAACCCGTGCGGCGGCAAACGCGGAGCTCCAGTCGCTGCTCGAACAATTCGCAAAGCAGACCCCTAGCCACTTCCCAGAACATTTCCATGTGACGCTAGCTGGATTGAACGACCACTTCGTAGAGCGGATCGGAGGGACACTGTACCTCCTGCTGGCTGCCGTGGCTTTGTTGCTTTTAATCGGGTGCGGAAACGTCTCGATTTTGCTGTTGGCCCGGGGAACGGCACGTGAGCACGAGATGGCGGTCCGCTCGGCGATCGGTGCCGGTCGCTCTCGCATCCTGAGGCAGTTGCTCACGGAAGCGCTGATGCTGTCGCTCGCCGGAGCGGCGATTGGCGTGGCACTGGCGAATGGCCTGCTGAAACTCATCGTAAACTGGCTTCCGGAATTCTCATTCCCACATGAAGCCGCTATCAGCATCAACTTGCCCGTGCTGGTCTTTTGCGTTGGTCTCGCGCTGCTGACCGGCATCGTGTTCGGCATCTCGCCTGCTCTTCGGTCCTCACGTCCAGATGTAGCTCAAGTGATGCAGTCGAGCACACGGAAAATGACGGCTGGAGTTCATGGCCGCCGGACTCACAGCGTCCTGATCGCGGGCCAGATTGCCTTGACGCTTCTATTGCTGGCAGCGGCCGGCGTTGCCATGCGAGCCTTCGTGAGCGTGGTGAACGTCAACCTCGGCTACGATCCGCACAACGTCATGCCGGTTGGCATCCCGGTCCACGACAACACCTACACAACTTGGGAAGCCAGAGGAACATACTTCCACCAGCTGCTGAAGAAGGTCAGCGAGATACCGCAAGTTGTTTCCGTCGGGCTTTCTACAAATGCCACGCCGCCAAACAACGGATGGGAACTGCGCTTCGAGATATCAGGCAAGCCGGCGGAAGAAGAACAGCGAGCGCGTATCAACTTCGTCAGCCCGGAGTATTTCCAAGCGCTGCATATTCCGCTGCTGCAAGGACGCGTCTGGAATGAAGATGAGACGATGCATGGCGCAAAGCTCGCGCTAATCAATCAAACTCTGGCTCGCCAATATTTTCCGGATGGCGATGCTCTTGGCAGCGAGATTCGCGTGCCCGAACTGAAAGGCGAGCCCCCGCTTGCACTGGCGGTCGCCGGAAGCGACGGTTGGTTTCAGGTGGTTGGGATTGTCAGCGACGCCCGCAATGACGGGCTGCGCAATCCCATTATGCCCGCTGTGTATGCGCCGTACACCGTCATGATGCCGGTTTGGACCCAGATCCTCGTGCGAACAAGGATCCCACCGCTCGGCGTACTCCACGCCGTCCGTGAACAGATTCACACTGTCGATCCTGACCAGCAGTCTGACCGGGATGTTCTCGATCTCGATAGCCGGATCAAACGTGAGCCGGAATGGGAACAGGGACATCTGATAGCAACGCTGTTTGCGGGATTTGCAATCTTGGCGCTCGCGCTCGCCGCCACTGGACTATACAGCGTGATTTCCTACGCCGTGAGCCGGCGAACAAGCGAATTTGGGATACGCATGGCCCTGGGAGCAAGTCCCAAAGATGTCCTGCTGATTGTGTTTCGTTCAGCGGTGATGAGCGTGGCAGGCGGAGTTCTAGCGGGAGTATTGCTGACAATTACGCTAGGCCGCGTGCTCGCGCGCTGGATTCAGGGTAGTTCGCTCGATGCGCTGATTCTTGCGGGTGTGGTCCTGCTGCTGGTCGCCACCGCTGGCTTGTCCTGCTTTATACCAGCGCGAAGAGCATCGTCGGTAGATCCGACCGTGGCGCTGAGATACGAGTGAAGGTAAGTAACGCAGTTAAAGACGCAGGGCATAAGATTCGGCATTGCAACGGTGAGGAAGCGGCATCCCGGTTCGCGACATCGCACTAAGCCATCCAAGAAAACAAGCTATTTGAAAGCTGCATCGACAACGCGTCCCGGAGTGCGATGATATTGCAGGACTTACGGATGGCTTCTTGCGTGTGCCGTCTCGGCATACTTAGCGTCTCGACCCCAAGCTGACCTAACCGCAAGCCCTTTTTCCTGTCTAATGATTCGGATGAGCGAAAGCGCCGGCAGCACCCAAGACCGCGAGGCCCTCCAGAGCGCGGCCCGAGAAAGCGATGCTATCGCGGTGGAGCGCACTCTCGCGGGCGATCGCGATGCTTTCCGGGTGCTGGTCGAGCGCCACAGCCAGCAACTCTTTCGCCTGGCTTACCGCATGACGGGCAACGAACACGACGCCGAGGAAGTGGTTCAGGAAGCTTTTTTGCGAGCCTACCGGAACCTCGGGCAATTCGGATCGCGCGCTAATTTTGGCACATGGGCTTACCGCATCGCCGCGAATTACGCGATTGACCGCATGCGCCAAAAACGCTCCGAGGACGCGCGACGGCAAACTCCGAGCGCCTTGGCCGAAGAGCAAGAGCAGGACCCGCTGGACTTGGTTCCTGATGAGAGGCCCACTCCAGACCGTCTCGCGGGCAACGTCGAGCTGAGGAAAAAGATGGAACACGCGCTCAGAGAGCTGAGCTCCTCGGAACGCACCGCCTTCGTGATGCGCCATTGGGAAGGTTGCGCGATCGAAGAGATTGCCGCCGTGCTGAAGTCAACAACGAGCGCGGCGAAGAACACCGTTTTTCGATCGGTCCAGAAATTACGGCGGGCTCTGGAGCCGTACGTAGGAGCACGCGGCGCGCTGCAAGCAAAAGCAGCAGGAGCAGCGCCGGAACCCAGGGGAACCGAACTATGAAACACCTGGCAGAAGAAGAGTTGATTGGCTATCGAGAGGGGGAGACTACGCAACGTGAAGCTATTGCCGAGCATTTGACGAGCTGCACGGCCTGCCGTGCGGAACTCGACCGCATCGAAGCAGTGCTCAGTGCGCTCGACAATTTGCCGCTACCCGAGCGAGGCCCCGAGTACGGTCGCGCCGTGTGGCAGCAGATTGCGCCGCGGCTGCCTGAAAAAGCTGGACGCGGATGGCGCGCGTGGTTCGAACCGCGCCGCTGGGTAGCTGTCGGAGCGATGGCGGCCATCGTGATCGGGGCATTCGTTGCGGGGCGCTGGACAAAGAAACCCGATGCCGGAACTCCGGCCGCCAGCGTGGCGCAGGTGCGCGAACGCGTGCTCGTCGTGGCCGTTGGCGAACACTTGGGAAAATCGGAAATGGTGCTCATGGAGCTGGCGAACGCAACGCCGCCCGCGCCAGGACAAAAGCAAATCAATATAGCCGCGGAGCAGCAGCGCGCGGAGGATTTGCTGGACGCCAACCGTTTGTATCGCGAAACGGCACAGCAGAGCGGTGACGCCGCGCTGGCCGATGTTCTGGATGATCTGGAACGCGTGCTGCTGGACGTCGCGCACAGTCCGCAAGAACTCACGCCGGCGAAATTGGAATCGCTGCAGAAGCGCATCGAAGCACACGGCATTTTGTTCAAAGTTCGAGTGGTCGGCAAGGAATTACAAGAAAAGCAGAAGACACCGAATTCCGCGCCAGCACCTACGGAATCGAAAGCAGGAGAGAGGAACAAGGCATGAGCATCGGAGAACGAACAAGCAGAGCGGCAACAATTTGGATAATTGCGGCGGTATTGCTGATCGCGCCGCAGCTGGCACGACCCGCAGTGGCCCACGGCAAAGCAGGGACGTCCACGGAATCCTGGCAAGACCAGGACGCACAGGATCGCGAGCAGGAAAAACGCGACCGCGAGCAAGAAGCCCGCGACCGGGAACAGGAGAAGCGCGACCGCGAGCAGGAGAAACTGGAACGCCTCGATGAACTGTACAGCGATGGGCGCGAAGCCTTGGACGAGGACCGCTATGACCGCGCGGCCGAGAAATTCAGCGAGCTTGCCTCGATGAATGGTCCGCAGACCGATGCGGCGATGTATTGGAAGGCCTACGCCGAAAACAAACTGGGGAAAAGAGACTCCGCGCTGGCAACGATCGCGGACTTGGAAAAGAAATATGCGCAAAGCCGCTGGATAAAAGACGCCAAGGCGCTGGAGATTGAAGTACGGCAGTCGAACGGGCAGGCCTCGAATCCTGATAATCAGACTGATGACCTGAAGATCCTGGCGTTGCGCGGAATCATGCAAGGTGACCCGGCGCGGGGGGTGCCCATGGTCGAGAACTTTCTGAATGGGCCCGCGAGCCCAAAGCTCAAGTCCAATGCACTTTTCCTACTCGGGCAAAACGGTTCGCCGCAAGCGCAAGAGGTTCTTGCAAAAATCGCGAAAGGGCAGAGCAATCCAGACCTGCAGCGGAGGGCCGTCCAATATCTGGGAATGTTTGGCGGGCAGAAATCGAGGCAAACGCTTGCCGAGATTTATGCTTCTACCAGCGATGCGTCCATCAAGCGCGCCATTCTTCGCAGCTACATGATCGGCGGCGACAAAGAGCACCTGCTCGCAGCGGCGAAAGGCGAAAAAGATGCGTCCCTGCGCGCGGAAGCCATTCGTCAGCTCGGTATCGTTCATGCACCGAATGAATTGCGGGAACTCTACAAGACCGAGACTTCGCCGGAAGTGAAAAAGGACATCCTGCAAGCGTTCTTCCTCACCGGCGACGCCAAATTCCTGTCGGAAGCCGCGCAAGGAGAGAAGGACGCGGAAGTTCGCCGCTCAGCCATCCGCAATCTGGGTTTGGTCGGTTCGCCCGATGCCAAGGAAGCGCTGCTGGCGATTTACTCGAAAGAAACCGACCGCGAGAACAAAGAAGCAGTGCTTAACGCACTCTTCATTCAAGGAAACGCGCACGGGCTGGTGACCATCGCGCGAAGCGAAAAAGATCCGGAGCTGAAGAAGACCGCGGTATCCAAGCTCGCGCTGATGAATTCGAAAGAAGGGAACGACTATCTGATGGAGATTTTGCAGAAGTGAGTTGGGAAGTGACTGGTGCATGGTGATTGTTGACTTGTGATTCTTGGTTGGTCCCATACAGAGGGTCTCGAATATGGAAGCAGTCGTGAGGTGGATATGAAGACTTTGCGCACTTTCCTAATCAGGCAGTCAGCTCTGGCAGCGGCGCTTTTCGCAGCCGCTGCTTTGCAAGCAGGACAGTCGAGCGATACGCCGCAGGTGATTAACGCGAAAATCGAGACGGGTGCAGTGAACGGCGCTTTTGCCGACACTCTGCGTGGCATCGAAGCGCAAGCCGACAAACCAGAATGGGTAGCGTATAGCGTCCCGGAAATCGTCGGCGACCGCAGCGTCTGCTGCGGAAATTTCAACGATGGCTACGGTGGCTGCGGCACATGCCGCCTCGAAAAAGAAAGTGGCGTCACCAGCACGACCACGCAAAAAGACCCAACCGGTGGAACGGTGCAACTGGAAGGCTCGCGGCAGCTTGTCGTGCTCATCCGCCTCGAAGGCAAACAGGTCATGCGTATTCGAGAAGCTTCGGAAAATTGCACGCTGGACGCAGGCGGCCTGCCTTTCATCTGGCTGACAGGTGTGCAACCGGCGCAGAGCATAGCGCTGCTCGCAGATTTCGTTCACAAAGCGACTTTCGAAGGCCACGGTGCACACGAGATCGGCCAGGGCGCGTTATCAGCGATTGCGCTCCATGCCGATCCGTCAGCCGACCGCGCATTCGAATCGTTCGTCGCCGCGGATCAGCCGGAGCAACTTCGCAAGCATGCGTCCTTCTGGCTGGGAGCCTCACGCGGTAAAGCCGGCGAGCTGCTGCTCCAAAAAATGGCGAAGAGCGATCCCAGCCCCGAAGTCCGCTCGCAGGTAGCGTTCGCGCTCTCCGTAAGCCACGAGCCGGAAGCGCTGAACGAAATGATCCGCATGGCCAAAGAGGACGAAAGCACACACGTCCGCGGCCAAGCGCTCTTCTGGCTGGCGCAAAAAGCAGGACAAAAAGCCATGGGCGCAATCACCGGCGCGATCGAAAATGATCCCGACACGGACGTGAAAAAGAAAGCCGTCTTCGCATTAAGCCAAATGCCCAAAGACGAAGGCGTCCCAAAACTCATCGAAGTAGCCAAAACAAACCGCAACCGCGAAGTGCGCAAACAAGCGATGTTCTGGCTCGGACAATCCAACGATCCCCGCGCGCTCGAGTTTTTTGAGCAAGTGCTGTCGCGCTAGGACCTAGCGCAGCAGATCTTCGAGCTGGAGGCGCGAATCGGTTTTAGCGTCGCGGTATTTGACGATGACGGCGCATTGCAAGCTCAGACCGTGCTTGGCGCCGACAGGGTGCGAGACGGCGCGCGAGCCGGGAACGACGATAGCTTCGGCGGGAATGATGAGCGGCGAAGTTTCACTCGCGGTGTACACCGCGTCGCGCACAAGATCGTACACAGGAATCGAGCGATTCAGAATCGTTCCGGTGCCGAGCACCGTGCGACGCTTCACGACCGTTCCTTCATAAACGCCGGAATTCCCTCCCACCAGCACCTCGTCTTCAATGATCACCGGCATTGCGCCCACCGGTTCGAGCACGCCGCCGATCTGCGAACCCGCGGAAATATGGCAGCTGCGTCCGATTTGCGCGCAACTGCCGACCAGCGCGTGCGAATCGATCATGGTGCCATCGCCAACGTACGCGCCTACGTTGACGAACATCGGCGGCATGCAAACGACGCCGCGCCCGATGTACGAGCCATCGCGAATGCTCGAGCCTCCAGGCACGATGCGGATACCGTCAGCCGTCGTGATCGGGCGGACGGGATACGTGGATTTATCAATGAAAGGCTGCCGCGCGGAGTCGACGGACATGTCGACGATGGAGCCCATGCGAAAGCCGAGCAGGATTCCTTTTTTCACCCACGCATTGACGCGCCAGCCCGTCGGCGACCCAGCTTCCGGCTCTGCCGCGCGCACTTCCCCGCGATTTACGGCGGCCTTGAATTCCCGGAAGAGCCGGAAATGTTCTTCGTTGTATTGAGCCGGAGGCTCGTCAAACAATCGTTCAACTTGCTGCGGCAGCATGCACTCTCTCACGCGGCAGCGTGGTGCTCTCGACAAGCTCCAGCGATTCCAGCACGGCGCGAATGCGCGCCTCGTTTTCCGCTTTCGGCGCAACGAGCGGCAAACGCCAGACCGCTTCCAGCAAACCCATTTGCGCCATGGCCGCCTTTACGGGGATCGGATTCGACTCCACGAAGTTTACTTCCATTAACGGATGCACGCGCCGGTGAATTTGCCGCGCGCCCTGAAAATCGCCTTCGAGCGCGAGCCGCGTCAGCCGCGCCATGTCTGCCGGAATTTCGTTGGACACGACGGAAATGACGCCGCGTCCGCCAAGCGAAATTATCGGGAGCGTGATCGCGTCGTCGCCGCTGAGCACGATGAAGTTGTCCGGGACGGCATTCAGTATCGCAGCCATCTGCGAAATATTCCCCGAAGCTTCCTTGATGCCGATGATGTTTTCAATCGCAGCGAGCCGCCGCACCGTTGCCGGTTCCACGTTCACGCCGGTTCGTCCTTGCACGCTATAGACAACGATCGGAAGCGTAATCCCCTCGGCGATCGCACGGTAGTGCTGAAACAGCCCTTCCTGTGTCGGCTTGTTGTAATAAGGCGTGACGGAAAGAATTCCGTCGGCACCGATTTCGGCAAGCTCGCGTGCAAGCGCGATGACTTCGGCTGTGTTGTAGCCGCCCGCGCCCGCGAGAACCGGCACGCGTCCCTTCGCCAGTTCCACGGCGATCTCGACGACGCGCAAATGCTCCTCGTGCGTAAGCGTGGGGCTTTCGCCGGTCGTGCCGCACGGCACCAGAAAATCAATGCCTGCATCGATCTGTCGCTTGATCAGCGCCCGCAGCGTTGGTTCATCCAGTGAACCATCGCGCCGAAATGGAGTGACGAGCGCAGTGCCTGTTCCGGTAAACATGGTGTTTCTCCTTCTTTGTCTAAACGTCGTGCTGCCGAAAATCGCGGTCCCGTAGCGCCGGCCTTTAGGCCGGCCTCTTCGGGTTTTGTACTGGCGTCCCTTGGGACGCCAACGAGCGGCCTAAAGGCCGCAGCCACGAAGATCCTTCAAGTCAATTCGCCGAGGATCTCCTTGAACTCGTAGAATCCTTTTTTCCCGGCGACCCACCGCGCTGCTTGTAGAGCGCCGCGAGCAAATCCTTCGCGGCTGTGCGCCGTGTGGCGAAACGTAATGGTGTCCGCAACAGAGTCGAATCCGATTTCGTGCGTGCCAGGAATCGCGCCCGCCCGATTTGAGCTCAGGCTAATGGGCCGCGAATAACCCGCTGCGCGCATCTCGTCGGCGAGTTTTTTGAGTGTGCCGGAAGGCGCGTCTTTTTTTGCGGAATGATGAATCTCCCAGCCCCACGCTTCGTATTCCGGATGTTTGGCGAAGAGTGCGGTGGCCTGCGCAACGATCTGCAGAAAAACATTCACGCCCACGGAGAAATTTGCCGCCCAAACGAGGCCGGTCTTTGCATGCTCGACAGCTTCGCGCGCATCGGGAAGCTGCTCGATCCAGCCAGTCGTGCCTACGACACAATTCACTCCAACCACAGCGAGGCGCCGGATATTTACTGACGCTGCTACTGGTGTCGTGAATTCCACGGCGACATCAACGCCGCGCAGTGTTTCGTGCGACAGTCCTGTTCCGCCGGGGTTGTCGCCCCCGGAAAATTTTGCGCGCACCTCAAAACCATACTCCGGCGCAAGGTGCTCGATGAGCTTGCCCATTTTTCCGTAGCCGACAATGGCGAGCCCCTGGCTCATGCTTGCGCGGCTCCTGTCGCGAGAAGTTGCCTCGCCATGCGCGCGTAAATCTCAACCGCTTCGGACAATTGTTTTTTCGGGATGCGCTCTTCGGCCGTATGCGCCAGATGGATGCTGCCCGGCCCGATCAGAAAAGGCTGTCCCCACGCGCCGTCAAATGTGGGAATGTCCGTGGCGAAAGCCACAACGGTCGTGGGAAGTCCGTCGAACGCCGAAAGCCGCATCGCGGGCGTGTGCAAAACTTCGCGGGCTTCCGCGCGTCCCGCAGTGGCAGCCAGCACGGCCTCTCGAATTTCCGCTGGGTCGCCCACGGTGCGAAACATGATTTCGGCTTGCGCGTGGTCGGCGACGACATTGGGAGCGCGGCCGCCGGAGATGGTGCCGATATTAAGCGTGCTGCGGCCGAGCAACGGATCTTCCGGCAACGGAATTAGACGGATGGCGCGCAAAGCATCGAGCAGCGAGTGAATTGCAGAATGACCTAGTTCAGGGTAAGCGGAGTGCGCAAGTTTTCCATGCGCGGTGACCTCGAAGCGGAGTGCGCCCTTTGAGCCGAGCGCAAGCTGATTTTCGGTAGGTTCGCCATTAATCAGAAAGCGCGTGCCACGAGGATTCGCAGCCGCGGCTTTTGCGCCCGCGCTGTTGCGCTCTTCGCCGACGACGAAGAGCAGCCCGAGATTTGTTGCGCCGGAGTCGAGAAGTTTTTCCGCCGCAGCAATCATCGCGGCGATGATGCCTTTCGCGTCGCACGAGCCGCGCCCCCAGATGAATTCCGCGTCTTCGAGCGATGGAAAGAACGGCGGCACTGTATCCATGTGAGTCGAAAGCGTGACAATGGGCTTGCCCCAGCTCGCAAAAAGATTGTCGCGGCCCGGCTCAACCGCAATGCGTTCCAGGCGCCCGTTACTTCGCGCCGCAAGCATCGACAGTTGCACGAACAAATAGTCCGCCACATTCTGCTCGTGGTTGGTCGTCGATTCGATATCGACGAGCGCGCGCGTAAGTTCGAAAAGATTCATTCAGCCGGCGTTTCTGGAGGGAGCGAAACGAAAGGAAGGAACCGCGAAGTACCGCTCGAGGCTGCTGCCTCTCGATAGCGCTCCATCCGGCTTTAGCACTGGCCGCAATGCGGCCATCTAAACGGATGACAGTGGACAGGCCTTAGACCTGTTCCCCAACCGCGGCGGCAACAGCTACCGTTGCGATTTCGGCGGACTATAACAACCTGGCCCCTTTTGCCGCGGCGTCCGAAGCTGATCGGAACTGCTCACCCGGCTACTCATGGCCTCCGCACCTCTACCAAGAACACTCTAAGTCTAGAAGAGCGCCGTAGAAAAAGCGAGTCAAATTTCTAATTTGTAGCCCGAACAAATTTGTCGCCCCCAGCGCAATCCAAGCAAGTCTGTCATTCCGAGAGTAGCGAGGAATCTGCTTTTTCCTGCAGTCGTTGCGCTCAGCGCTAGACGGGAATGACAGGTTTATGGATCGATTTAATCCGTGGGCTAAAGTTCGAGCGGCCTGAGCGGCTTTTCTTGCGAAGCGATCAGCAACTCGCCATGAAAGGCGCATTCGGCGGGGCGGCGATTGAGGGCTTCCTCCGCAGAAAGGCGCGCGAGGTCGGGATTATTGTTTTCTTGCGAGAGATGCGCCAGGACAAGATACCGCGCGCGGGCGTCAAAACCTTCCGGGTCGGAAAGATATTCGCTCACGGCATGATTCGAGAGATGGCCGGTGCGGCTGAGAACCCGCTGCTTGACGACCCACGGATACGGCCCTACTTTGAGCATGTCCAAATCGTGATTCGATTCCAGCAGTAAACAATCGGCGTCGCGCAGATGAACTTTGACCAGCTCGGGCATGTAGCCAAGATCGGTGACGAGCGCCATCTTCGTGCCATTGGTGCGAAACGTGAAGCCGATCGGATCGGCGGCATCGTGCGGAATTTGAAACGCGTGGACATCAATATCGCCGATAGTGAAATGCTGGCCGGCTTGAATGGTTTCCACGCCGCGCAAACGCTTCGCAAGCCGATCGGGCAAGGCGCGGTTCAGCGCGTCCATCGTAGGCTCCGTGACGTAAAGCGGCGCTTTCCAAAGCCCAAGCATTTGGGGAAGACCGTTGCAGTGATCGAAGTGCTCGTGAGTGATAAGGATGCCGTCGATGTGGTCGATGCTCAATTCGACGGCCGCGAGACGCGCCAGAGTTTCGCGTTTGCCCAAGCCGCAGTCCACGAGGAGTCGGGTGCGCTGCGTCTCGAGCAGTGTAATGTTGCCCGAGCTGCCTGACGCCAGTATGGAAACCCGCAAGCCGATCGCTTTGCCCTCAATTGCACTACAAAATATCACACAAACGAATTTTCAGAATGATGGCATTTCGATTCCCGCCCGTCAACGCGAAAAGA
>Ga0210405_10003152_pt1 | contig 16433 bp, 11 predicted proteins | sample IncBWH11MmetaG_FD_155492 | JGI IMG/M metagenome (GOLD analysis project Ga0210405, IMG submission 155492) | Forest soil microbial communities from Barre Woods Harvard Forest LTER site, Petersham, Massachusetts, United States - Inc-BW-H-11-M | ecosystem: Environmental > Terrestrial > Soil >... | reverse complement strand
CGCCAATTGGCGCGTGGGGATCGGTTGAATTCACGCGCGTCTTTAAAGCCCTGCCCAGTCATACGGTGTGACCTGGTTCAACGTCCGCACCACGTCATCGAAGGTGTATGGCACAACTTTCGGAGGACCGCTTTCGCCACCATAAAAAAGACGGCAAAAATCATTCAGCGACTTCTCCCCGTGACTCTGTTGCCGAATGGTCGTGTCCACCTCCAGCCAAATCAGTTCCCCTTCCGGATAGTAGTCAAGGCCGCGCCGCCAACTCTGCCACTCCGGCCCCTGCAACCGCAAAATTTGTACCGACCGCGCCGTATCCTCGAGTGGACGCCAGGTGCGTCCAGTGCGATGGTCGAGCATCGCCGCCGTTTCCGCCACGGCCTCGCGATATTGTTCGGGTGTCCACAGCCCGGAGCGCGCCGTCAGAACTTCTCCGAGATACTCGGTCAGGCCCTCATACACCCAAAGCAAATCGCCAACCATCGGATCCTGATAATTGCGCGTGGCCAGCCCCGCAGGACGCCGGTATTTGCCATTCCACGAATGCGCAAACTCATGTGGCAGCAGGCCCGCTTCCGTCAGACGCAGATCGGGTTCAAGCAGCGTGCGCTCTCTTACGCTGTTGTCGCTCGACTGATGATGCTCAACGCCGTGATGCCCAGCCTCGTCGCTGAGGGTGAGCAGAAAATGATATTCAAGATAGTGACGCGCCCCGAACAAAGCCCCAGTCTCGGCGACCAGCTTGCGGTACGCAGCCTCGTCCGCCGCCGTCATCGCCAGGCTCGAATCGCTCTCGCTGACCATGTCGATGACGTGCATCGGAGTTTCTCCCGGCTTGGTCAGCTCGATCCTGCTGTAATGGTCGCCAGCGATCAGGGGAGAATCGACCAGCGTGGTTAGCGAGACAGGCTTAAATCTCCTCATATCCGGATTCTTCAGATCGTGTCCGTCGATACCATTCGACAGAATCAGCGCGCTCCCAAATTTCCATCCTGCGGGCAGCTGTATTGACGGAGCAACTTGCACCGCGTCCGAACTTGTTCCCTGCGGATAAAGCACGACTTGATTCCAATTCAGGTCGAGAACATTCGTGGTCGCCGCTGGCCCGCTAGCGCCGGCGCTGCCGTCGTTGGTGATGGTATCGAGGGAAACCTTCAACTCGCTAGCTCCCGAGGGCACGTCGACGTGGAAGGCATACATATCAATGGGGTCACGTTGCCACGCCAGCGTCTGCCCATTGGCTTCCATCTTTATGCCGGTAACATTGGCAATGGGCCCGGCGGGACGGTGATTGCCGGGAATCCATTCCGGATAAACCAACGTCAGCGGGCCCGGCTTCACCGGGATGGTCAGCTGCGAGTGATAGATATTGCGAGGCGCGTCGCTCAGATCGACTGACAATTGAATGGACTGAGCGCTCGCGATGTTGGCAAGAAATGAAAAAACCAGAGTGAGTAGAGATCCAGCAGAGACGGAACGCCGCACTTGTGACTCCCCTCCAGCAAAATTCAGGAGGAAGTGAGCTTAACGGAGACGATGGCGCAGACGCAACTCCGCGTTATTTTGTCTCATTTGTCGAGGTCCACGATCGGGGGCTGCTTGGCACTGGCGGAGAGCTTTTCTATTTCGGCCAAGCCCTTCCTGGCGAGCTCTACGTCCTCGGGCTGTTTGGCCAGACCGAGAAATTGCTGCATATGCTCGGAGGCTGCCTGGTAGTTTTGTTTCTGCAGCAGGATCATGGCGAGCAGGTATTGCAACTTTGGAATCTGATGAGCTTCGTCGACTCGGACGCCCTGTAGCGCGCTCTTTTCCGCCTGATCGAAATTCTTCAGGTAGTAATTCGCTACCGCGCTGTCGTAATAAGCGTCAGGAAAGTTTACCGGATTCAAGACGACCAGCTTGGAAGTAGCATCAACCACAGCAGGCCAGTCGTGCTCCATCATGGCGATCTGCGCCAGTCCGTCGTAGGGATTGACGTACTTAGGATCGGCTGCCACCGACTGCTCGAAGGAGTGCTTGGCCGCCTGTAAGTCCTGCTCGGTGGGCGGCTGGTTGCGCAATTGCAGCCCGCCGAGTTGATACCAGGCGGTCGCATATCGAGGGTAAATCTGAACGGCCTTTTCGAACGACTTCTGGGCCTCTTCCCACTTGCCTTTTTTCTCCTGCTCCAGCGCCTTTGCGTACGCCTTCTTGGCGGCAGGCGGCGCGAGATAACTGGTTACGCTGACGCTGGTGCCGTCCACATGTTCCAAGCGGTGCAGCGTGAGATGGCCCACGTCGAGGTTACTGGTCAGACCCACATGGCTTGCAAGTTCTATGGGCTGAGAAGTAAAGCCAGCCAACTCGGCCTGGAGTTGACACTCCTGCAAATTCGACGTTGATTGCAGGCCCGACCGATCGACCACATTTGAACTGCTGGCATCACTGATGGCAGCCGCTGTACTCGGGGTCGGATCGCCAAATCGAAAGGTGAAGTTGCCACGTCCGTCGGAGTAGGTTTCGCTGTGCCTCCGGCCGCGGCAGATGGTTTGGATTACGGCGGGCTCCGTCAATTCAGATCCGTCGTCCAGAACTACTTTGCCTGTAATGAAAATGGCTGACGACGAAGAAACGGGAGGAGCCGGCGGAACCGGCTGGGGAGCAGTATTTGAACCGAGGGAACCACCGGAAGGTCTGCCTCCGCCGGAGCGACTTTGGGCCAGGACAGACACACTCAACGCCAAAACGAGAAGAGTCCAACGGAAAAGCGGGGATAACATGACCGGCCCCCAAAAGGTTGCTTAACGGGAGTATATGCCCGTAGGCACGTGGTCGAGACATTTATGTCGCAATATTTCGAAGATTTTACAAATGAGATCGCAGACGCGCGGACTACGACCGGACCGCCCGAAGTCGGAAATCACGGGATGAATTTGGGGTACTAAAGTTTTTCGCCTTACGGGACGATATTCCTAACAGATGAGCGTTCTTCGATCCGGAAAGGGTCGTCGAAAGAAAGAACGAAGCGAGCATCTGAGGAGTCCCAGTGAAAGTCCTAATCGCTGAAGACGAACCAGTTTTCCGCAAGATTCTGTCGCAGTTGCTGTCCCCCGAATTCGAGTTGATCGTCACCGAAGACGGCACCACGGCGTTGGCGCGTCTTCAGGAAGAAGATGGACCGGTTCTGGCAATTCTCGACTGGGTCATGCCGGGATTGACCGGTATCGACGTGTGCCGGGAGCTACGAGCCCGCCGACCAACTGCTGGCATTTACGTGATTCTGCTCACGGCACGAAACAGCGCCGCTGACATCGTCGCCGGACTGCGAGCGGGCGCCGATGACTACGTAACCAAGCCGGTACAGGCGGAGGAACTTCGCGCCCGGGTGCAACTCGGCTGCCGGATTATCGAACTGCGAGCGGCGCTCAAAACCGAGGTCGGAGCGCTGGCGGTGGCCCTGGCGAGCGAGAAGCTGCTGCTCAGCCGGCTGGGATTGACTCCGCACCGCACGCAACGGCGCGAACAGAAAAAACGTGTTGCCGCACTGGTCTAAGATTTCCACCAGACATGGTGTTGACGCTCGGGGACACTGACCAAGCATCCGGGCTTGGGGTGTTGCCCGGTCAGTGTTTCAGCAAGCCAAATACTGCGATGCCTTTGCTAGTGCCCACGTAAACTTTTCCGTTGACGATCATCGGTGTGCCAAAGTGGCTGGCGGTTCCGAACCGATCGCGATTTCCCGCTTGATTCGAATTGTAGAGCTCGTTCGCCAAATTGGAGGCGCCGAAGGCATGCAGTATATCGATAGGGTCGCTGTGCTCGATCGCCCAAACGATCCCGTTGCTCGAGCCATTGGCGGAAACACTCGGGGTGCTGCCGGGATAGGTAAACGACGCTACACTCTTTGAAAGCGGTGACGTCGAGAGTCGGGCTTTCGAAAACTGGAATTGCAGCAGGTTGTTTCCTTCGGGCGCAAAGTAGATATTCCCGTTATAATAGGCCGCCATCGCCCACTCGCCGCCTCCGAGGACTCCGTCGATCTCCTGGTAAATGGCATTGTCATTGTTGGGATTGAACTTTCCCATGTTCGTGCGATCGACGATGTAGATGTTCTGGTCTTTACCCGCTCCGATGGCTAAGTACTGGATCTTTCCCTTGGCATCTTTCATAGGCGGCAGGACCAAGGCGCCTCCGGAACCCAGGTCTTGATCGCCTTCCGATTCCTGAACCGTGTTAAACATGTTGAAATAGTCGACCACGCGAAGCTTATTGTTGGTGATTGAGACCTTGAGGAAGCCGTTTCCGTAGTCCCCCTTGATGGGGAAGCCCTCCTTATTCAGAGTCGTGTCGAAGGTGCCATTGGCATCGAGAAAAAAGAGGCTCTGGCCGTCGGACGCGATTCCGGCCCCGGCTTGCCAGATCGATCCCTCATTGCCATTGGGCGTCACGTTCAACACGCTGGTTTGGGTCAGCGTGCTCTCGCTGTAACCAATCAGCCATCCGGTATAGGGTCGGCTGTCACAATGGGAAGTCCAACCCGTGTAAATCACGTGATTCAGCAAGAGCAGTCCCTGCCGCTCGGCATACTGCCCAGGATCAAAGATGACGTAGCCATCGTGGCTGTTGTCGCCCTTGCCCGGGTACTTGGCCTTGACCGCAACCGGCCCACCGAACTGTTCCTGCCCGGTGGTGATATCCAGAGCGTGAATGCGCTGGAAATATTTGGAGGAGGAGTTCTTGCTCGTGGCTACGACATAGATGGTGCCGTGAGGACCGCTAGCGCGGTCGATGACCGGAGTGGAAGTGATGCCGATTTGCGGACTGATCTGGCTGCACCCGTGGTCGTCAGAAGGAGACTCACCAGATCCAAGTACGGACACTTGCCAGAGCAAGGTCCCTGCGTCTGCATCGAAAGCGTACACGCTATCATTCTCAGTCACTGTGTAAACGACGTTATGCGTTCCCTTGCCCGGGATGGAGACCGCCGAAAGATATAAGGGTTCGGCATCGATTATGGCGTCCACCGGGAGGGTGAACAGCTTTCCGAAGAGCGATGATTTGACGTTGCCGGTGGTCAGGGTCGTCTCTTGCAGGTTCTGACCGGTGCGCGCGATGTCGTTGTGATAAGTAACAACATCTGTGGCGGAGCTCGCCAGGGCAACGCACAGGCTGAAACAAATCAACCCGAAAAGGCTTATAGATGTCGATCGGCCGATTCGTGGGAGGCAACTGCCGTAAAAGGCGCGTGAGTCGTGATTCCCATTAATAGAACTGTGTCGGTTGTCTAGCGTCGCTTGCACAAACAATCTCCTGAAGGTTTCGTCAATCGGCTCTCGCCGTGCCATGACTATGCACGGTTCGAAGCCGCACTCCAGATTCGTGGCGTCCGCGATGAGTTGTGTTTACCGGCTGAAATATGAAGAAATTGAAATCCTATTTCTGGGCTAACCACCCGTGCACTACGAAGTTTCTGGTGGGAGAGGGACTCTGGTTCGGCTTGTCAAACTGTGAGGTGGGGAACCCCCAATTACAGTCAAGAAGAAGTCTCTCGTCTAAAGCGGGGGATGTCAATATGAAACATTTTGCATAAAAGCTGACCGCCAACCTGCCCTGTGAGTGCCGCATCATTTGCCAGGAAAGGCAGCCTCGTTCGCCCCCCGACTGTCCTCGCTAACCCTAAAGCTCGTTCAATCTCGGTCCGCAGCTATCTCATTTCAGTGCGCTTGTTGTGTCACGCAAATTTCAGACCAATGTCAGGGCCGGTCTATGGAGATGCTTTCCTGAATGAGCCACCCTCCGCCTAACCGTTACTGCGGATGGGGTGAGCGCTGTGGACGCCTACAAAGTTTCGTTCTCCGTTCGGCATTTCTTCCTGGCTGTATTGTTGGTCGCGTGCCCCGCGATCGCGCAGACTCAATCGGAGGCCATGCCTGGGTATTCGGTGCTGTCCCCGGGATTGTCCAACCAGAATTTCTACTGCCACACGGGTTACACCCTCGCAGATTGCCGGCAGGAGGTTGCAGAACTGAAGGCTATCCTGGCCCGCTACCCTGCCGACGAACTGGGCCCCTGGACCTGGGTCTTGGTTCGTTCGCAGGACTGGATTCCGATCTCCGTGCTCCTCGGACTGAAACCGCAAAGCCCTGCATTCACCGCCGTGGACCAGCGAGAAACCTTCTTAGAGGAAGCCCTTTTCAAGCGCGAAGGCCTGCGCTCCGCTGAACTGCAACGGGAGTGGCTTATGCCGCGTGTGCAACTTCTCGATCTCGCTGTAACCCACGAACTCGGCCATGCGCTGTGCAGCGAACCAAACGAGGCAGTGGCCGATCGTTTTGGAGAAGAGCTACGACGCGGACGCCGTCCCCACTGCCGCTCCTCCAAGGAACGCGTCTACACGTCAGTCCGCAACCCGGACACAGCCCAAAGGTAAACCGCCGTCACCACTTCAGGGAATATATTTCCTGTGCGCTAATGTTTCGTGCCAGGAGAACGGAGCCGTCCGGGGCCAGACCGGTCCAACCCATCAAAGAAGCGATGGGCAGCCGGTCTACCCTCTTCAGATCCAGCACGGTCTCGAGCTTTCGATCACTGATCCTGAGCCGCACGATTCGCGACGGAAGACCCGCGCCGTTGCTCCAGTCTTGAAAATAAAGAAATCTCCCATCCTGCGACCAACTGGGGTAGCCACTATAGAGGTTGGCTATCGGATCCCATCTCTTTGTGGCCGTATCGAACAGCATCATCTTGCTCTCGCTCCGCGTCATGGCTGCGATGTAGCGTCCATCGGGAGAGATGCGTGGGGACCATAGCTCTTTCGACTCGGGAACGGAGGAAAGCTCTTTTGTGCTCAAGTCGAGAACGTAAATGCCTCGACCTTCGCCGTCTTTCCACGGGCCGAAAATGATGGATTTTCCATCGGGCGCCCAGGTAGGGTCTGCGAACTGTTCATCGCCGCTCACTAGCTGTTGCGCAACTCCTCCCTCGGCAGAGATTAAATAGTTTGTCCAGTGATTCCCTTCCACACTCCCGATGAATGCAATCTGCTTTCCGTCGGGCGACCAACGCGGCATAAGTGCGCGCATCGGTGGAAAGGTCAGCTGCAATCTCTCGCCACCGTCGCGATTGCAACGCCACAGCGCGCCATCGGGGAACGATGTATAGGCAACCCGCTGCCCGTCCCGCGATGAATCCACCCCTTCCGCCGAAATTCCCGAAAGATATGGCGCAAACTCTCCGGATTGCGGCTCGTACTTGACCAGTTCAGCTCGCGGCAGGCTGCCAATCGCAAAAACCTCACGACTGAGGCTACCGACCGCCTGCGAGAAGTTCATCGGACCCGCCGTGAGGCGAACCGCTCTCTGGCTTGGCCGAAAGAGATCGTGCCCGTCTCTCAATTCCCAAAGATCGGTTCTGCCTGCGCTGGAGGCTTGAAAAACGAAATCCTCGCCGCGCGCTGTCCAGTCTCCGCAACATACCGACGGATATTTCAATTCAGGAAGCAGTCGATGCAGGCCGCTTCCATTCGCGGCCACCTCCCACAATGAGGCCGATACTCCCATGTGGTGGTCTGTCATGGTAAATCGCAGCCGCAGCCTGTCTGGGGACCACCGAAAGTACTCCGGATATCCTGGAACTGAGAGGAACGTTCGCCGGTTGGATCCGTCCTTGTTCACCAGGCGGATCTCGTGGCCATCGGTGTAGAGAATCGTCTCTCCGTCCGCGCCCCACGCCGCATCCCTCGCCAGCACATTGCCCACGGGACGGGCGGAACCTCCCGCCACCGGAACAATCCACAGTTCCATCCCGCCGAGTTCCTTGGCCATCGGTCCCTTCACCGACAAAACCAGTAATTCTGTCCGGTCCGGAGAAATAGCCACCGGCCTCGGATCGCTCAGGGAAGTCGGAATGGAAATTGTTTGTCCGCCCCGAGCCGACACCTGTGCCAAAATCCATCCGGACGGTAAGACTTCAGAGAAATAGATGCGTGAACCGTCGGTCAGAAGAGGCCCCATCTTTGCCTGCCCGTCACTAGTGAGCTGGGCAAAACTCAGCATACTTTCTGGCGGCGCTCCGGACACGCTTACGCGCTTGAAGCTGAAGGCAACCAACAGTACGGTGAGGGCGACAGCGAGGCCCAGCCGAAAACCTGTCCACACTTTGTTCCTGCCGGCCACCTCAATTCCTTTCGGTGAAGACAGGGGTACGGAACCGGACTCGCTCACCGGAGCAATAAATCGATACCCACGCCGGGGTACAGTCTCGATGAAAATGGGATTGTCCGCCGAGTCTCCCAATGTCTCCCGCAAGCGCTTGATGGTGGTGTTGAGACCGGTGTCGAAGTCCACGAAGGTGTCCTCCGACCACAAGGCGGAGCGCAATTCGTCCCGGCTGACAATCTCGCCGGGGTGTCGCAGAAGCCTGAGCAGCACCTGGAAAAGCTGGTCCTGCAGTTTCAGCTTGACGCCGTCCTTGCGTAACTCGCCGGTTCGGCCGTCCAGTTCAAAAACTCCAAAACGATAAACCGAGGAGATTGCGGAAGACAAAGGCATCGCCCATTCACCCCACCCGGATTTAGACGTTTGAGCGAAAAGTTGGACACCCGCCGCTTGGCCGCACGACCACGCACACCAGTATCCTGAGCGGCGCTACGGCACTTGTGATGGGTGATTTTCTAGAGACAGCAGTCAACGCTGAGAAGCCCAGACAGGGTTCCCTTTCTCGTCTCGCAGAACGAACGTGTCGTTGCCTTTCACCACTTCCCGCGCAAGAACAAGGTCTGCCTCGCCGTGTTTCACTTTCGAGCCGGTGAGCGCAACCTCGTCTCCCTTGCTGAAGCTCATGCCCATGTCGTCGAAAAAAGACTTGGGGCACAGGTACACGTCGACGGAGTCTGCTTCGATCTTCACCAGCAGGTAGGCAACTTCTTTCTCGCTGCCCTTTGGAGGAAGTTTCACCTCCTCCACCGTTGCTTTCATCTTCGTCTCGGTATGCAGGTCGTATTTGGGAGGGCTTGGCTGTTGGCTCTTTTGCGCGGTCGCCGGTAGAACGCACAAAGACGCGAGAAAGACCGCGAAGAAAAGAATCCTGCAGGGATTGATCTCACTTGCAACACACATGGCTCCCCCTTCCTCGAAATGCGTCAGGAGCCGGTGCGGTTACAAGACTGACCGCCTAACGTCTCCTTAATCGCTACATAGGATGAAGCCAGCGTTCCCGACACATCATACTCCACTTTCAACGCCCGAAGTGCCTGGGAGCACAGCGGCGGGACCAATGGTGTCAATCTGGGTTCGGGTTCACGCGGCCATCGCGCGGGGAAATCGCAGAGGATCGACGGAGATTGAGTTGGCCCGGCTGGGGGATGGCCGGGCGATTCTCTGGATTCAGGGATTGAGTGTGGACGCGCGAACCGCCTCGCGTTTACTTCGGCATGACCTCCCGAGCCAAGTGGCTTGCAACAACGTCGCGAATATCGCTTCGTTTCCGCGCCGCCTCGAAGGCTGCTTCGCGAGATCCATAGTGTTTCACCACAATGGTCGCAGCTTTTGCATCGATCTGATCAAGAGACCCCCAACTTGGATAGAGAGTCGCGACAGCAACGTCCCAGTCGTTAGGCTGATTGGTAGTCGGGTTGATGAACGCCTTGTAGTCGGAAATCAACCCCTGCTTCTTCTGCTCATCAAGCACTGGCTTTATGTTTTGCCGGAAGTCGTTCCAGAAAACATCTCCCATGCCCGGCTTCAGATGCATATAAGTCACCCGCCATACCGGTCCGACATCGTAGTTCGGATTCTGTGCAAACCCTAGACTTGTACTCAGGACGGCAACAAGAAACACGACCGCGATCGTTTTTCGCATGTTTCCTCCTTGAATGTGAAAAGCGGGGCCATTGTACACCTGTCTCTTTCTTCTTGTTATTCATGCCCAGTGGGTTTTCTCCACCTTACTTGGAAACGGATTGGGTTCCACTTGCACAGCTATGATCCTCGATTTGACAGATTTATCAATGACCAAAACGACTGGAAGGTAGGGCTTCAGATTCCGGTCGCGGTTGTCAGTGCGGGAGGCCGACTCGCTGCAGCAGGTCCTGGAAACGTGGGTTGTCTCGCAAGCCGTCCATGCTGGGATCTATATGAAGATAGATAAGCCAGTGGGAGTGCTCTTCGTAGGATTTCTCCAAGTATTCAATCGCGCGGTCGTTTTCCCCTAAGCCGATATGGATTCCGGCGAAGAAGTAGGGCGCTACATACTTTTGCTTTGCTAGTTTCGTCAGATCGTCGAGTACCTGTAACGCTTCCGTTGTCCTACCGGCCGACCCCAAGGTGTGCGCAAGCGCGGCGCGCATCATAGGGCTGCCGTTTGACAGCGTCACCCCCTTCTCGCCCTCAGCGATCGCCAGTTCATAGCAACCCGTTTTCCTGAGCACCAGGCCGAGAATCCAATACGTGACTGGGTAGTTCGCGTCCAATTCGACAGTTCGCCGAAGCTGTTCGATAGCTTCGTCGTACCGGCGACCGTGGTAGAAGGCCCATCCGACTGCGACGTTGATGATGAGCGACAACGAATCGAGCTCCTGCCCTTTCTGCATCCGAGCCAAGGCTTCTCCGTGTCGCCCCATGGTCATGACGTACTCGGCGTACCAGTGGTTGGCAGTTGGGTAGGCTGGACTCAGTTCGAGGCCGCGCTTGAATTCTCTCTCAGCCTCTTTCCACTGCCAATCATGAAGCCACAATAGAGCCGCCAACGCCGTGTGTGCTTCGGCGAGATCCGGATCGAGCTGCAGGGCCATCTTTGCTGCTGCTTTGCCTTTAGGAAACGCTTCCTTCGGCGGCAGATAGCTGTTCCATCCCAGCAGCACGTAGGAATCGGCCAAACCCGTGTAGGCGAGTGCGTAGCTAGGGTCCTTCTCGACTGCCTGCTGAAAGTACTCGATCGCATTGTAGAAACCTTCTTCGGTCCACCGGTTCCAGTGGTGACGACCTTTGAGGTAGAGCCGATACGCCTCGGCATCCTCCGTGTGGCGTTTTGTTAGTCGCTTCTTTTCTGCTCGAGTTAACTGCAAGCGTAACTTTTCCGATATTTCGTTGGAAATTTCGTCTTGGACGACAAAAATGTCGCCAGCCTTACGATCATATTGCGCGCCCCACAGTTGAGAGCCTGTGGCCACATCGACTAATTCGGTCCCGATGCGCAAAGAGCCACCGCTTTGCATCATTCTTCCTGTGAGCACGGCGCGCACATTAAGTTCGCGACCAACGGCTTGTGGGTCAATTTCTCGGCCTTTGTAGCGAAACACTGTGCTCTGCGCCATCACTCGCAGCTTCGGCAGCGTCGCAAGAATGTTGATCAGGCTCCCGGTGATCCCGTCACTGAGGTATTCGTGCTCAGGATCGCCATTAGCATTCTTGAAGGGCAAAACGGCAAGCGAGTCGATGATCTTGGAGACTCGCTGGGGGCGGAGCACAGGGTTTCGTACAGACGAAGTCCCTGTCCTATGCTTCCCGCTCGAGGACAAACGACCTGTAGTCGGGGGCGGGGCCGATTCTGTTTCTTGTTCCGCAACCCTCCGGCCCGACTCCGTATTCCGCTTTAGCCGTTGCAGCTCAGCTCGGATGTCAGCAGCATGCTGATAACGCAGGTTTCTGTCTTTCTCCAAGGCCCTGTAGATTACTTCTTGGAGCGGCAGGGGAATCTCGGGATTGATTTGTATCGGAGCGACCGGATTGCGGTTGAGGATGGCTTCAGTGATCAGACCCGAACTGGCTCCTTGAAAGGGCAACTTCCCCGTTGCCATCTCGTAGAGAACGATACCGAAAGAAAACAGATCGGTTCGACAGTCCAACGCTCTGGCCCGTACTTGCTCGGGAGACATGTAGGCCACGGTTCCCAGAGCTATCCCCGGGCTGGTGAGATGTTCTTCGGGGACGTAAGAGAGAGCTTGCGTCGGTTGCGCCGCGATCTGACTTGCGCGATCCTCCGGAATGACACTCTTCGCCAGGCCGAAATCGAGAATCTTGGTGTGCCCCCGTCTCGTGATGAAAATGTTGGCGGGTTTGATGTCACGATGAATAATGCCTTCGCTGTGCGCAGCGTCCAGCGCGTCAGCAACCTCGATGGCAATGGCGACAACACGCTCCGTATCCAGTGTGCCCGCGGCTATCAAGTATTTCAGGGTCACGCCATCCATGTACTCCATGGCGATGAATGCCCGACCATCATGTTTCCCAATTTCGTAGATGGTACAGATGTTCGGATGATTGAGCGCAGACGCTCCACGCGCTTCGCGGCGAAAGCGCTCCATGGCAATGGGATTCTGGGCTGCATGCTCCGGCAGGAACTTTAGAGCGACAAAGCGGCCGAGTTCTTGGTCCTCGGCTTTATAGACAACACCCATCCCACCGCTTCCTAGTTCCTCCAGGACGCGATAACGCGAGATGGTTTGCCCGGTGGCGGAGTGAGCCTGAAGCATACGCCATGTTAGGACGGGGATACTTCCGTGGATACTGGTAATAATCTCAGTGCAGCCGCAAAGCGTGCACTGGGTGGCGAGCGTAACCGGATCGCCAGAGAGCTTCACGGCGGTATTGGTTAGCCCATAGCTGCGAATATTACCAGGCATCCAGTCCAGACCAACACCCAGAACATTCGATTCAACTGCCGAGGGATTGTAAGTTTTCTGGGCACACCCTGTGTGTTTTGCCAGTTCCCGACAGACAAAATGTATTCCAGTCTAACGGAACTGGTCAATCAGCCTGGTTACACATCCGCGAGGGAGAAAGTCCGCAGCCGCTACAGGCACAGGAGAAAGAAAATGAACTTTCGAACAAGCCTTCGACGATTGATTCTGGGAGCGCTTGCCGTCTCGAGTTTCTTGATGGCAGGCGGAGTGACCCCGAGTTCCGCACAAAACACGAAACCCAACATTGTCATGCTAATGACCGACGACACCGGATGGAATGATTTCGGTGCTTATTCATTGGGAGGCGCTACCAACGGCCATCCGACACCCAACGTTGATCGCATGGCCAAGGAAGGCGCGGTCTTCACTAGCTGGTACGGGCAGGCAAGCTGCACAGCCGGTCGAGCTTCGTTTATCACCGGGCGGATCCCGATCCGCTCGGCGCTGTCGATCGTGGTCGCCCCGGGCGACGAGAACTACCTCAAGAAGGAAACCCCGACCATCGCTGAATTTTTCAAGAAGAATGGGTACTCGACGTACTTCTCGGGTAAGTGGCACCTGGGGGACAAACCTGCGGCCTACCCAATCGAACATGGCTTCGACGAGATGAAGGAGTTCGCCGCCTACTACGCGGGGGTCTATTCCTATCCCGATACCGACAAGTGGTTTCATCCCTGGTTCCCGTCGTATAACGCGGAATTCGAAAAAATGTGGGATTCCGTGGTGAACATGGGCGAGTGGGAAGGGGTAGCCGGTAAGCCCGCCACCAGGGTTGCGACGATCGATTACGACTATATGGCGACGATGGATGAGCGCATGGCCGACTACGCCGTCGCCTATATCAAGCAGCACGCCAAGAGCGGTAAGCCGTTCTTCATGGATGTGAACTGGATCAAGATGCACAATCCCACAAATGCGGCGCCAGATTTCAGAGGACGATCGCACCTGGGCGACTATTCGGATTCCCTCATGGAAATGGATGCCGACATCGGCAAGGTCCTGGATGAGATCCGTGCCGACGCGCCCAACACCATCGTCATCGTGAGCGCCGACAACGGCGCCTGGCTGGATGCCTATCCCGACGCGGGAACGATCCCGTTCCGCGGTGAGAAGGGCTCAGCATTTGAAGGCGGCTGGCGCGTGCCGGGAATCATGTGGTGGCCTGGTCACATCCCAGCTGGTGTGACTTACGGCGAAATGATGAGCCACATCGACTGCTGGTCGACGCTGGCAGCGATGGCAGGCATCACTCCGCCTCCCGTTGGCGAAATGAAGGACAACAACGGAAAGCCCATCTACTTCGACAGCATCGACAACAGCGCCTACATCCTAGGGAAGGCGCAGCACTCCGCCCGTAAGTCGTGGATCTACATCAACGGCGAGTATCTCAATGCGATACGCACCGACATCAGCGGAGATCCCAAGGAGCCGTGGGTAAACATCGCATGGAAGTTCCTGTGGACGGCGAAGGACTCCTGGCTGGGACCTAGCGAAAACTTGGGTTCTATCCCCGCAGTGTACAACCTCACCATGGATCCCTACGAGAAATACGACATGATCTTCAATGGTGCGGCGCCCATGCGCGCGCTGTCTACATCGCCAGGCAAGTACGCCGGCCAGGACAACGGCTGGACGGCTGCGCTGTTTTCATATGTGCTTGCCGAGTTCGATAAATCGATCATGAAGTATCCGAACATCGAGCGATTCCCGGGTGGCGCTTCTAACGACCTGATACCGGATCTGCAGCATCCCAAGAATCCGGTACCCGCGCTGGATCCCAACAACATGCCGAAAGGCATTGGCAGCGACTAAAGTCGGCCGAAACAAGAGGGGCGTGCTGCGATCGCACGCTCCACTTGAATTCAAAAGTAGGCTTACCGATCGGTCGTTCTGCACGATCGGTCTGAAACTTGGAGGAAGAAATGGCACAAATCGATAGCAAAGAAAACTCGGTTGTCGCGGTTTATCCGCAGCATACCGACGCTGAGAACGCAATCAACCTGCTCAAGAAAGCTGATTTCAACATTAAGAAGCTCGCAATCGTCGGTCAGGGATACCACACAGAAGACCAGGTTGTCGGTTATTACACCACCGGCGACCGGATGAAGCATTGGGGAAAGAAAGGCGCATTCTGGGGTGGACTCTGGGGCCTGCTCGTAGGATCCGCATTCTTCATGATCCCCGGCGTCGGCCCGGTGATGGTCGCCGGTTCGGCGGTGGCGTGGATTGTGGGTGCTCTGGAGAGTGCTGTTGTCGTCGGCGGTTTATCTGCGCTGGGGGCGGGGCTTTACAGCATTGGAATCCCCAAGGACAGCGCCCTCAAGTACGAGAGCTCGATCAAGGCGGGCAAGTTCTTGCTCATCGCACATGGAACGGCTGAAGAAGCGGAGTCGGCACGCGGCATCCTTGCCAACACAGGCGCAGAAGAGCTGAACGTTCACCAGCCGGATCAGCCCGCCGTAGCAGCATAGGCGGGGTTGGAACCCTGGGGCTTCGGCCGGTGTGGGTCCTCCCCCAGTCCGTGTTTGCCGAAGCCTCGGGGTCCAAGCACTTTGCTTGCGCTCTAACGAACGTCGTCAGTGAATGACATCGACTTGGAGCTGTCAAATGATTCCTCAAGACGCCAAGAAAATTCTATCGGTGGTCCTTAGCTTCGTTCTCGTCACCACTTCTTCACAGATCCTGTATGGATATCAGACTGCGGCTTCTCCTCCACCTGCTGACAGTGGGAGTCCCACGGACCCAGCGCCGCAGAGCGCGGCAGAATTGCAGTCATTGGTGGCGCCGATCGCCCTGTATCCGGATGCGTTGGTGGCCCAGATTCTTACGGCATCGACGTTCCCGGACCAAGTCGCGATTGCCAATTACTGGATGCAGCAAAACAAGAGTCTGACAGGGAGCGCTTTGATGCAGGCTGTGAACAAACAATCGTGGGATGCAAGCGTGAAGGCGCTCACGGAATTTCCGTCGGTGCTCAGTAACCTGTCGAACAATCTCACCTGGACGTCGTCATTGGGAGAGGCTTATCACGACCAGCAGGCTGAGGTCATGACCGCGATCCAGACTTTGCGCGCACAAGCTAAATCAGCCGGCAATCTCAAGTCCAGCTCTCAGATCACAGTAGTGCAGCAGTCGCCACAGACGATCGTTATTCAACCTGCTAACCCGCAAATCGTTTATGTCCCGGAGTACAACCCGACGGTGGTTTACGGCACGCCTTATACGACTCCAGGGTACAGCGCGGGTGACGTGGCTGTAGCCGGCATCATTGGGTTCGGCGCCGGAATCGCTGTCGGAGCGTTGATGAGCGGCGGGTGTTGCGGCTGGGGGTACAGCAGTTGGAACTGCGGCTGGCACGGCAACGCGGTGGTCTATCACGGCGGTGCGTACTACGGAAATTCTGCCTGGCACGGCGGCTATTACAACGGTGGCTACCACGGTGGTTATGGCTACAACAACGCCTATAACCACTCGAACAACTACAACAACTTTAACCGCTCGAACAACGCCAACAGCTACAAAGGCGGCGGCAACACCTACAACCGGAACGTCAACAACACAGCTAACTTCAACCGGCAAAGTGCTCAGAACTTCCAGTCCAGCCACCCTTCGGCCTCGAACTCCTGGGCGCAGCACGGCAATTCGAGCGGAAGATCGAACGCGTTCAGCGGCATGAGTGGGCATTCCGGCGGCTTTGGCGGTGGCGGCGGGTGGTCCTCGAGAGCAGAGAGCAGCCGCGGTTGGGGAAGCATGAGATCCAGCGGATTCAGCGGTGGCC
>Ga0210405_10003148_pt1 | contig 16445 bp, 10 predicted proteins | sample IncBWH11MmetaG_FD_155492 | JGI IMG/M metagenome (GOLD analysis project Ga0210405, IMG submission 155492) | Forest soil microbial communities from Barre Woods Harvard Forest LTER site, Petersham, Massachusetts, United States - Inc-BW-H-11-M | ecosystem: Environmental > Terrestrial > Soil >... | reverse complement strand
TCATTTAGATAATGAATTAAAGATTGTTTTGTGTAAGGCGAACCTTTTATAAAGACTACATTATAAATAGAATGCTTCTTATATAAGTTATCTAACATTTCTAATACATCCTTTGTATTAGGTTTAGTATTAAATAATTTATAATCAATAATATAATGAGTATGAAGTTCGATAATATAAAGAATATATTTATATTTACTATCACTAATGGATGGTACAGGAACTCCAACAATATGCATATGAAATAAAAGAAGTTCATTAAACGATTCTTTAAAAATCGTGTTTATTTTTAGTTTTAAGTTACTATTCATAAACAATTTAAATACAAAAGGATTTTCTGTTCAATGATATTCATAGAAATAGACTTTTTTCTATTCGTTGTTATCAGTAAAACCTATTGAATCGTCATCTTTCTATGTAGAAATGAAATCGATTTCTACTTAATAGAGTAAGTAAAAGCAACCCCGAGACACTATGCTCCGAGATAATAAAGAAATAGATCATTATTTTAAATAAATTCATTATGACTTTATTAAGGAATAGGGGAGAGGATCAACTATCTTTAATTATCCATTCGGATAGAATGACTAAATCGAATGGCCCAGAATAAAATAGTCTGGAGAGTAAAACTCATCTAAATTTGGATGGATAGTTAAATTTTTACTCTACTTATAAAAATGGATTTGATTGAATTTATTTAAAAGCAGTCTCTAATTTATTATATATAAAAATAGTATAAGGTTTAACTAAATTTTTAATCCCCGGGGCGCAGCGCCCCGGACCCTCAGGGCTGCCAGCCCCGGGGGCTATTTTTAAATTGAAAATAGATATAATTTATTTACAGTTAATATAAAACGATAGGTCTTTTTAATAACGAATAGAATTATATATAGAATATTTCCCCCGCGCGGGCGACATATGTTGCCGCCGCGCGGGGTTAAGATAGAATAATTTTAGGTTAAGATTTGTTCTATCTTCTATAAATGGAAGGGGATATTATAAAAGGTCTTCTATATATGTGAAGAAATATGAATAAGATTCAATGAATTATTCTTAGTTTCAGGTAAATACCTTACTAACAGGGTTCACCACGAGAAGGTGATAATTCAGAACCCCAAAAGGATGGATTTTTTCAGTAAATTACGCTGCGTATAGTAATAGGAATGCCATCATTAATGCGAATAGTCCAATTGCCTCTGTTAATGCGAATCCTAAAATTGCATAAGAGAATAATTGAGGTCGTAGAGATGGGTTTCTAGAAGTTCCGTTAATTAAAGCTGCGAATACTAGTCCAATACCAACTCCAGCTCCTGCTAGACCGATAGTTGCTAATCCAGATCCGATAATTTTAGCTGCTGCTAACATAATATTCATATCTCCAACCTAAGGTTGGTTAAGTTAAACACTTGACTTGATCAAATCATTTTGATCGATTAAAATTTATTTCCTCTATTACTTTTATAGTTTTAAATAGGTCTTATATAAATAACTTTAATTATCTAAAGTGCGGATGATAGATTCGAACTACCACTTCCAGATCATGAGTCTAGTATGCAACCTTTACATCAACCCGCATTTCTATCTCTATTCTCTTTTATGAAATTGAATAGAATTCTATTCTTTATTAACCCCGCGCGGCGGCAACATATGTCGCCCGCGCGGGGAAGAATCATATTGAATCATCTATAGGAGTTCAATAAATGACTTCCTTATTTAAATATGAGGTAAGAGGGATTCGAACCCCCGAGGAGCACAAGGCTCACGAGTTTACAGCTCGCGCACTGACCAATCAGTATTACCTCTTCTATCTATTATTGGAAATAAAAATGAACGAAATTCTGAATATCCATTATGAAACCCATTTATAGGACCCCGCAACATAGGTTGCCGCCGCGCGGGGAAATAGTTAAGTAAATATATCTTACTTATAATTTTGTATGAAAGAATATTTTTAATCATTATGATTATGTAAAAACATTTTTTATGGTTTCAATTAAGATTTCCCCCGTATGGGAAAATGTTATTTTATTTCCCACGCGACATAGGTTATCGCCGTGCGGGGTTAAGGATAAAGAGTAAAAGTAAGAATAGCATTAATAAGGATTAATAACAACTTCTACAATGGTTAGATGGCTGTTTTCAACTAATGCGAAGGATATTGGTACTCTATATATTATTTTCTCTATTTTTGCGGGAATGATTGGTACTGCCTTCTCTATGTTAATTCGATTAGAATTAGCAGGTCCTGGTGTTCAAGTATTACAAGGTGATCACCAATTATATAATGTAATTGTAACTGCTCATGCATTTATTATGATTTTCTTCTTAGTAATGCCAGCAATGATTGGGGGATTTGGTAAAGATCATATCTCCATTAAATTACATTCAAATTGAACCTAAAAAGTTTCATGTCTTTATCTAAAGATCATCAATATTCTACTTATCATAGTGAATTAGGTTATTATTTAGCAGGTTTGATCGAAGGAGACGGTACAATTATTGTACCCACTAAAGATAAAACAGAAAAAGGAAAAAGTATTCATCCTATTATCAGAATTGTATTTACTTTACCTGATTTACCTTTGGCTGAAAAATTACAACAAGAATTAAGTTGTGGATATATTCAGAAACCAAACTCCCGCGCGGGCGACTCTGTTGCCTCCGCGCGTGAGAAAGGAAATTATGTTTTATATGAAGTTCAAGATCTTCAAGGATTATTTAAATTAGCTAAATTAATCAATGGAAAAATGAGAACTCCTAAAATTGAAGCTTTACATAGACTTATTCATTGGTTAAATAAAAAGAATTTACAAAATCAATGGATGATTCCTTTAGGATTAGATTATAGTCCTATCAAAAGTAATAGCTGATTCTCAGGATTTAGTGATGCTGATGCTTATTTTCAGGTAAGTTTGATGGAAAATAAAGAATTGGATTCAATTAAACGTATTAAATGTTATTACAAACTTGAAATTCAGCAAAATTATCATGGAAAATTGGAAGCTTATTTACCTATTCTGAGTAAAATTGCGGAATTTTTACAAACAAATATTCTAACAAGAAAACGATTCATTAATAATAAAGAATATAGTAGTTATACTGTTATTACTTCAAGTAATGCTACTAATTCTTTAGTGGATAATTATTTTAAAGATTATCCAATGTTTTCTTCAAAGCAATTAAACTATTTAGAATGGTCGAAAGTATTCAATTTAATTTTAAACAAAAAGCATTTTCTTAGAAAAGGTGCTTTAATTTGTTTAGAATCTAAAAATAATATGAATAAAAATAGAAAGACATGGAATTGGGATCATTTAGATCAATTTTATAAATTGTAATTTAATTTTGATATTAGTTGCCGTTATCAAAAGTAATTTTGATAATTATTACATCACTATATGCTGGAAACCCCTAAAGATTCAATGACTTAGTTCTTTAACTTCTTAAGAACGAGTGAAACAATTGAATATAATAATGGGCAATCAGCAGGAAACCAACGGATTCATTATGAATCTTAGTAGGATCCTCAGAGACTACACGTGATGCCCCACTCTACCATTAAGTGGGTGAAGATATAGTCCGGTCCTTGATGAAAGTCAAGGAATTAACTGAACTGGTTTGTTCCATTAATGATTGGAGCTCCAGATATGGCTTTCCCAAGATTAAATAATATTAGTTTCTGGTTATTACCTCCATCTTTAATTTTACTAGTAGCTAGTTCTTTTGTAGAACAAGGAGCTGGTACAGGATGGACAGTTTACCCTCCATTATCAGGTATTGCTTCTCACTCTGGAGGATCTGTAGATTTAGCAATTTTCTCTCTTCATTTAGCAGGTATTTCTTCTATGTTAGGAGCTATGAATTTCATTACTACAATTCTTAATATGAGAGCTCCTGGTATGTCATTCCATAAAATGCCTTTATTTGTATGGGCTGTATTAATTACAGCTGTATTATTACTTCTATCTTTACCTGTATTAGCAGGAGGTATTACAATGCTATTAACAGATAGAAACTTTAATACATCTTTCTATGAGCCAGCAGGAGGAGGGGATCCATTACTATATCAACACTTATTCTGGTTCTTTGGACATCCAGAGGTTTATATTTTAATTATCCCTGCATTCGGTATTGTTAGTCATGTAGTATCTACATTCTGTGGTAAACCCATTTTTGGATACTTAGGAATGGTATATGCTATGCTATCAATTGGTATTTTAGGATTCATTGTATGGTCTCATCATATGTATACTGTAGGATTAGATGTAGATACTAGAGCTTATTTCACAGCAGCTACTATGATTATTGCAGTACCAACTGGTATTAAAATTTTCTCATGGTTAGCTACTCTATATGGAGGAAGTATTAGATTTACTACTCCTATGTTATTCGCTTTAGGATTTATTTTCTTATTCACCATTGGAGGTTTAACTGGTATTGTGCTAGCTAATGCTTCTATTGATGTAGCTTTACATGATACTTATTATGTAGTTGCTCATTTCCATTACGTTTTATCTATGGGTGCTGTATTTGGATTATTCGCAGCTTTCTATTACTGGATCGGTAAAATGTCAGGAAGAACTTATAATGAATTATTAGGACAAATCCATTTCTGGAGTCTATTTATTGGTGTAAACCTAACATTCTTCCCTCAACATTTCTTAGGTCTAGCAGGAATGCCTAGAAGAATTCCAGATTACCCTGATGCATTTGCAGGATGGAACTTAGTTTCATCCTTTGGTTCTATTATTTCAATTGTAGCGACTTTAGTATTTATTTATGTAGTTTATGACTTATTAAGTAAACAAGAATTTAATTTATCAAGTAACTATTGGAGAGTTCCAGCATTCTTCGAAAGCTCTAGAGGTACATCATTAACTGAAACAGCTTCTACTTTAGAGTGGAGCTTAAGTTCACCTCCATCTTTCCATACTGTAAACTCTTTACCAGTACAATCTTAATTAAATTAACTCAGCATTAGCTGGGATGATACATATTTATACCTTCTCGTGGTAGTATCGTAAGTAAATTCCCTCAGAATAAATCATTTAAATTTGTAATTTAAATTATAAGTTCTGATAATATTAAAATATTTATCCCACCCCTATGTATCGGTATCAGCTTGTCCATACGGGATCTAAATGAAAATTTTAAACTTTAGAATGAATTGAAACTAAATAAATAATAACTAAACTTAATTTATAATTTTATTCATATTTAATTCGTAAATTAAATAAGGCAGTCCTTTATAATAACCTTCTTTATACAATAGATTTAATATCATAATGATTAAGAACTAATTTAAGAATGAACTTTTATAGCTAAACCATAAAAGTAAGGTAACCATACTTCTAACAAGTTTAATATTATGATTAAACGGATATATTTAATAAAGTTCCAATATGACTTAAGAATGATAGTCTTTGGCTTTTGTTCTTAATCTTGAACCCCGCGCGGCGGCAACGTATGTCGCCCGCGCGGGGGAAGGAATAATTATGACCGTTGAGTAAAGGAATTTTATTAAATATATTTTTTATTTCCCCGCGCGGGCGACCTGGTGCCGCCGCGCGGGATTAGATTTTAGTTTTTGAAACACTATTTCTTAAATCTAAATTGTACAAATGAAAATCATCATTATGTAATTTCATATAATAACTTATTATTATGTAAGAAGAGTTAAGAAGTAATCTTTTTCCCTTGCGGCGGCACTAGATCGCCCATATGGGATATATGTTTTACTCCCCCGCGCGGGCGACATATGTTGCCGCCGCGCGGGGTTAAGAATAAAGACTTAAGTCTTTATTTAAGTAATTAAAAGATTCGTTCTCTCATTATTGAATCTTTATGATGATAGTGTATATTATCTTCATTCAATCGTCTTATTTGGATGAATAGTCTATTTAAGTATAGAAATGATTCTAATTTTTATGTAAAATTGATTTACATAAACTTCTTTATAGAAAGATTGAGAACTAGAGGTACCGATCGATAAAAAAGTTTTATAAAAACAACAATGTCAACTTTAACAACTTATTTAGTTAACAATCCATTAGAGCAATTTGAAATCTTTGATTTTGTTTATATTTTAGCTCCAATTTTTGGATTTACTAAATTATCTTTCACTAATATTGGATTTTACTTTTTCTTAGGTATTTTCCTAGTTATTGCTATTAATGTATTATCTACAAACAATGGTGCTTTAATTCCATCTAGATGGGCGATTCATTCAGAATCTGTATATGGATCTATTTTAAATATGGTTCGAGATCAAGTAGGATCTAAAAATGAGATTTACGTACCATTTATCTTTACTTTATTCAATTTTATTCTATTAAGTAACTTAGCTGGTTTAGTACCTTATTCTTTCACTACAACTTCTCATTTAGTATTTACTATTAGTTTAAGTACTGTAATTTTAATTGGAGTAACTATTATTGGTTTCCAAAAACATGGATTAGGATTCTTCGGTTTCTTTATTCCAGCAGGTACACCATTTGGTTTAGTATTCTTATTAGTAGCTATTGAAGTAATTTCTTATTTAGCTAGAGGGCTAAGTTTAGGTCTTCGATTAGGAGCTAATATGATTGCAGGACACTCTCTATTAAAAATTATTTCTACATTCACATGGAAAATGGTAGTAGCAGGACCTGTACTATTATTAGTAAGTGTATTACCTGTATTATTCTTAACTGCTTTAGTAGCATTAGAATTAGGTATTGCTATGTTACAAGCTTATGTATTCACTATTTTAACTTGTTCATACTTAAAAGATTCAATTGATCTACACTAATATTAAATAATATTTAATTAATCATATTGAAACTCACACCTAAATCTAAAATTAGATTCCGGGCCCCAGGGCCCGGAATTTTCCCGGAAGATTCTGGGCCCCTTGGGCCCGGAATTCTCCCCTTGGAGGGAAGATTCTAAATAGCTATCCGTCTTGAATCAATTAGCGGTTTCGACGGATATTTAATTTAGCTTCCGGGGCTGATTTTTCAGACCTGGAGGTCCGAGGTGCAGCGCCTTAGGGAAAGAATTTTAGGAATTAAATCATTAAAAAAAAAAATAATTTTCTTAATTTAAAACAGCATTTCCATATGGCGGCAACGTATTATGGAAGACAGAATTGATTTGATTCATGTTGTTTGTTAATTTTTCTATTTCAATCTTTTTATAATAAGTATATATGTTAAATCTGCTTAAATCATTAAATATTATTTCTCCTGTATGGAATGATGCACCTGAGCCTTGGCAATTAGGTTTCCAAGATGGAGCATCACCTTCATATGAAGGTATTGTTGAATTACATGACCAAATTATGTTCTACTTAGTAATTATTTTATTAGGAGTATCTTGGGTATTATCTTCAGTTATTTTAAATTTCAATTCTAATAGTAATAAAATTGTTCATAAATATCATAACCATGGTACTTTAATTGAATTAATTTGGACTATTACTCCAGCTTTAGTATTAATTGCTATTGCTTTTCCTAGCTTTAAATTATTATATTTAATGGATGAAGTAATTGATCCTGCTATGACAATTAAAGCATTAGGACACCAATGGTATTGGTCTTATGAGTACTCTGATTTCGTAAATGAGGATGGAGAATCAATTGAATTTGATTCTTACTTAGTTCCTACAGACGAATTAGAAGAAGGACAATTAAGATTATTAGAAGTAGATAATAGAGTAGTAGTACCAGTAGGTACTCATATTCGATTTATTGTAACAGGAGCAGATGTAATTCATTCTTTTGCAGTACCTGCTTTAGGATTAAAAATTGATGCTATCCCTGGACGATTAAATCAAACATCTGTTCTAGTAGAACGAGAAGGTGTATATTATGGACAATGTTCTGAAATCTGTGGAGTACATCACGGATTTATGCCTATTGCAGTAGAAGCTGTTTCTTTAGAGAAATACTTAGCTTGGTTAAATGAGCAAGCCTAGTTCTTTGAATTTAGTCTAAGAGTCAAACTCTTAGAATTTATTAAATAATTCCCCTTAATAAAGAACCTTTATTATTATCTTTCTTAAAACAAGAGTGAATCATTTAAATAATAACCCCGCGCGACGGCACTAGGTCGCCCGCGCGGGGAACATAATAACTTGTTCTAATCCTTTCTCTACACTGCGGCAAGAAAAGGTTAAAAGTAAAGTTCAAACACAATCATTTAAGATTCCCCCCGCGCGGGATATAAACGTTTATATAACTAAATTTCTAAGTCCCGTGGGGCTTGTCTCTCGGGAGAAGTTTTATTCTTAAATAATATCATAGAATAACCCATTCCACTAGTAAGGTGAAATAGATATATCTTTTAAGAACTAAGGAACTTATTTATAAGGGATATATTTAGAACCAGTATTAATAATTGATAAATGACCATTTTTCTAAAGTGAAATATATATTATGTACAGTGATATACTTTGTTATTGTATATAGTTTCTATTTACTTCCTGAGTTTAACTCAGTCGATTGAATTTATGTTTTATCTATAGAGTATAAATAATACATAAATTTTAATTAATTAAGGATAAAAATCTTATCAAAACCCTGCAGGGGAACAATTTATTATCCCCGCGCGGGCGACGCAAGTTGCTGCCGCGCGGGGGGAATCTTAAATTGAGTTAAGATATTTTATTAAAAAGATGGGTTGACATTAAATTATGAACAGATCTGTACAAGCACATCCATTCCATTTAGTTGAAGCTTCTCCATGGCCATTAGCTGTATCGTTCTCTTTATTAACAACAACTTTATCTGGAGTAATGACATTCCATGGGTATTCTAATGGAACATTTTTATTAACTCTAGGATTCATTTCTACAGTAGCTACTATGACATTATGGTTTAAAGATGTAACTAGAGAAGCAACATTCCAAGGACATCATACTTTTGCTGTTCAAAAAGGATTAACTCTAGGGTTTGTTTTATTTGTAGTATCAGAAGTATTTTTCTTCCTTAGTATTTTCTGGGCTTTCTTCCATTCATCTTTAGCACCTACTGTAGAGTTAGGAGCACACTGGCCACCAGTTGGTATTCAAGCATTAAATCCATGGGAAGTACCATTATTAAATACAGTCATTTTACTTTCTTCTGGTGCAACTGTAACTTATGCTCATCATAGCTTAATTCAAGGTAATAGAGCGGGAGTAATTTACGGATTAATCGCTACAATTGTATTAGCCTCAATTTTCACTGGTTTTCAAGGATTTGAGTATTATAATGCTCCATTCACATTCAGTGATGGTGTATATGGTTCTACTTTCTATATGTCTACAGGATTTCATGGATTACATGTAATTATTGGTACATTATTCTTAGCTGTAGGATTATTCAGAGTATTATCTTACCACTTAACGGATCACCACCATTTAGGATTTGAGACTGCGATTCTTTATTGGCATTTTGTTGATGTAGTTTGGCTATTCCTATTCATTAGTGTTTACTGGTGGGGAAGCTAATCCTTTTCTATTTAAGGAGAATTTTCTTCTTATAGGATTATATAATTTTCCTCTTTTAAGTAAATTGAGTTTTAATAAAGTTATTATTAGAACCCCACTCGGACAATAAACATTGCTCCGTGTGAGGAGAAAGAGAATAGCCACGTCGGGTTGTACCCGTCGCAGCCCAAGCGGTTATAAAACCTCCTAGGCTTATTTAGAAGCTAAAAACATTCGAGCTGATTGTACAACCATAAAGTTTGGTAAAATGTATTTAGATGATACATATAATAAAATCAGTAATACAAGATATCCATACGATAATTGGTTTAAGAAATAGAAAGGTACTAATTGAGGCATTGTTCTATAGTTATTTATTGGTTAAAGAGTTACCAGACTCATATTGGTCATCGGTTAAAATAGCCCCCGGGGCTGGCAGCCCCGGGGAACTTTAAAAAGAAAAAGTTATCTCTTCCCCGCGCGGGCGGTTGCCGCCGCGCGGGGTTAATAAAACTAAATCAAACCCTACATGGGGAAATGATTTATGATATGAAGTTCTATTACCTTTAATTTATCGAGGAGGAGTATCCCGGACCTCTAGGTCTGAATGTCAGCCCTGGATGCGATTTTTTCATCTTTAATATTAGTATTTCAAATTCGATCTAGTTAGAAGATTATTTTAAATAAAGGAAGTAAAATCGTTCTCCCCTCTCGGGGTTCTTTTTAAAACAAGAGGTTATATTTAGTGGTATTATAAATTAGATAATAAAAATTATATTATTAAACATTTTATATACTATTCTCTTTTATTTAAAATAAGTATCCAATAACGATATATAATGTATGATCAAGATAAAAAGGGACTATCAGGGATGACTAGCCAATGCATCTGAAGGAGGTAGTTTATACCAAATATCCTGATGAATGATTGAATAATCAGGATGATCCTAAGGGAAACCATTTTCCCCTTTTGGGGAAGAAACAACTCTACGAACTGAAACATCTAAGTAGTAGAAGGAAAAGAAATCAAACGAGATCTCGTTAGTAGTGGTGAGCGAAAGCGAGTTAGCCAATTTCTAATAACCAATAATACAGTTAAATGATTACGATCATTTAATTTATCAATATGACTTTAATTTGTTTGGAATAACAAACCATAGAAGGTGAAAGTCCTGTACTGTCTATTTTTATTTATTGACCCCACGCGGGCGACGCAAGTTGCTGCCGCGTGGGGGAAGTGTTAGAAATGAGAAATGAGTAGGATGAGAGATAACTTGTCTGAAGATAGGGGAACCATCCTCTAAGGCTAAATATGATGCATTGAGCGATAGTGGAGAGTACCGTGAGGGAAAGTTGAAAAGTAAGTAGTTAACTGGTGAAAAGATCCTGAACTGGTAGTTCTATAAGCAGCAGACATCCTAGTTTAAATACAGGATAACTGCGTACCTTTTGCATAATGGGTCAGCGAGTTAATTTATGATGCAAGTAGAAATACTTAGCGAAAGCGACTATGTTTAATGGGTAAGTATCATGAATTAGACCCGAAACCAAGTGATCTTTACATGGCCAAGTTATTATAGACTGAACGGGTATCTGTAGCAATAGATTCCGATGAGCTGTGTAAAGGAGTGAAAGGCTAATCTAACTTGGAGATAGCTGGTATTCCGCGAAACCTATTTTGGTAGGTTGTTCTTCATATCTGTAAGCTGGTACAGCACTGGATACTATGTCCTTCGTGGACTTGATTGGGGGGTCGTGATGGCTCTATCAATAGAACCAATTTTGAATTGGTTCCCAAATCTTTTGATTTGGGTAATCTAACCTCGGAATGGTTTACAGTAAATAAAGAACGGTCAGACTATAGGTGCTAAGGTCTTTAGTCGAGAGGGAAACAGCCCAGAACAAATATTAAGGTCCCTAAATATTACTAAGTGAAATTAAGGTAGTTCATGAAATAACACAACCATTCGGTGGGCTTGGAAGCAGCCATCCGTTAATGAAAGCGTAACAGCTCAATGGTCTGTTTATGTTTCAGGAGCACCGAAAATGTATCGGGTCTAAGTAATATACCGAGATTTTGTCCCAATATTAAATTGGAGGGTAGCGGAACATTCAGGACATGGTAGAAGAATAGGGTTTCCTTATTTGGACATAACTGAAGAGAGAATGCTGACATGAGTAACGTAAAAATGGGTAGAATCCCATTCGCCGAAAACAGAAGGGTTTCATGGCTAGGTTTAACCTCCATGAGTAAAGTAACGGCCTCTAAGGTTCAATTGCGAAAGCAATAACTGATGAAAAAAACTTTATTAAATAACAATTTTTATTTTCATTTAATTAGTAATAGTTGAATTGGAAATAGAAACTCAGGAAATGATTTAATTTTTTAACCGTACCCTAAACCGACACTGGTCTGTAGGTAGAGAATACTAAGGCGTTGAGCGAATCATCTTGAAGGAACTCGGCAAAATGACTCCGTAACTTCGGGAGAAGGAGTACGATTTTTGTAATCGTGGCACAGAATAGAAGAGTACGACTGTTTACTTAAAACACCGGTCTTTGCTAATAGGAAACTAGATGTATAAAGACTGATACCTGCTCAGTGCTGGTAAGTCAAGAGAGGCACTAATACGGTGCTGATTGAACCTCCAGTAAACAGCGGTTGTAACTATAACGATCCTCAGGTAGCGAAATACCTTGGCCACTAATTATGGTCGCGCATGAATGGTTTAACGATACTCTTACTGTCTCCAAGATGAGCTCAGTGAAATTGAATTATCCGTGCAGATGCGGATTACCATTAGCTAGACGGGAAGACCCTATGCAGCTTTACTGTAGTTAGTCATTGTGTACTTATGATTGAGGTGTAGAATACAAGGGAGTCGATTAGACATCAGTGAAATACCTTGACTCAATTAGGAGTACGCTTAACCAAAATTTTGGGACAGTGATTAATGGGCAGTTTATCTGGGGCGGATTTCTCCCATATAGTACCGGAGAAGTACGAAGGTCGGCTTAAATTGGATGGAAACCAATGGGCTAAATAGAGCCTGATTAAGTGTAATGGCATAAGCCGGCTTAACTGTAAGACTGACAAGTCATACAGATACGCAAGTAGGTCATAGTGATCCGGTGGTCCATCATGGAATGGCCATCGCTCAACGGATAAAAGCTACGCTAGGGATAACAGGCTGATCAATCTCGAGAGTCCATATTGACAGATTGGTTTGGCACCTCGATGTCGACTCATCACATCCTGGGGGTGTAGGCGCTCCCAAGGGTTCGGCTGTTCGCCGAGTAAAGTGGTACGTGAGTTGGGTTAAGTACGTCGTGAGACAGTACGGTTCCTATCTACTAATGGAATTAGAATCGGACAAGAACATAACTCTAGTACGAGAGGACCGAGTGGTATGAACCTCTGGTATACCTGTTATGAACAAAAACCTTATGGGTTTATTTTCGTATGGCAGGAAAGCTACGTTCAGAAAGGATAACCGCTGATAGCGTCTTAAGCGGGAAGCCTATCTTGGGACGATTCTTTATTAGAGTGACTGTAGATCACAGTCTTAATAGGTTGCAGGTGTAAGCATAGTAATATGTTAAGCTGGGCAATACTAAAACTCAAGAAACTTGATCATAATATATCGTCAAATAAATAATTCAATCTTTCATTCTCCGCCCGGGGCGGGCCACCGGTCCGAGCCAGGCGGCTATGAAAAACAATCATGATTTTCATATGAAAGAAAATAGAAATTCAATCTTAAATAATGAATAAACTATTTTACAACATTGAATTATAATAAATAAACTTATTTATATTTAAGTACTTATTAAATCATTCCTAAACTCAATTGAATCCCTCATTGACTTCATATCTTAATGAAAATAGAATCTTCCCCGTCAGGGAAGAATTCCGGGCCCAGGGGTCCGGAATCTCCTTTTTCTAAAGATCTTTCCCCCGCACGAAGTTTTTATGAAAATTGCTTACTGTAGGACTTGAACCTACAAGCCTCTCGGCACCGAAGTTTAAATTCGGTGAGTTTACCAATTTCTCCAAGTAAGCATGATAGTTCCCCATATGGGATCTGATTAATAACATATAATATGTATAAAATGTTATTTTTATAATACCGGGAGGAAGATTTGAACTTCCAAGTTTTATGTATGAGATAAACATTTTACCATTAAATTATCCCGGTCTATTTATTTTATTTATTAACCCCACATTGGAAAGTATTATTTGTTACCTCTCTAAAATATTATTTAAGAATGATTTATAATATGAACCCCGCGCGGCGGCAATATATGTCGCCCGCGCGGGGAGGTAATAATAGAATATATTAAACTTCCCCCCGGAGGGATATCCCGAGGGGCAAGCCCCTCGGGACTTAAAATAATCTTTATTTACTCATTCAAATTTAATCGATTCTTCCCGAAACAAAGAACGATTCAAATAAGTCAGATATTCTTATTTCTTATAAGTTATATTTATACATCCTAAGATCTGTATTTATCTCTCCGTTGTGTGGCGTTTCTTTTTATTTTTTTTTATAACAAGTAAAATTACACTTCCACCCGAGGGGATATCCCGAGGGGCAAGCCCCTCGGGACTTAGAATTAGATAAGCCGAATTCTGTAATATCATTTATTTATCTATTCTATCTAGAGAAAATATTTACTATTTACGCAAGAGTTGAATAAGGTTTTTCATAGGTTATAGAACTCTGTTATGATGATTCGAATCTAAAAATTGAATACATATTTCTTAATATTACCCCTGATTTATATCGGGTGCTAAAGCACTATGAATTATTTAAACCTCGGACTTTCCTGTCAATTTATCTTATCGAAGTGAATAAAATAAATTTAAAATGATTCTAATTCCTAAGTATAGAATGAAAAAGTTCTTAATGTTCATCCTTAAGAACTTTTTATTAACCCCGCGCGGCGGCAACATATGTCGTCCGCGCGGGGAAGACTCTTTCATCATTTAATAATGACTTTATCTTTCTTATAGATTAAGATCAAAGATATGATAAAAGTTATACATTAAAGAAATGAATGAAAAATCATTTCATAAGATTCATTGTTGATAATAAGATCTCCGCCCGGGGCGGGCCACCGGTCCGAGCCAGGCGGCTATGGAAAAGGAGTCTCAATTAAGGGTATATTAATTGAGATAGACTGTTTTAAATAAAACCCTCACGAGGGAATGATTTATTTAGTTTCAAGATAATTTTCTTTACTTACAATACCGCCACGAGAAGGCATAAACCAAGGTACCAAAAGGATGTAATTTATTAAATTTGATTTTTTTCTGATGGATTACTTAAGTCCATTAATGTATTTTCAATAATACCAATGGCTGGTACAAGAATTAAGAACCAAGCAAAATAGAATCCAGTAGCAAATTGCCCTAAAGTAATGAATGGCTCTTCTACGTGTTGACCACCACACCACATTAAGATTAAGAAATCAACTACAAATAACCAATAAGCAATTTTCATTAATGGTCTGAAAGCAGAACCTCTAATTCTAGATGTATCTAATACAGGCATTGCTAATAGAATTAAAATTGAACCAATCATAGCAATTACACCTCCTAGTTTATCAGGAATCGATCTTAAAATCGCATAGAATGGTAATAAATACCACTCTGGTACAATCGATGCTGGAGTTTGCATTGGGTTAGCTGGAATATAATTATCAGGATGTCCCATCGCGTTAGGGGCATAGAATAAGAATAAAGATAATACTAAGAAGAATAAGAACCAAGATACCATATCTTTGAAAATGAAATATGGATGCATATATAATCTATCCGCATTTCCTGTAACTCCTAAAGGATTACTTGATCCATGCTCATGTAAAGCGATGAAATGCATTACTACTAATGCAGCTAAAATAAATGGTAATAGGTAATGTAAACTGAAGAATCTGTTTAAAGTAGCATTATCTACAGAGAAACCTCCCCAAATAAACTCTACTAAATCTTTACCGATCCAAGGAATAGCTGATAGTAAGTTAGTAATTACAGTTGCTCCCCATAAAGACATTTGTCCCCATGGTAAAACATAACCTAAGAATCCAGTAATAATCATTACTAGGAAAATAATAACACCAATTGACCATAATGCAACTCTTGGAGCTTTATATGAACCGTAGTATAAACCTTTACCAATATGTAAATAAACAAATAAGAAGAAGAAAGAAGCTGTATTAGCATGAAGATATCTAATCATCCATCCATAATTTACATCTCTCATAATATGTTCTACACTAATAAAAGCTAAATCAATATTAGGTGTATAATGCATTGCAAGAAATACTCCTGTAGCAATTTGAATAACAAGACAAAATCCTAATAAAGATCCAAAATTCCACATATAACTAATATTTGAAGGTTGAGGTGAATCAATTAGATAACTATTTACAATACTTAAAAATGAATTACGTTTTAGTAATTTCATAATATTTTTATTTAATTTTAGTATAACATACTACAAACAACCTATATTGTTGTTGTACAAAATGAAATGAACTCCATAAAGTCCATTTTATACGGATGATAAAATAGTCATCACATAAAAAACATTTTCTATAGATTGACTTTTTATATGTGTTATACTAGAAATGGGTATTTAGAATAATTTCATTAAGATAATATCACTCATTCTATACAAATTGAAAAGACTTTAATTTGTACAAGAATAGGATTCTAAATCCATAATATCTCTGAAAATTCACTTCAGAAATATTAAACCTTCTATACATATTTCCCCGACAACATAGGTTGCCGCCGCGCGGGGTTAAGAAAATAGGATTAAAATTATTCAAATAATTTATTAATAATTCAGAAGGTATTATTCTTTAATAGAATTGAGAATCGGGCTTATTGTTCCGTCTCTAATCTAGTATGGAAATAATCCATTTACAATTTAAAGAATATAAACGTTTAAACGCAGGACTATTCTACATAACCAAACTTTGAATT
>Ga0210405_10003147_pt1 | contig 16447 bp, 10 predicted proteins | sample IncBWH11MmetaG_FD_155492 | JGI IMG/M metagenome (GOLD analysis project Ga0210405, IMG submission 155492) | Forest soil microbial communities from Barre Woods Harvard Forest LTER site, Petersham, Massachusetts, United States - Inc-BW-H-11-M | ecosystem: Environmental > Terrestrial > Soil >... | reverse complement strand
CACCTAGAATCGTTTCTGGGCTCCCGGCATCGAGAGCCGCATCCTTATTACATTACGCTTTGATGGAGTAAACGCTTTTCTTCGCGTTTGGCCGATAGAACCTTCAGCCCCGATTTTTTCTCAAGCTGACCCAACTGATGAATCTGCGACGCTATGGGTTTTGCCAGCCAGTCGCTTGACCTTGTCAGCCCAAGGATTTTAGGATGGCCGCCGTCTCGGCTTAGAGATCGGCTTGTCCGCACCGCGCAACCAAGCAAACTGCGCATCCAGGGCCGCGATTGCCTCGGCGGCGGTCTCGACATGCGGAACGGGACGCTTGACGGCCTCCGGCGGTCTGTGCAGTTGGGCACGTCGGCGGGCTCGCTCGTTGCGCCCGTAGGCTCTTCCGCCGCGCGCCCCAATACGGCGCAGTTCCTCGGGGGATTGGTTGAACAGAATGTAAGGGTGGTGGGTCATGGCGTCTCCAGACACCACCATTCATCACTTCAGTCGCGCCCACTATCAAGTCGAAAGTGTCTGGATAACGCAGATTTTATCGATGAAAAGGCGACAGTCTCTGTTGCCAACTTGCTGGTATCGGCTTCCTTGAACGTCGTCCCTCGGAGGTCCTCTATGAGTTTGGGGCCGCTCGCTGGGAGGAACTCCGTAAAGGGCGTGACAAAATAACCACCATGATCGACCAACTCGCCGCACGGGCCGATCATGCGTGTGCAGACGGTGAAGCGGGCGGTGGCCAACCCGAAGACAGATGCTGATTCGCGGGATGTTACGTCGGTGACACAACTGCTCTCCTGAGTTGAGCCCTACGCGTCAATCTCAGCCCCTCTTTAGCCGGTGCGTGTAGGTCCGTATGTCCCTCGTCAAAGCGCCCTAACACCCAACCTGAATCGCGACAGAGCCATAAAACACGAACTGCGAGTTTTGTTTTATTGGCATCGCTTCGGAGTGGAACTGGACGCGCGGTGTATGATCGCGCGTTTGCTCGGGCGAAAAACTGCTCTGCGATGGCGAGTTTTAATCACTACGCCTACTCAGAGGCCAATGAGAGAGTCAATTTGCGATTCCTACCGCAAGAGGGATTGTGCTGGGCCTTGGACTTTAACCTCGATCCGATGACGGCGACCGTCGCGCATCCACGGCAGAATCCATGGAAATCTATTTGAGAAACTCTAACACGGTGGAGATGTGCGAACAATTCGAGCAGCGTGCGGCATCCTACTTGCGGACGCTCCACCTCATCAAAGCGCGATTATGATCTCTTGCGAGATTTGTTTTTCGGATTAGCATCGCTTGCGGAGTGGAAACGAGCCCCGTCCCCGGAGGCCGTCATCCCACGGGGCAAACTGCGCAAATATGCGGACTTTTAAAGCTAAGCCCTTTATTTACTGCATTCCGTCAAATCGCGGCGTCAAAAAAGATTTGTTTTCCTTGTAGCCCTTTTGCAGCCTTTTGGCGCCCCTTTGGTGCCCCCACCTTGCGTTTACGGAACCTCGGTGGAATACCCGTGCCCATGTGCCCTCTCTCTCCGGAGACGGGTTCGAATGTGCTAGCTGGGGGCCAGACATTCGCGTTCGAACTGCCTCTACCCATTATTTAACGCCAAATAGTCGCCGGCCTCGCACAGCCGCCCAGTTTGGCCGCTGTTGCGAGATCCTGCTGTCTCCGTTGCTGGGCTTCCGCGGAACACGTCACTCCAGATCGCAGGACCACGGTTGCCGAGGGCTGCATGTCTCCGTTCCACATTTTAGACCTCCCCGTTAGTTCACGGGTCGCCGTCGAAAAGTTGAACGAAGGCGTGCACGGCGACCTCGCGCTAAGCTACCGCGTCCGCGGCCGACAGGCGGCAGGGAGTGCCTTCCAGTCTAGGATCAAGAAAGGTATTCAAGATTCGCGAGACTCCAATTTCATGGCGGAAGTGAGAGCCTTCTACTATAATCGAGACTTCCGTACCAGATGTATGTTTCATAGTCCCCGCGGGGTGATCCCGTCTAGCGTCAGGAGGGCAACAGATGTCTCGACCGCGCCAGCGCTTTATCGAGAAGGCTCGACGTGCTGGTTTTCGTGCGCCCGAACAACTCCGCAACCCCGGCTTGGTGAACTATGCGATTGACACGCTGGCCCTGGTAGAACCTAGTAAAGCCTATGCCTTCCGCCAGGTGATCATTTGCGAGCGTCAAATTCAGGAGGTTGCGCGCGAACTTGAACGCGAGGAGCGCGCCGTACGCCGGTACCTTCAGGGACACGAGGCGGATATTGGGGCGGAGGATTGGTTCCTCATCATCTTGGAGTTGTACCGCGAGGCAGATTGCGCTGGCAAGGCCGGAGCGCAAGTCCTGTGGAATTGTTTCAGCGCCACCGCCTCGGACGCCCGACCAGGACCTGGTTGGTGTTACCCGCTTCAACGTGACGCTCGCGCATCGCGACGATGATCTCGGGACCGGCCCCCCCGGCGGTAAACCTACGCCAAGGTCGATGCTGCCGACATCGATCGGCCAGTTCGCAATGCCGAAAGCCTTCTTTCCCGATTCGACCTCGGCAGGGACGAGAGTCACGTTGGCAAGGCCTGCAAATCCGCTGTCTCCGGCGGTATGGTCGGCATGGCCGTGCGAGTGGGCCACGAGCAGCGCGACGCTCTGAATCTGTGAGCGCACCGCCCACTTCCCGACCAGCCCAGTGATGACTTGCGCGGCATCGCTCTTGCCCGCGCCGGTATCGACCAGGAGCGCGCGTTCCTTCTCGAAAATCAGGTACAGAGGAGCGGTTTTTCGTAGTGGCTGCAGCCAGACTGGCGCAGGATGTAGAACGCCGGAGTATATTCGTGAACCTGCCACGGCGGTAGTCGAGACAATTCGGACCGCCGGTCATCCAAGTTCGCGGTAGGGTTCCGATTTCGTGGCTCTGGGCCGCGCACAGGGACGCGAGGAAAGGAGAAGGGCGAGCCCGGAAGCCAGCCCAACTCGCCTAAAACTCGTACCGCAACGCCAGTTGCATGACCCGCGCAGGTGTCGCATTTTGGAATTCGCCGAACACCGCGGAACTGGCCACGCTCAGGTTCGGGTTGTAGAAGTTCACGTTGTTGAACGCGTTGAAGGCTTCGGCCCGGAACTGCAGCCGGTGGCCTTCCCAAGGCAACGCGAACGTCTTCGCGAGAGCGATGTCAAAGTTCTTCATGGAGGCCAGCGTCAAAATACCACGAGTGCCGGTGCCGCCGGGATACTGCTCGATATAGCTATTGGCAGCGGTAGTCGAGCGGAAGATGCTGGGCACACCCTTCTGATCGAGACCCGGCCCGGAGACCGGAGCGGTCAGGCCCGGTTGAAGGATTACCAGCGCGCTCGTCAGGTAGTTGGTCGGATACAGGCCGTTGTCGGTGATGGTAGTCGGCAGCCCCGAACGATAGCGCGAGAGCATGGAAACTTGCCATCCGCCCACCACTTGGTTGACGAACTTCGGCGCGTGATTCAGGAGCAGCTTGTTCGGGCCGAATGGCAGTTCGTAGAGCAGATTGGCGTTGATCTGATGGCGTGCATCGAAATCGGACGGCCCGCGAAACGCCCCCGGATTGAACGAGTCCTGGATCACGGCGCCGCTCGCTCCGGCGCCACCTTCCGGCGCCGACGACGTATCGATCGAATGCGACCAGGTGTAATTGAAGTCGAACGCCAAGCCGCTCGAGAATCGCCGCCGCAGCGTGATTGCCATGGCGTGGAATGACGAGTTGCCGGCGTTCACCCACGTCTTGTTGCCGGCGTTCTGCAGCGGGAAGAAGGTGTTGCAACCGGTGCGCACGATGCAGTTGGGGAATTGTTTCGAGGGACCGCGATCAACCTGGTTGAGCGCGTCCAACTGGCTCCCCGCATTCTGCCGGTAGACCATGTCGAAGTAGTTCGCAGTCGCACTCCCTTGTAGGTAAAGGTTGGTGAGCGCCGGGAACATGTTTTCGATGAACGGGACTTTGGGAACGAGGTTCGGGTTCGCCTTCACCTGTGAGGGCGTCAGACCGCCGTCTGAGAGCAGGCGGAGTACGGTTGCGGCTTGCGACCAGGTCTGGCCCGACGCCGGATCCTTGAATTGCGTCAGTGGCTGGAAGGTGTCCTGCTGCAACAGGCCCTTGTGTCCAAGCCGCCCCAAATAGCCGAGTTCGAGGGTCATCTTACCGGGCAACTCGCGGCCGTAGCTGGCGTTCGTGACATACGAGTACGGGGCCACCAGGTCCGGCGAGATCGACACATAGGCGCCGAACCCGCCTACGATCGTTGGCGGAGTAAATGGAAATGCGCCCTGTGGCGCTTTCGGCAGGGCCGGCAATCCGTTGGCGTAGCGGCCGGCGGAGCTAAAGTCCGTATTTACCGGCTGCGTTACCGAAGTCGCCAGGCCGGGCGACCCGGTTGAGTCCAGGTTCGCGATCATGTCGGAGCCGTAGTGGTCGTAAAGCACCGCGAAACCGGAGCGAAACACGCTGCCTTTGCCCAGCAGTTTCGCGCCCAGGCCATCCTCGGGGCTATACGCAATCGCCAGCCGCGGCCCGAAATTGTTCTTGTCCAGCCCGTACCAGCCGGGCTTGCCATTCGCCGGGCCGGCCAGCGCGTAGGTCAGCGAAGCATCCGGCATCAGGTAGCCTGGAATTCCTGCCGCACTGAAACCAACACGCTCGGCAAAGTACTGGTTGATACCAACCGTGCTCTTCACCTCGATGCCGTTTTGTTCGTACGGTACGCCGAACAGGCTGTAGCGCAGGCCATAGGTCAGCGTTAGATCGCGGCGGATGCGGAAGCTGTCCTGCACGTAGAACTCGTAATCGTTGGATGCAAAACTACGCGCAACCGGTGAGCCGATCGGAATGGCAGTGCCGTCGCGCCCGAAGTTGTAAGTCACGCTGTACTGGTTGATCAAACCCAGCAAATCGCCGAATCCCCGGACCGCATTCGTCGAATCGGCCAACGTCAAAGCTGAGTTACCGGAACGATTTTGTATGAAGGAGGTCAGCAGGGGAACCACGTCGCCGCCCAAGCCGAGCAGGGTGTTGCGGCTGAAGCTGAACGCCGGGTACGAATTGCTGTATGCCGACTTGTCATTGCGGATGAAGCGCGTGTTGACACCAGCCGTGATCGTGTGACGGCCTTTGATCCAATTCAGATCGTCCACCAGGTTATACGCAGGAGCGATCCGCACGTAGCCGCGCGCGTTGGACGTGTAATTGAGGAACGAACTGATGGTGTCCAGAGTGTACGCAGTCCCTACCGTTCCAGCCTGATTCAGGCCGATGCGCGTCAACCCGAATGTGAACGTGTTGATCAGGTTCGGCCGGAACACGGTGTTATAGGCGGCCGATAGCCCGCGGCTGTTATTCAGCAGCCTCGCCGCCGGCGCCTGCCCGGGGAACTCCGCCACAATTGCATCCTGCGAGTTACCCGCCAGCGTGCCGCGCACCGCCAGCGTCTGCTTGCTGGTCAGTATGAAATCCATCTTCGCGACGTACGCTTTGTCGTTCTCCTTGAACGGCGCGTTGAAGCGGAATCCGCTGAAGTTCAGTCCGCCATCGGCGCCGGATGCGGGATCGTTACCCCGTGGGTAGCTGCTCAGCAGACTAGCCATCGTACTGTTCGATCCCAGGCCGAGCGGGTCCACCGCTTTCACTTCCGACGGACTCAACTGCTGGACGCTGCCGTCGCTCGCCTTGAAGCTCAAAATGCCCTGCCGCAGCGTATCGCTCGGAACTGTTCGCGTCGCGGCTTGTCCGCTTGCGTCGCGGCGGTTTTCGACATTTCCGAAAAAGAAAACCCGGTCGCGGACGATCCTGCCTCCGACCGACCCGCCGAACTGGTTGCGAACCAACGGCTGACGCTTGATGCCGGCGCGGTTGCTGAACCAGTCGTCGGCGGCAAGCGCCGTGTTGCGGTTGAACTCGTATAGCGATCCGTGATAGCTGTTGCTCCCGCTCTTTGTGACCAGCGTCACCTGTCCGCCGGAGGAGCGCCCTTGGTTCGCTCCTTCGCCGCCCACCGTCACTCGAAATTCCTCCACCGAATCGAGCGGCACCGGCAGCGCCGCGTTAAATCCGGCAATACCGGGAACGCCGCTTCCGTTGGAGCCATTGACGGATTGGTTGGTTACCTGCGTGATACCGGAATTTTGGTTATCGTTTACATCCACGCCGTCCAGCATGATATTGTTCTGATCGCGCTTGGCGCCAAGTACTTCGCCGGATTGCGTCACACCCGGTTGCAGGCTGAGGAGCTCCACCACGTTTCTGGTCTGCAGCGGCAACTGCCCGACCTGTTTCTGCGTGAAGGCGTTGCCTACCGAAGAATCCACCGTATTCAGCGCCGACGATTCTGCCACCACGTTGACCGTCTCCGTGACGTTGCCCACCTCCAGCGTGAGGTTCACGGTTGCAGGCGTGTTGATCTGCAGCAGTACCGCATTTTGCGTGGCTACGCGGAAACCTTGTTGCTCGACCTTGATGTCATAGGAGCCGGGCGCGATCTGCGGAAACTGATATTGTCCTGTGTTATCCGAAGCCGTCTGGCGGGTGAAACCCGTTTGTGGATTCGAAATCGTAACAATGGCGCCGGTCACCATGGCTCCCGCGGAATCAGTGATAGATCCGCGCAGCGAGCTGGTCGATTGCGCTGCTATCTGGCTAGCCGCAGCCAGAGCTACAAAGACAACTCCGCAAATTCTTTTGCTATATGTGAACATGCCCGATTCCCCCTTACCTTCTTGTTTTTGAACGTGATACTGCTGGAGCACTCCCTGACGTGGGACAGCGGCGAGGCTTGTTCAGCGCTGGTCCAGGCGCTCAGACATGTCTACCGGCGGGGGAAGACAAAGCAACGTGCAGAATCGAGTATGTCACTCAAAAATACTGCCAGTCAATCGAGTCAGGCTATTTTAGCTATAGAAACTATTGATGTCTTCGATCAGAAAAATCTACCGGCCACCGTCGGCGGCATCGCCGCCATCGAACGGCAGCGACTCCGAAAGTTTCTTCGCCTGTTCTTCGGTAAAGCTCCGGTGTTCCGCGACCAGATCGGAGCTACTTTGGGCAGGCTGGGCTAGGCCGTTGCGGCCGTGGTCGGTACTGCGAAGCAGGATGTGGTACAGCTCATGAGCCAGGACGCGGCCAAGGGCGCGTCCCAATAATTCTTCCTTACGATCGGGGTGGGCCGACCGCAATTCCCGATCGATCACGCGGCGCACGGAATCGCAGCGGACATCGGCGATCGGAAGCACTTTCCCTTCTACTACCTGTGTTTGGCCGAGTGGCTCCGAATCGCCTTGAGGGCCACGGCCGGCCATCGGCCCTTCCACCCGGCACTGGCCCCGCAACCGCACCATCGCCATGCTTTCATAGACCTTACTGTATTGCGAGACATCCATGGCGTGCCAGGAGATGTGAATTCCGGACGGGCCGACAACGTCTTCGACCTCCCGCTGGAGGGATTTCAGGACGCCCGCCGCTGTCTCGTGGTCGGTTCCGACGAACACGGCCACTGATCTTTCCTGCGCAATTGCACCCGAGCCACAAAAAATCAGCAACAAAGCTGTTCGATAACGCATCGAATCCTCGCACACGGAGGTACGAAGATAAGCCTATCATATCGGAGGGCGCTAATGCGGTTGGTAACCGCCACTAGAGTGCGCACACCACCGGCGGGCCGATAGGCAATCTGCAGCGTAGGAGTACTTCAGGCAGAGCTGCAATTTGTCGCTCGAACGGGGTATGTCGCCCACCCAAAGTTTCCGTCAGGCGATAATGTCGTGAATGACTTGCCCGGATACATCCGTCAGCCGGAAATCCCTTCCGCTATACCGATGCGTGAGCTTGGTATGGTCAATACCCATAAGATAGAGGATAGTCGCGTGCAGGTCGTGGACGTGCACCGGCTTTTCAACGGCTTTGAACCCGAATTCATCGGTTGCGCCGTAAATGTGGCCACCCTTCACTCCGCCGCCCGCCAGCCACATCGTGAATCCGAACGGGTTGTGGTCCCGTCCATTCTGAACGCGGCCATCGGCGTTGCCGCCGCCAATTTCCATCACGGGCGTGCGGCCGAATTCCGAACCGCATACCACCAGCGTGTCTTTGAATAAACCGCGTGACTTGAGATCTTTGATCACCGCCGCGAACGGCTGATCGGAATCCTTGGCGTTCTTGCGATGCGCTTGAATATCGATATGGGCATCCCACGGATCGCCCTTGGCGTAATACACCTGCACCATTCGCACGCCACTCTGTGCCAGCCGCACGGCCATCAGGCATCCACGCGCCGTGCTTCCCTCTCCATACAGCTTTAAGGTCGCGGCGCTTTCTTTCCGGATATCGAACACTTCCGGCGCGTCGGTTTGCATTCGGTACGCCACTTCCATCGATTTGATGGTCGCCTCCACCTGCGGATCTTTTGCCTGTTCCCGCTGCATTTCGAATCCGTTCAGCTTCTTCAGCAGGTCCAGTTCCCGCCGCTGCTCCGTCAGCGTAAACTTCTCGTTGCCGATGAAAGAGATCAGTTTCTTCGGATCGAACTTGGGATCCACCAATTTCTCCACGGTCTGCTTCTCGATTACCTTGTCCTGGATGAAAGTACCTTGATGAATCGCTGGGAGGAACGCCGAATCCCAAAGGGGCGGCCCGACCGTGGTGGGCACGTCCGGACACATCACCACGAAGCCGGGCAGATTCCTGTTCTCCGTACCGAGTCCGTAGGTGAGCCACGCGCCCAGCCCAGGCCTTCCTGCCTGGTTGAAGCCGGTATTCATCATCAGCATGGACGGCTCATGGTTCGGTATATCGGTGTACATCGACCGAATCCAGCAGATATCGTCGGCGCACTCGCCCACTTGCGGGAAGAGTTCGCTAACGTCCATCCCGCACTGCCCATACTTCTTGAACTGGAATGGCGACCGGAGAAGCGCGCCAGTCTTGCGCTCGGTGGGAACCACGCCGCCGGGGAGAGGCTGGCCGTGGTACTTATCAAGCGCGGGCTTGGGGTCGAAGCTGTCCACCTGCGAGAGGCCGCCGTTCATGAACAGGAAGATTACACGCTTGGCGCGCGGCTCGAAATCGAGCTTGCGCGGCGGCTCTCCAGCGTCGCCGGCAACCACACCGGCATTAGCCAGCGACTGGCCGACCATTCCGGCGAATGCCACCATACCGAAGCCTCCGCCCATCCGGCACAGCGCTTCCCGGCGTGTCAACGGCTGCGATTGCCGATGTCTTGTCATTTTCCGTCCTTCCTAGTTTATGAACGTGAACTCGGTGGAACTAAGCAGAATCTTGGCGTACCGTCCCCAGACCGTCACAGGGAGCATTGGTTTCTTCTCCTCGGCCGCCTTGCCGCCCTTGAGGCCGGCTGTCATGCCGGACATCATAGCCGAGCCCGGAGGCATGGCCGGCTCTTTCTTCTCTTCCGGCGGCGCCGGTTCTTCCTCCACCACAGTGGCTTCCGGCTTCGCGTTCACCGCACCCGCGGATTTCGGAGTCGACTGCTTCTTTTTCTGCTCCTCCTCTTTGGCCGCCTTTCTCTCTTCATACTCTTTCATCGGCTCGGTACGCAGGTAGTCGAGGCCCGCCTGCAACTCATCGGGATTCGCGGCTCGGCCAAACAAGATGCGATACGTCTTCTGGATGCGCGCCGTGGTACTGGTTTCGTCGGCCACTCGCTTTGCCAGCAGTTCCGCCTGCTGCTGGACGAAATCGCTGTTCATAAAGAAAAGCCGCTGTAGAGGAACATTGGTCGCAAATCGTTTCTCGGCTGAAATGGCTGGGCTGGGAAAATCGAAAAGCTGTAGGTACTCGTCGAGATGATAACGGCTCACCTTGCCGTAGACGGTGCGCCGCTTGTAGTCGGGCGCTAGGTCCGCCGAAGGGCCAAATAGCTTGGGCTCGAGACTGCCCGAAACCGTCAGCAGCGAGTCCCGGATCTGCTCGGCGTCCATGCGATGCCGGTTAGCGCGCCAGTACAATCGATTGCCTGAATCCTTCGCGTAGTTCACCTCCGAATCTGCGGTGCTTAACTGGTACACGGCACTGAGCATGATGGCGCGGTGCAGCTTCTTCGTGGACATGCCGCCGTCGACGAAATATTTCGCCAGATACTCGAGCAGCGCTGGATTGGTCGGCCGCTCTCCCGCAAATCCGAAGTTACTCGGCGTATCCACAATGCCCGTCCCGAAATGCGCCTTCCAGATCCGGTTCACGTACACACGCATCGCGATTGGCTGGCGAACGATCGCTTCCGCCAGTTCCATTCGTCCACTGCCCTTCGCGAATGGCTCAGGCCGGCCATCGGTAAGAATGGTCAAGAAATGGCGTTTCTCCACCTCGCCCAGATTGTAAGGGCTTCCGCGCAGACTCACCGGCAAATTGACTGGCTTCTCGACATCGCACACTCCATGCACGAAGGGATACTTCGGAGGCAGAGCCTCCTTGGCGGTGTCGATATCTTTTTGCAGGGTTTCCAGGTACGCCCGCTTCTCCGCGCCGAGTTGCCGCTCCATTCCCCAGCCCTTGAAGTAGAGTAATCCGGGTTTTGCGTTGCGGTAGTTTTGCATCGGATCCTCGCCATTCAGGTCGCGCTGAAAGACGTCCGTCCACAAGTTCATACGCTCAACGGAAAGCGTCTTGAGCTCCAGCCCGCAGCCGGGGCAGAAGTCGTCGTTGGTGACGAAATCGCTTGGTTTATTGTTCCGCTCTTTTTTCTTGGTGCCTGGAAGCGCTTTGGCGACAATGACTTCGTTTTCCTCCTTCATGTCGCGCTTCTCAAACATCACCGACAGAACCAGAGTCTGAAATTCGTCGGCCAGTTTCTTGGCCTCGCGAGCCGTTCCTCCGCGCTTGATCATGGCTTGCCACTTCTCGAGGTAAGGATAAAACCGGGGCGGCTTAGCAAGGAAATGAATCCATCGGTCGAGTGATTCGTAGTCGAGTTTGTCTTCCTCCACGACCTTACTGATCTCGTCCTTCGGCTCACCAGTGACGCGCCATGCGGCCTGCATGTACTTCGCGCACTGTAACGCTAGCGTCTCGGCGAGTTGACTGCTTTCCGTCTGCCGAATTTCGGTTAGCAGCTTCTCCTTGGCCTTAACCTTCTTCTCCTGCGCGTCGTATTCGGCCACGACGCTGCGCGGCATTCGTGGATATTCCTGGTACATGGTGCTGGCGAACACACCTGCCAGCGAGTAGTAATCCTTCGTCGGAATCGGATCGTACTTGTGATCGTGGCACCGCGCGCAGGCCACCGTCAGGCCCAGAAAGCCGCGGGTCACCACATCCACACGGTCGTGTCGCTCGTCGGCGCGGGTTACTTCGACGGCGCCGTTGTCGTAATACCACGGTCCTTGGCCAAGAAATCCGAGCGCTGGCATCATCTTGACCTGTACCTTCTCGTCCAACTTGTCGGCGGCAAGCTGCGCTTTTACAAACTGATCGTAGGGAAGATCGTTATTGAAGGCTTGGATTACCCAGTCCCGGTAAAGATAGGCGTTGGGATAAGGATTGTAGCCACGGCGCATGGGATCGAGGCTGCGGTAATCGTCCTCGCCGTAGCGCGCGATATCGAGCCAGCTTCGACCCCAGCGCTCCCCGTAACGTGGTGACGCCAGCAATCGGTCGACAACTTTAGCGAAAGCGTCCGGCTCCTTATCCTTTTCGAAGGAGTCGATCTCCTCCGGAGTGGGCGGAAGTCCAGTCAGATCGAGCGTAGCACGCCGGATCAGCGTTCTCCGATCCGCGGGCCCCACGGGCTTCATATTCTCCGCTGTCAGACCGGCCAATACAAAACGATCGATATCGGTCTTAGCCCAACCGCCGTCTTTCACTTTCGGCGCTTCGATTGTCTTTAGTGGTTGGAATGACCAGAAGGCCCGTTGCTGTGCAGAGATCGCGTATTCGCCGGACTTGTTCGTCGAGATCGCCGGAGCAACCGTTTCAGGCCAGACAGCTCCAGCTTTGACCCAAGCAGTGAGATCGTCGATCTCTTGCTGCTTGAGTTTTCCGCCTTTGGGCATCTTCAAGTCGCCGGTCTGCAGAACAGCCTGAATGAGGGGACTCTTGACCGGATCGCCGGGGACCAGCGCCGTCCCCGATGCGCCGCCTTTGAGCAGAGCCTGGAGCGAATCGACGCGTAGTCCACCGAGCGCCGAGCTGGTATGACACCCAAAACAATTGTTCGCGAGGATCGGCCGGATTCGACTTTCGAAAAAATCGGCGGTGACTGTTGAAGCAGGCGCGCTGAACAATGGGGCGCAAACCAGGGCCAATAGCAGGTTACGACCTATTAATCGACGAATCATGCACACTCCACGAAGGACTCTTAAGATTCGGAAAACTCGGCGACCAAGCGCGGACGACTAACGGAGTGCGGATTACAGACTGGGTAGGTAGCGTTACGCCTTGGTAACAGCTTGCCACTAAAAATTACCATTCCTGCGCCGGTTCTGTCAATTTCAGTTATACTGATTTCACCGAGAGGCCAAGCCGCCCTCTGTTGCGTTCCCCGGCGTAACGATCCAATCATTTCTTGTTTGAAAGGGTGTGCACGGATGAGGTATCTTTACCCGTTATCTGCGCTTCTCAGCGTTCTGACGCTGCATGGTGAAGCCCCCAAAACCCCGAAGCCAGCCCCTCCCGTCAAGCCTGGTGTGAAAAAGCCAGGCGTCCAGATCCCTATCGCGGAGTTAAAGCCCGATGCGGTATTTGATACGCCGGGCTCGCCCGATTGGCTTGCGGTCGGAGACAACGTATGGGTCTCGAACAAACCGAAGAACAGTGTTATCAAACTTGACCCCAAAACGAACAAGGTTGTTGAATCGATCGCAGTGGGCAGCAAACCCTGTTCCGGTCTGGCGATTGGTTTCGGCAGTCTGTGGGTCCCCAACTGCGGCGATCAGACTGTGTCCAGAGTCGACCTGAAAACCGGCAAAGTCACGGCAACTTTCCCCAGTGGCATCGGAAATACAGAAGGCTATATCGCCGCCGGCGCGGGAAGCGTTTGGATGATCACCGACGGCAAGGGCACGCTCGCGCGCATCGACCCCGATACTAATAAAGTAGTCGCCGAGATCCTGCTCCCGTCAGGATCCTACTGCCCCGTTTTTGGCGAAAACGCAGTGTGGGTGACCAGCACCGAAGGCAATTCCGTCAGCCGCATCGACCCGAATACGAATCTCATAGTCGAAACCATTCCGGTGGGCAAGGCGCCGCGGTTCCTGGCGGTCGGCGAAGGCGCCGTGTGGACTCTGAATCAGACCGAAGGAAATGTCACCCGCATCGACCCCAAGACCAACAAGGTAGTGGCGACTATAGTGGTTGGGGTGCCGGGCGGTGGCGGAGACATCGCTGCAGGTGAGGGCTCCGTCTGGGTGACTTCCTTCGGGTTCCCTATTTCGCGCATCGATCCGGCGTCAAATAAGGTGGTGCAGCAATTCACCGGAGAAGGCGGCGATGCCATCCGCGTGGGGCTGGGATCGGTTTGGCTTTCAAACTTGAAGGCCGGAACAGTCTGGCGGATCGACCCGAAACGGATCGAGGCCTGTGTTGCGCCAGAACTCAGTTCACACTGATTTTAGAGACTCGCCAAGTCTGTTTTACCCGGCTTGGCTCGACGAGTAGGTTTCTGGGTCCTAGAGATCACTTTCAGCATGCTCGCTACGCCCGAATCACGGGGTACTCGGAAACTGACCGACGGCCGATAGAGAGCTGCCGATATCACCAGTTAATTAACGCCGTCTACAAAACCGATTGCCGGTGCATAGATGGCCGTACCGCCACTTTCTGAGTGGACAATCCTGCCGGTATTCCTCCTGCAATCGCGCTGTGGGTTCGATCAATTTGGGAATGACACTCCGCTCTTTGAAGCGGCTCGGCTCGGGACCGCATCAAGCTGAGCGAGCCCCCAAGTCATCTCGCCCCTTCCGCGCCTGGGCTATAATGGTGGCCTTGAAGCGCGCCTCTGTAATATTTGTGCTGCTCACGATGATCGTTGTGGTCATCGCGCCGGCATTGTTCGCAGATCGTGCGTCCCTGTTGCCGGCATGTTGCCGCCGCGACGGGAAGCACCATTGCGCTATTACGAGCGCCGAATCCCTAGACGGACCCGCGCTCAAGGCGTTCGCCGAGAAGTGTCCACTTTTTCCACGCGCAACTCCGACTACGCAAAATCATAATTCCTGTCGGCCTGTTTCAGTCACCTTTTGCGACGGCGCTATCTCGGACCCCGTTAGATTAGTCCGACTGGATGTCAGCTACCGCGTTCCTTCCGGCCGGAGCCATCAGCGACGCGGCCCTCCTCTGCTCACATAATCCTCGACCAGTTCTGCGGCCCCTACCGGACCGCTGTGCCATGGCCAATAGAGCCCGTTCAACGAGGCGGCATCCGCGGCTCCTCGGTTGAACGGTTTTGTCCGCAGGAGAGAAAAAACGTGTACAACATTGTTGGAAATCTGCTTCGTGCGAGCGCGATCAAGCGCCCTGCTTGGTTGCTCGTCGCGCTTTCATCACTCCCGGTATCGCTGCTTCGGAACGATCTTTGGCGACGTACGTGGAATCGTCCACGACCCGGATCATCGGCCAGTCGAAAAAGTCAGCATCACCTTGCGTGCTCTCTCATCGGAGTATCAGCGCACAGGGACAACGGGTTCAGACGGCGAGTTTGAGTTCTCCGCCATACCGATCGGCGAATACCGTGTCACCCTTACGCACGATGGGTTTGCGCTCGTCGAGCAGTCATTTGTTGTCGTGTCAGGGAGCGCGCCTGTTCTGCATTTTCAATTTCGGTTGGCACAGGCAAAACAGTCGGTTGAAGTCTCCGCGAATGCCGAGGCGGTTAATCCCGATTCGTCCACCCCCACCACACTCGTTTCGCGTACGGACATCGACCGTACCCCCGGTGCCGATCAGACGAACAGCTTGCGCATCATCACAAGCTTCGTCCCCGGCGCGTACATAACGCATGATCTTCTGCATGTTAGAGGTGGACACGGAGTTTCGTGGTTGATTGACGGCGTCCCGTACCGAACACAAGCATCGCCAGCAACGTCGGCGCGCAGTTCGACCCAAAAGATATTGACTACATGGAGGTGCAGCGCGGGAGCTACTCCGCTGAGTATGGAGATCGCACCTACGGCATCTTCAACGTGGTTCCCCGCAGTGGTTTTGAACGAAACAATGAGGCCCAGTTCGTGACCACGTTTGGAAGTTTTAACCAGACGAACGATCAGTTCAGTTTCGGAAGCCATACCGAGCGGTTGGCCTACTATGCTGGTTTGAACGGGAACCGCAGCGATTACGGACTCCAGACCCCACTTCCGCAGTCATCCACGATCGTGGAGATGGGTTTGGAGGATTTGGCTCCCTGATCTACAACAAGTCACCGAACGATGAGCTCCGTCTCGTCGCAGCGGTCCGAAGAGATGATTACCAAATTCCAAACGGAGCAGACGACCAGGCAAACGGAGTCCGGGATACCGATCAAGAACGAGACGGCCTAGTCAACTTTTCCTGGGTGCATACCGCCGCACCAGGCCTGTTGTTCACCGTATCGCCGTTTTACCATTTCAATCGGGCAAACTACATCGGTGGCTCCAACGATCCCACCCTGAGCACATTGGATAAGCTCGATTCGCAATACGCCGGAGCACAAATTACCCTCAGCGCGGTTTCAAAGCGCAACAATGCTCGGGTCGGTGTCTACGGATACGGTGAACATGACAGCCGCCTCTTCGGTCTGACCCGCAACGGACGGCAGCGATCTGGCACTTCGACAAAAGGAAAACTCATCCGGCGGCCAAGCGGCGCTATTTCTAGAGGACCAATTTAAGGTCGCTCGTTGGTTGACGTTGAAGGGTGGCATCCGGCTCACTCACTTTGGAGGGTCGATAACGGAAAACGCCGCCGATCCGCGCGTAGGTGCCGCCGTCCGTCTTCCAAGACTAAATTGGACACTGCGCGGGTTTTATGGTCGGTTCTATCAAGCGCCGCCCCTTTCCACGGTGTCGGGTCCCCTCCTGGCCTACGCACTTAACCAGGGCTTCGGCTTCACTCCACTCCGCGGAGAGCGGAACGAAGAAAATCAGGTCGGTATGACAATTCCATTTCGCGGCTGGTCACTTGACGGCGATCATTTCCACACCCATACGAGGAACTTCTTCGATCATGACCAATTGGGAAACTCAAATGTCTTTCTGCCCTTGACCCTGCAAGGCGCAAGGGTTGACGGTTGGGAGGTCACACTACGGTCACCCAGGCTGCGACACCGGGTGCAGATGCATTTGGCGTATTCAAGCCAACGTGCTGAGGGGTGGGGCGAAAGGACCGGTGGACTGACGCTCTTTGCTCCGCCCTCCGATCTCTTCTTGCTCGATCATGACCAGCAGCACACCCTCAGCGTGGGCGGAAATGCAAACCTGCATTGGCGAGCTTGGATTGCGGGAAAACCTCTACTACGGC
>Ga0210405_10003146_pt1 | contig 16448 bp, 15 predicted proteins | sample IncBWH11MmetaG_FD_155492 | JGI IMG/M metagenome (GOLD analysis project Ga0210405, IMG submission 155492) | Forest soil microbial communities from Barre Woods Harvard Forest LTER site, Petersham, Massachusetts, United States - Inc-BW-H-11-M | ecosystem: Environmental > Terrestrial > Soil >... | reverse complement strand
CAGGTGTCGGTTTCGATGATGCCTTCCAGCATCTGGTAGGACGGGCTCTTCGACAGGTTCGCCACCCCGCGAACCAGCAGGCTCCAGCCCGGCGCGGTCTTGGCGACGCAGCCGGTCCAGATTTGCAGCTGTCCCGGCTGGATCGACGGCGACAGGAACGGCGGCGAGAAGCCGCGCGCATCGGCCGGCGCATGCCGATCGAAGTGCTCGCGAAACCCCGGATATTGCACCGCGTCGCGCGTCAGCGGCAGCCATTCGTCGACGCCCGGGTAGGTCCACAGCATGTCGTGGCCGTCCCAGACCACTTTGAAGTTCATCGGCAAAAACACATACCAGCCGAACGCCGACGCGCTGGTGATCGCCTCGCAATAGCGCAAAGCCCGCGCCGGAATAACGCCGCCGACCGACTTGTCGGCGCGGCGCGGCGGCACGCCGTCGGGGACCAGCTGGAAGAACTGGGCGAGGGGGGTGTCGGGTGGGGTAGGAGCGGGCATGGCGTCAAACCCTCCGATGTAAATTACCGCTTACGACATGGCCTCGGCAGAACTTAGTTTGTCCGCGGGAGCGGTTGGCTTCCCGCGGGCAAACAACCATTCGGACTTTACCGGTGGAACATCGGGGCGGCCTCTCCCAACCGGACCTTGCCCTGATCTTTACTTGTCGCGTCCCGCACGACCTTGTCGCCTGAGCGAATGGGCCGGAACATCGGGGCGGCTTCTCCCAAACGGACCTTGCCCTGATCTTGACTTGCCGCATTCCGCACGACCTTGTCGCCTGAGCGAATGGGCCGGAACATCGGGGCGGCTTCTCCCAAACGGACCTTGCCCTGATCTTGACTTGTCGCGTCCCGCACGACCTTGTCGCCTGAGCGAATGGGCCGGAACATCGGGGCGGCTTCTCCCAAACGGACCTTGCCCTGATCTTGACTTGTCGCGTCCCGCACGACCTTGTCGCCTGAGCGAATGGGCCGGAACATTGGGGCGGCCTCTCCCAACCGCACCGTGCCCTCGTTCACGGTCGCGCTGTCACGTACGACTTTGTCCCCCAGCTTAATATTGGTCATCGATATATCTCCTTTGATGGCAGTCACTTCTTGACTGCATTTATCAAGGGTAAGACGCTCTAAACTGCTCGCAATCAAACACATGACTTTTCCACTACGCTGAAGTCTTAGGACCAGCGCTGTCAGTGAGCTGACGGAAGTACATGTGTTCTGCGACTTACGGCCGCTTTATTTTCAACGCGAAGTAGAACATTGTTTGTACAAACTGTTGCCGGAAGACATCATGAAAGCGCCGCGGGCCAGCAAGCTTGTTGTCGTTATCGACGATGACCCACTTGTCCTTGAAGCAACCGGAGGCCTGTTACGTTCATGGGGCTGTCGGGTGGTCGCTGCAGAATCCTACGATGAAGCGATGACAAAGCTTTCCGAGATCGGCCAGCGGCCCGATCTGATCGTGTGCGACTATCGACTTCCAGAGGGGCCTACGGGGGTAGATGCTATCGAAATGCTCCGTGAAGCGTTTGAGATACCCGCGCTTCTTATCAGCGGGGACGCGAATTCACCCCGGAGCAATGCGCAGCAAGGCGGCTATCATTTGCTGCACAAACCGGTGAATGCGGCGGCTTTCCGCGCCGCCTTAATCGAGGCCGCCGTATTGCGGCGATAAGACAGAAAGCGTCACATCGATGCATGCAGACAACAACAAGACGGCCGTTCTTGAAGCCGCTCTGCTCGTGCTGCTCGGTTTTCTCTGGGGGATTCCCTACGCGCTGAACAAAATCTCCTTGGCGACAATACCCCCGATGACGGGGGTTGCGGCGCGCGTGTTACTGGCCGCAATCGCGCTTTGGATCATTGTTTTCATGCTGAAATGCAAGATGCCGTCGCGCAGGGATTTCATTCCGCGCGTATTTATCCAGGGTCTTATCGGATGCTTGATCCCCTATACATTTATAGCTTTTGCTCAACAAACGGTGGACAGCGCGCTCGCGGCGATTCTGAACTCAACAACGCCGCTCTTCGTTTGCCTCATCAGCTTGGCGTGGACGCGGCACGAACCATTGACTTTCGGCCGGCTGTTCGGCGTTTCAATCGGTCTGGCTGGCGTCATCATGATCGCCGGCGCAAGCGCATTGCTCGGCCTTGGCCAATCCGCCTTCGGTCAAGGGGCGGTTATTTTGGCCAGTGTGGCATCCGCTGCCAGTGTCATTCACGGCCGTCGGCTTACTGACGTTGCGCCGGAGGTTACGGCGGCCGGAACGCTGACATCCACTGCGGTCATACTTGTCCCACTGTGTTTTGTCGTCGAAGCGCCCTTCCAGTCTGCGCCCTCGGCGGCTTCCGTTGCCGCTTTGCTGGTCAATGCGTTTGTCGCGACCGCATTCGGATTTGTAGTCTATTTTCGCTTGATCCGAACGATCGGCAGCATGGGTACCGCAAGCGTCGGATACCTCAAGCTTGCTGTCGGCGTACTCATCGGCTGCACGTTGATGGGCGAGTCGCTCACATGGACAACTGCAACGGGCTTGTTGGCGATTCTTCTCGGCGTCTTTGCGATCAATCAACGCCAGTCATCGTGGACCCCGTCATGGTTCGCATCCAAGCTTGCGATGCGTGCCGCGCGACCCCTCTAAAAGAGCGTCGGCGATATTGAAATACTTTATACGGTGGCGTCGCAGAATCGACTGCGTGTCACTCGATCACCGCATCGGCGCCTGCGAGAAGAATTCGCGGCACCACCAAACCAAGCGCGCGGGCGGTCTTTAAATTGATGACAAGTTCGAATTTCTTCGGCGCTTGGACGGGAAGATCTGCAGGATTCGCGCCTTGGAGGATGCGATCGACGTAATCGGGCGCCCGTCTATACAGATCCAGGACGTCAATGCCATAAGACAGTAAGCCTCCCTCATCGACAAAATAACGATACGGATAGATGGTGGGAATCCGCAAGCGAGCGGCTAGCGAAACAATTAATGTACGGTGGAACGATGTGAAGTTGTCGGGCATCACAATGAGTCCACTGCCAGGCGTGGCTCCCAGGTCAGCCATGGCCGTTTCGATGTCATCCGAACTGTGGACTTCAGCCGTGATCGGAGTGATATGAAATTCCTTCGCAGATTCCGTGAACGTGGGCACATAAAACGCCTCGCCTTTGGGGACGGACTCAGGATTGTACATGACAGCGACGCGGGTGAGCTGCGATTTCAGCTCTCTTAATAGCGATAGATATTTGCCTGTTATCGTTGGCTGCAGGATGGTAAATCCCGTGATATTGCCGCCCGGCCGCGCCATGCTCGCAACAAACCCGCCGCCGATCGGGTCGGAAACGGCTACAAAGACGACCGGAATTGTCTGGGTCGCCTTTTTGAGCGCTGCGACGACTGGGGTACTTTGGCCGAGGATGCAGTCGCACTTTAGGTCGACAAGCTCGGCGGCAAATGTCTGCATGAGCCCCTGGTCACCGTTGGCATATCGGTACTCGATGCGGAGATTTTGACCAACGATCCACCCTCTTTTCGCGAGGCCTTGCTCAATGATCTTGGCGCGAACCTGAGCCTCTTCATCGTTCGCAAGCCCCATCAACACGCCGACGACGCAGTTTCGCCCGGCCGGTTGCGCACGCAGCGCAATCGCCCACATGCCAACCGCGCCTCCTAGAAGCGCCGCATATCGTCGCCGTGTGATGCAGTTTTTCATCCGCCTTCTACTCGGGAGATGCTGGACGGGATTTGGCCAAGTTGAGTCACCGATCGCACGAACAGCCCAAATAATATCCTCTATCATACTCAGGGTAGGTGCAATCGGGGGTGTCGCAGATTGCCGCGTGGAAGCTTCATAAAAACGGCGCCAATCGGCCGGCAATAGCTTTCGGCGTCGCGTGCGATACAACGCAACGTAGTAAAACCGCCGGTCTTCGGTCGCAAATCGTCAAACAGTCTCGTCGGCCGCACTTTACTCTATTAAGGCGTCGGCGCCCGCAAGAAGAATTCGCGGCACCACAAGGCCGAGCGTGCGGGCCGTCTTAAGATTAATGACAAGTTCGAATTTCTTCGGCGCTTGAACGGGAAGGTCCGCAGGCCTCGCGCCTCGGAGGATGCGATCGACGTAGTCGGGCACCCGTCTAAACAAATCCAGCACATCAACCCCGTAGGACACTAAGCCGCCCTCATCGACAAAATAACGGTACGGATAGATGGTTGGAATCCGCAAGCTCGCGGCTAATGAAACAATTAATGCACGGTGGAGCGATGTGAAGTTGCCGGCCATCACAATGAGCCCACTGCCAGGCGCCGCTCCCAGGTCAGCCATAATCGTTTCGATATCAGCGGGGCTGTGGACTTCAGCGGCGATTGGAGTGACACGAAATTCCATCAGAGATTTCATGAACGTTGGCATGTAAAACGTCGCGCCTCTAGGGACAGATTCCGGATTGTACATGATGGCGACGCGGGTGAGTTGCGATTTCAACTCTCTCAGTATTGATAGATATTTACCCGTCATCATTGGTTGAAGAGTGACAAAGCCAGTAATATTGCCGCCCGGCTGCGCGATACTTGCGACGAAGCCACTGCCGACCGGATCGCCGACGACCACGAATACAATCGGAATTGTCTGGGTGGCCTGGAGAAGAGCTGTAACAACAGGGGTGCTGTGGCCGATAATGATATCCGGACGAAGTGCGACCAGTTCGTTCGAAAAACTAAACATACGTTCAGCATCGCTCGCAGCGAATCGATATTCGATGCTTAGATTTTGGCCGACGACCCAGCCTTTGTTTGCGAGGCCTTGCTCAATGATTTTGGTTCGTGTCTGAGTTTCCGCATCGTTCGCGAGTCCCATCAACACTCCCACAGTGCGCAAACGCGTCGCCTGCTGCGCGTTTGTTGGCATTGAGCGCGTTGCCAATGCGGCACTGAGAGAGGCCACGAACGCGCGCCGCTTAGGGTCCATCGCCCCACCTGTGGATAGAGGTCAAGGTCACAAAAGGATACTCCGAGGGATAGTTCTGTTGCAGGATCATCGATCAGCTTTAGCGAGAATTACACTTACTAGAGCGGCGACAAGGCAGCATTCTGTCGCATTTTACCCCTTGTCGCGCTCCTTGTGCCGCGGCAGCCACTAATATGATGCGAAATGTGATATAAGCCGTGGGGATTGGGCGCCGCCCCTCGGCACAGGTAGTGATTGTATGTCAAGTTCCTCGCCAAATGGAAACGAGACCGGCCTGCCGCCGACGCCCCGCGGCGGCCTATTTCTAAAATATGTCGCTATGTTCGTAGCCATCGTCAGCCTCGCTCTGGCGATCAACGGCGTGTCCGACATTTGGTTTTCTTACCACGAACAGCAAAATCTCCTGTTTCGTATTCAAGGCGAGCAGGCAAGGTCTGCGGCAGACAAAATCGGCCAATTTCTCAACGAGATCACGTCGGGATTGTTGTGGGAAACCCGAGTGTCCTTGAGCGAAAGCACAGTTGATGAATGGAAGTTCGATGCGGTTCGCGTGATGCGCCAAGTGCCAGCGTTGGCCGAGATCGTGCAGCTCGATGCCACGGGACGGGAACAATATCGGATGTCCAGGGAAGCGCCGGATGTCATTGAGAGCCACGTAGATCATTCGCAAGAAGCGGCATTTATTCAGGCGATGGCCAACAAAGTCTATTATGGGCCGGTTTATTTCATCGACGAGTCGCAACCGTATATGACGATAGCCATTGCCGGCGTTGGACCGGAATTCGGCGTTATCGTTGCCCAAGTGAATCTCACATTCATTTGGGACGTCATATCGCCAATAAAGGTGGGCAAACATGGACAGGCTTATGTCGTTGACGAGGCGGAGCGCCTCATCGCGCATCCTGACATCAGCCAAGTACTGCGGAAGACTGACATGTCCGGCCTTTCGCAGGTACGAGCGGCACGCACCGCCGAGTTGAGCGGCGTGACCGACCAACCGTTGCAGGGAGTCGACATCGCGGGCCGGGGCGTCTTGAGCACCTACGCCGAGGTGAAACCACCCGACGTTAGCAACTATGACAAGGTGAAGCCGCCCAAATGGCTTGTCTTTGCTGAGTTGCCATTGGACGAGGCCTATGGCCCGCTGTACGACTCCGCTTTGCGGTCCGGTGTTATAATTCTGGTAGCCCTGGCGTTGGCAATTTTCGCTGGACTGTTACTAGCGCGGAGAATGGTCGTCCCGATTCGCGCACTGCAAGCTGGCGCCGTGCGCATCGGCGGCGGCGACCTTGGGCAGCGTATTTCAATCAACACCGGCGACGAGCTCGAGGCGCTTGGTGAGCAGTTCAACGCCATGGCCTCCCGGCTCCACGAATCCTACTCTGATCTGGAAGGCAAGGTCGAAGAGCGCACCCGCCAACTCGAAGCCGCCAACCAAGCCAAGTCGCGCTTTGTCGCTGTGGCCAGCCATGATTTGCGTCAGCCGCTCCATGCCTTGGGTCTCTTCGTGGAGCAACTACAAGGCAAGCTGCGCCCCAGCGAGCGCGCTCATATCGTCAGCCGCATCAAGGACGCGCTCTCCGCCATGAACGAGCTGTTCAGCGCGCTGCTCGACATCTCCAAGCTCGATGCGGGTGTGACACCCGTCAACATCACGGTTTTTCCGGTCGCGCAGTTGTTGGCGCATGCCGAGACCACCTTTGCCGGCGCGGCGCGGGAGAAAGAGCTCACGTTCCGGGCGTTGCCCAGTGACGCCTGGGTGCGCAGCGACTTCATCTTGCTGCAGCAGATCGTTTTCAATCTGGTTCACAACGCGCTGCGCTATACGCGCGACGGCGGCATACGGGTCGGCTGCCGCAAGCGCGGCGATCAGCTACGCATCGAGGTGTGGGATTCTGGCATCGGCATTCCGCCCGATCAGCACGACAAGATATTCGGCGAGTTCTATCGCCTGGGCGAGCCGGATCGCGACCGGCGCGCCGGTCTCGGCCTCGGGCTTGCCATCGTCGACCGCCTCTGCCGCCTGCTCGGTCACCCGATCGAGGTCAAGTCGACCGTGGGCAAGGGCTCCGTCTTTGCCGTCACCGTCCCGCTCGCTCCGGCCGACAAGCGAGCGATCGAGGCGTCCATCGTGCCGCGCGCCCAGCCGAGCCTGTCGTTTGACAAGCTCGTCTTGGTGATCGACGACGATCCGCTGGTGCTTGAGGGTATGAGTGGAATTTTCCGCCAATGGGGTTGCCGGGTCATCACCGCCGACAGCGACAGTAAGGCGCTCAAGTCGGCGGCCGAGCAGGACGATCTGCCGGATCTGATCATCTCGGATTATCACCTGGCCAATGGCCGCACCGGCATCGAGACCATCGAATGGCTGCGCGGCGAATTGTCGGCGCCAATTCCGGCTTTTCTCATCAGCGGCGATACCGATCCGGCAACGCTGCATGAAGCGAAAGTCAAAGGTTTCCACCTGCTGCACAAGCCGGTCAACCCGGTGGCGCTGCGCGCCATGTTCAATCAGGCGGTCAAGCCGACACTGCGCGCGGTCGTGCGTAAGCTGCCTGATGCGGAAGAGTCGAGACCCGACGCCGCCTCGCACTGATCATGGCCCTGGCGCCTTCGGCGGCATTGGCGGCTTCCAGTCCAGCTTGTTAACGGCAACCACGAGCGCGGTGCGGTTCGGCACATCGAACGTCCGCAGCAGCGCGGTGACGTGATTTTTGACCGTCGGCTCGGCGAGATCGAGCCACCGGCAAATGGCCTTGTTGCTGTAGCCTTGCATGATCAGCGCCAGAACGTCGAGCTGGCGTCCCGATAGCTTGTGATCGGCGGGCGAGGCGATCTGGCGATTTTCACTCGCATGATTTTCACTGGCGCGGTATTCGGGCTGCTGGCTCGGCGCGGCCTCGGCAAATCCCGTCGGCGGCCGAATCTCCGGAGGAATGTACACGCCGCCGGCGAAAATCAACTGCAGCGCCGTTTCCATGACTTTGGGTTTCGCCGATTTTGGAATGAAGCCCGACGCTCCGAGATCGAGCACTTTCGTGACGTTGACGTGATCCTGCAGCGCCGACAACACGACAACCCCGATGGCCGGATAGCGCTCGCGCAATTCGGTAAGCACCGAAAGTCCGTCGCGGTCCGGCAAAGTCAGGTCGAGCAGGATCAGGTCGATGTCGGCGTTGCCGGCAATGATGTCAAAAGCCTGCTGGCTGTCGGATGCCTCCAGCACGGTGACGCCGCGCTGCAGCTTCTTCAGCACGCCCTGCAACGCATCACGAATCAAGGCGTGATCGTCGACAATCAGAATCTTCATCCCCAATAGCCCCAACATAGCCGGCGCAAATGCCGTTCGACACAGGCTGAGGCGCTGCGTTTACCCCCCGCGCCGCGGCCAATGTCCCTCAGTCCCCCACCCGGCCGGAATTTAATCCCTGACCCAACCCACAAGACAAGGATTATCGTTCGAAAATCCCGGGTTGAAATGGGTCACTTTGGGCTTGTGCGACCGATTTTTAGCCTGCCGCGGCGCCACGACAGGCGGCGGCGCCCGGCGAAAAAGCTGCTGTTCTCGAATATAAACAAGCCGCGGATGGGTATGCGAGGCGCCCTGGGCCGCGGTTTTGCAGCAGCGTGCCGGGCCAAGCCGCGGTCGGATGGCGACTATTTGTCCTGGTTCTGCGCCAGGTAGCTGACCAGCTCGACGATGGAGCGGCGAAGCTTTGCCGAGCGGATTTTCACGAAGCCGGCGACCAGCGCCAGCCCGTCGGGGGTCGCCAGGAATTCCGAGACATGGGCGAGCGACGGCGCGTCGGCGATGTCCGCTTTCGCGCCCGGGATGCCGGGCGCGCCTTCGAAGAAGAACGCGACGGGCACGCGAAGTATGTGCGCGATCTGGTGCAACCGGCTGGCGCCCACCCGGTTGACGCCCTTCTCGTATTTCTGGATCTGCTGGAAGGTGAGGTCGAGGCCGTCGGCCAAGGCGGTCTGCGACATGCCGAGCATGAGGCGGCGCATCCGTATGCGCGCGCCGACATGCTTATCGGTCGGGTTGGGAGTTTTGATCGCCATCATTCGGCAATTCCATTTGCGGGAGTGTTGCGCATTTCAACGGGTCGTAAATTACCGCAACGCCGGATACCGCCGGCGCGTGCACCACAGCTTGCTGTCGGTGAAGGGGCTGTCCCTCGAAGTTTGAGATTTTGCCGCCGCGCGCGGCTAATGCAATGCTGTTGGAGCATATCCACAGGAGCTGCATGAGAAGGGGCGCAATCGGCGGCTGAAATGCGAAATTTTAACACGCGCGCATATATGCTGGAATAACTTACGTTGGCGTTTGTGACCCAGCAACAGCAACACAGAGGTCTGAACAGATTCGATCAGAACTCACATTGCTTCCTTGCCGCAAACCGATCTCTTGATCAAGCGCACGCTCAGCCATGCGCGGCGGCGCTGAGCGTCCGCAGATCTGCACAACCTTGTTCGCTCTAGCTTGACGCTGGTTATTATGCGTCAAATGTTCGACGCATAGGGAGGAGTTATGAAACTTGGCATCGTCGGCCTCGGCCGCATGGGTGCGGCAATATCCCGCCGTTTGCGCCAGCAGGGATTTGACGTGACTGGCTGGGACCAGAACGCCAAAGCCAACGAGGCGCTGGCCGCGGACGGGCTGGACATCGCGGCCAATGCCCGCGGCGTTGCGGCGATTTCCGAGATCGTCATTTCCAGCATCACCGAAGACCACGGCGTGCGAAAGATTTTTACCGGCCCGGCCGGGTTCCTCGAAAGCGACGTCAAAGGCAAGCTGTTCATCGAGATGAGCACGCTGCAGCCGATGACCGGCCGCGAGCTGGCGCCCCCGGTCGAAGCGCGCGGCGCGCGATTGATCGAGGCGCCGGTGCTCGGCACCATTCCGCAAGTGCAGGCCGGCACGCTGTTCGCCATGGTTGGCGGTAAGGCCGAGGACCTCGATCGGGCCAAGCCGGTGCTGGAAAAGCTGACCCGGCGCATCGTCCATATGGGCCCAAACGGCAGCGGCTACGCGATGAAGCTCGCCGCCAATCTCGGGCTGGGCGCCTATATCCAGGCGGTGGCGGAATCGCTGGCGCTCGGCCTGCAGCAAGGCCTTGCTCTCGATCTCATGGTCGACGTGCTGCAGGAAAGCGCCACGGCCTGCGGCTGGCTCAAGAGCAAGGCCGAGGTGCTCAAGGGCAACCGGGGCGACATGACGCTCGACATCCGCACGCTGCGCAAAGACATCATGTCGGCGGTCGCGACCGGCGCGCTGACCGGCGTGCCGATGCCGCTGGCGGCGGGCACGCTGGCGTCGCTGTCGGCGGCGGTCGATGGCGACTATGGCGACGGCGATCTCGCCGAATTGCCAAAATTCTTTCGCGACGCCATGCTGCAAAAATTCGATCGCTGAAACGACGGGAGAAATTCGTGGGCATTACATCGGGAAAGTTTGTCGCGTTTGCTGCGGTTTTTTTGGTGCTTGTCGCGTCGCATGGAGTGCTGGCCGATCCGATCCCGCCCGGCGCGCAGGCGCAGAACGTGAAGCAAATCGGTTTTTCGGCACTCGGCGGCCGCTACGGCGCTTTCAAGATCGCCATCAAGCATACCGCGGACGACAAGTGGTATCTCTACACGGGCCATTCCTTCAATCAGGGCTGGAGCATCGTCGACGTCACCGACCCGGCCAATCCGCGCTATGTGAAATTCATTCCGTTCGAGACCGACGACAAGAGCATCATCACCGCGCAGGTGACCCTGCACGACAATCTGCTGATCACGTCGCTGAACAGTTTTCGGCCGCAAAAGAACCCGCTGCCGGCGATCCTGTTGTGGGACATTTCCGATCCGGAAAATCCCAAGCAAATCGGCTCATGGATGGGCGGCGTCACCGGCGCGCACCGCAATTCCTATCCGGGCGGCAAGTACGCCTATCTCTCCACCAGCTATCCGGGATTTAAGGCCCACATTTTGGTGATTCTCGACGTCAGCGATCCGTCCCACCCGAAAGAGGTCGGCAAATGGTGGCAGCCCGGCCAGAAGGATGGCGAGCCGCCATCGCCTTATCCGGAAGGCTTTCACGGGCCGGTCAATGTCAGCCCCGACGGCAAGATGGCGTCGCTCGGCTATACGCCCGACGTGGTCAATCTCGACCTGTCCGATCCGGCCAATCCAAAGCTCATCGGCAAGCTGCATATCACCGAGCCGTTCGCCAGCGTCGGCACCCAGTCGGTTCACACGGTGCTGCCGCTGTGGGATCGCAATCTGCTCTATGTCAGCTCGGAAGCGCAGAAGGAAAAATGCCAGGATGACGGCTTCAACTTCGCCGGTATGATCGACAACGCCAACCCGGCGCACCCGCGGCTGATCTCGATCTTCCCGACGCCGGTGCCCCCGGCCGATGCGCCATACAAGGATTTCTGCGACAAGGGCGGCCGCTTCGGCCCGCACAATACCAGCCAGGAAATCCACAATCCGGCGATCGAGCAGCCCGGCAAGCTGATCGACGTCGCCTGGTTCAATGCCGGGCTGCGCATCTTCGACGTCAGCGATCCGCGCCTGCCGAAGGAAGTCGGCTCTTTCATGCCGCCGGAGCGGCCCAACATGCCGGCGCAATCCGGCGCACATGCGTCGGAGATCAACTGGAGCGAGGAGCTCGCCGTCGACGCCCGCGGCAACATCTTCATGAACGACGACAAGTGGGGATTGTTCGTGTTGCGCTATACCGGCGAGGAGCCGAAGTAGCCGGCGGCCGGAGACACGTCGCAAAAGCCTCGTGCCGGTTACCAAATTTACACGTTTGGCCAGGAAAATACCGATGGTCGGGACACCTCATGGAGCGATTGAGGGGTCGATCAATGACGGACAACGCCTATCTCGCGTGCCAGGTCGGCATCATCTGCGGACTGCTGTTTCTTGTCGCAGTCACCGCAGTCAGCCAGCATCCGCAGTGGTTCGGTTAGCCGATCGACACGCTGGCCTTTCAACGCGCTGTCACTCCGCCGCCTGCGCCACCACGTGCTGGCGGAATTTCGGCATCACCTCTTGCGCCAAGAGCCGCATCGAGTCGCGCTCCCAGGCGCGGTTCGGGCCGCTCCAATCGAGGCCGGTCATCAGCAAGGTGCCGAACGGACCGACAGAGTCGCGGAAGGCAACGAGCTTGTCGAGAAAAGTATTCGCCGAACCGTAGATCACGCAGCCTTCGGTGATAACTTCGACGGTGGCTTCGTCGTCCGACATGTTCGGGTCGGGTTTTAGCACCGACAAGATTCCGACGCGCGACAGCACTTCGCGCATGTAAGTGTAGAAATAGCGGTTGGAGCCGTGTTCGCTGTGGATGCGGTCGCGGGCCTCGGCATCGCTCGGCGCCACCATGATGCTGCGCGCCACGCGCCAATTCTCGCCCTTCGGCGATACGCCCATTTCCACACACGCTTTCGAATAAGTCTGCCAATGGGACGCGATCGCGCTCGACGGCACATTGTTACCGGAGATGATGCCCCAGCCTTGTTTTGCGGCGATGCGCGCTGTCGGCGAATCCCGGCTCGACAGCGAGGTCGAGATCGGCGGTCCGGGCTTCTGGAACGGCTTCGGCATGTAACCGATACCGAGCTTGGGGATGATCGCTTCCTTCAGACTCACGCTGCGGAACTCGCCCGGAAAATCGTAAGGCGGGTCCTGCGCCCAGATCTGCTGGATCGTCTTGATCGATTCGACGAATTTGCGCGTGCGCACACCGCGGTCGGCGTTGTCGAACAGCTCGAAGTCGGACAATAGCCCGCCCGGACCGACGCCGAGCATGAAGCGGCCACGGGTCATATGATCGAATTGCGCGACTTCGGCCGCGACTTTCACCGGATCGTGGTTCGGCAAACAAATCACCGCGGTGCCGAAGCTCAGGTTCTTGGTGCGCGGCGCCAGAGCGGCCATGAACATCAGCGGTGAGGGGATCGGCTCGGTGGTCGCGGAAAAATGCTCGCCAACCCACAATTCGTCGAAGCCGAGCTCATCGGCGTAGAGCGACTTCTCCTCGTCCTCGGCCAGCGTGTCGGTAAACGAGCGCGTCGGCGGATGCACCGGCATCATGAATATCCCAAGACGCATCGCGCTTTCCTTTCCGGTTGCAACCGCCGAGGCCGACACGATAACGCCGCGGTATCCGGGCGCAAGGCTTGATCCGCGTCGATGACCGGCGCAATCTTTCGCTACATCAGGAGGAAATGCCATGAGCGTCGCCGAGCTGCGTCCGGCCGCCGCGCCGGGGACCATTCCGACCGCCGAGGAGTTGATCGCGCGGGCGCGCGCCTTGGCGCCGAAACTGCGCGAACGCGCGGTGCGGGCCGAGCGCGACCGCAATATCCCGCAGGCGTCGGTCGACGAATTCATCGATTTAGGCCTCATCCACACCCTGCAGCCGAAGCGCTGGGGCGGTTACGAGCACGACCACGAAGTGGCGTTCGACATCGCCGTCGAGCTCGGCAAGTCGACTTGCGGCTCGTCGGCCTGGTGCCTGAACTATCTCGCCGATCACGCTTGCATCTTGGCGCTGTTCCCGGAGGAGGCGCAGCATGACGTCTGGAGCCGCGACAAGGCGGCCTGTATCGCCACCTCGGCGGCACCGACAGGCAAGGTTGCGCCGGCTTCGGGCGGCTACCGGCTCGACGGCCGCTGGTCGTGGTGCTCAGGCTTGCGGCATTCGCAGTGGATCATGATCGGCGGGCTGCTGCAGCGCGAGGGCGAAGACCATCCCGACATGCGGCTTTATCTGGTGCCGGTGTCGGAGGTGAAGCAGGACGACACCTGGTACTGCGCCGGCCTGCGCGCCAGCGGCTCGAACACTTCGGTGCTCGACAATGTTTTCGTGCCCGCGCACCGCAGCGTGTCGTTTTCACTCCTGCGCGACGCCTGCGCGCCGGGATCGAAAGTCAACACCAATCCGATTTTCAACACGCCGTTCATCGCGGTGCACAGCTATGCGCTGCTCGCCCCGGTGCTCGGTCTCGCCCGCGGCGGCTATGCCGACTTCGTGCAATGGACCCGCAAGCGCTACCTGACCTACACCGCGCTCAACATCGCCCAGCACGTGCCGGTGCAGATGCGCGTCGCCGAGATCGCTGCCGAGATCGATGCGGCGGAGCTGCTGGCGCGGCGCGCGTTCAAGCTGGCGCGGCAGGATTATTCCGGCATGTCGCTGGAGACCCGCACGCTGCTGCGCCGCGATTTCACCTTTGCCGTAAAAAAGCTGCGCGAGGCGATGGACGATTTGGTCAAGATCTCCGGCTCCAGCGGCTTGATGGACGACAATCCGATTCAGCGCTGCTGGCGCGACGCGCACGCCATCTCCTCGCACGTGGTGATGAATTGGGACGTGCCGGCGGAGAATTTCGGCCGGATGGAATTCGGCTTAGGTCTCAATCCGGCCTATCCGATGTTTTGACGGTCAATTCCACCGCCACACACCATAAGCGTGGCCGTTTTGCATTTGCGGCGCCACATAGGTCGGCTTGCGGTTGCCGATGGTCCCGAGCATGGCGATCCAGTTCAACAGCTCGCCGCCGACATTGCCGGCTTTGAGCATGCGATGCTGCGTGGATTCGGAAATCAGCTGATCGACTTTCTGCTCCTCGAGCAGTTTGATCACGCGCGCCGCCCAATCCGGATCGGGCACGCCATCGGAGCGGCTTGCCGCCATGCGCGGGCCGCCGACTTCGAGCGAAAAGCTGCCGCTGCCCATGACGACGACGCGCAGCGGCGCCGGCCAGGCTTCGATGGCCCGCGCCACCGCCTGACCGAGCGCATAGCAGCGCTGCGCCGGCGGCAGCGGCGGCACGTGGCCGCTGATGAAGAACGGGATGACCGGGATATTCATCTCTGGCGTCAGAAAATGCAGCGGCACGATGACCGAATGATCGACCGAAAAATGTTGCGTCATGGCGACGTCGTAGCCGGCGGTGACGGCAGCCGCCCGGATATGCGCGGCCAGCGCCGGCAGCGACGGCACGACGTAATTGGGCACGTCGCGCGGCTCGTCGTTCGGCGCCTTGAAATTCTTGTCGACGCCGATGGCGAAGATCGGTAGGGCGTCGAGGAAGAAGGTGTTGAGATGATCGGTGTCGAACATCACGATCAGGTCGGGTCGCGTCGCGGCGAGCTGCTCTTTCTGCGCGCCGAACAGTTTTGCGATCTCGCAATCGGGGCCGTCGCGCTTGACGAAATGCGGGAAGATCGGGGTGTGCGGCACGCCGAAACCGGCGACGATCTGGGCCATGGGTTGCGCTCCTCTTGCTTGTTGCCGCCTCACGCCACCGGCTGACCGATCTCGTCGACCTTCACCGCGCGCATGCGCTGATTGTAGATCTCGGCATTCAACCCGCAGACTTCGAAGCGAGCGAGATAGTTCATAAGGAAGCCGTTGGCGCCCATGCGGTAGAGCTGCCCGACGTCGCCGGCCAAGAGGCAGCTGCGCTCCTCGTCGGTGAGGTCGAGGGTTGCCAGTGCCTTGGCCGGATCGGCCTTCATGGCGGCGCGGAAGGCGTGGTCGCGCAAAACCTCGCGGCACAGATAGTTCAGGGCGAAAATCGACATGGCCGGCTCCAGCATTGAACCGCGATATTTTGCACGATCGCGCGCCGATTGCCACAGCGTGCTTGCATTCGTAAGCTTTCCACACACGCGCGGGAGGAATGCCGATGCAGCGCCGCAGCACCAATCCGGTCTTCAACGACAGGAAGCTTAAGCTCGGCACCTTCGGCACCAATCTCGATCGCGGCTGTGCCATTTCCACCATCGACGGCGCGCTCGAGATCAACTGGCCGAATACGTTGGAACTGGCGAAGACCTCCGAGTCGATGGAATTCGAGGCCCTGGTGCCGATCGGGCGTTGGCACGGTTTCGGCGGGGTCACCAATTTCAACGGGCCGGGCTTCGAGTGCTTCTCCTGGGCGTCGGCGATCGGGGCCTCGACGCATTATTCCGGCATCTTCGCCACCTCGCACGTGCCGACCATCCACCCGGTGATGGCGGCCAAGCAGGCGGCGACCATCGATCACGTCACCGGCGGTCGCTTCGCGCTCAACATCGTCACCGGCTGGAACCGGCCCGAGATCGAAATGTTCGGCTCGCCGCTGATGGAGCACAACGACCGCTACGATTGCGCCGCCGAATGGCTGCATATCTTGAAAGAGCTGTGGACACGGCAGGAGCCGTTCGATTTCGAGGGCCGCTTCTACACCATCAAGAAGGGGTATCTGGAGCCGAAGCCGATCCAAAAGCCGTTTCCGCCGGTGATGAATGCCGGCGGTTCGGACAAGGGCCAGCACTTCGCGGCAAAATATTGCGACATGGTCTATGTGGTGTTCGGCTCGCACGATTTCGACGACTGCAAGGCCAAGGTCGACTCTTATCGCGAACTGGCCCGCAAGGAATACGGCCGCGACATCCAGGTCTGGAGCTACGCCTATGTGGTGCAGGGCGAGACCGAGAAGGAAGC
>Ga0210405_10003145_pt1 | contig 16449 bp, 12 predicted proteins | sample IncBWH11MmetaG_FD_155492 | JGI IMG/M metagenome (GOLD analysis project Ga0210405, IMG submission 155492) | Forest soil microbial communities from Barre Woods Harvard Forest LTER site, Petersham, Massachusetts, United States - Inc-BW-H-11-M | ecosystem: Environmental > Terrestrial > Soil >... | reverse complement strand
AAATTTTTCCAGCAAGAAGTAGTTATGGGAAGCGATCCTGTTAACAGAGGCATCACGCTGCCCCGCTGCGGTGGGATCGCGGCGGGGATTTTTCTCCGGATTCGGCCGGGTTGGTTGCGATGGCTGGCGTGGCATGGTCTCTTACTAGCTTATCTCATGAGCAGCGGACCGGCGTCGAGTCGGGCGGAAGACGTTGCAAGCAACGTCTGTACAGCGCCCCTGTAGAGACGTAGCTTGCTACGTCTCGGGTTTGCTAAGTCGCACTTGTGCGATGGAGAGAAAGAGAAAAATAAAATTAGGGAAGCCGGGAGCTTCGCATCTTCGGTACTAGCACCAAAGAGTGTACCTGCCACCCCAGCAGTTACATTGGTACAGTGCGAGGCGATGCTATAATCGCGCATCTAACGATATCTTCGGAAGAAATTTTTAAGTTGAATCTCGAGGCCCTGGCCGGCCGGCGGGAGAAAACTGTGTACGAGGAATTTTGATGAAACGCTTGATCCGCCCGGTGGCGATGGTTTTGTTGCTCCTGGCCGTAACCTTAGCCATCGCGGCTGACAAGGCCAAGCTGCTCTATAACAAGGGGAAAGATGCGGAGGCTCGACAGAATTACGAGCAGGCCTACGATTATTACAAGCAGGCTTACGACCTCAAGCCGGGCGATCTCACCTATCGGTCTGCATTTGAGCGGCTGCGTTTTCTGGCTGGAGCTTCCCATGTGCATCGCGGACAGTTGCTGCGCGAGGCCGGCCAACTCGACACTGCTCTAGCCGAATTCCAGAAAGCCATCGACATCGATCCCTCCAGTGCCATCGCCCAGCAGGAAATCCAGCACACCAAGCAGATGATCGAGGCAGCCAAGTCCGCCGCACCGAAAGCTGCGGCACCGCCCACGAGCGGCGTGCAGAGGCGGCTCGAAGAAGCGGGTGGTCCGGTCGAGTTGGCGACCATTTCCAACACTCCGATCAATCTAAAAATCACGGAAGATTCCAAGGTCATTTATGAGACCGTCGGCAAACTGGCAGGCATTAATGTGCTGTTCGATCCCGACTACACTTCACGCCGCATCAAGATTGAGTTGAATAATGTATCCCTCGAGGAAGCGCTGGAGATTATCGCGCTCGAGTCCAAAACCTTCTGGCGGCCGGTGACGCCCAACACCATCTTCGCCGCCGCCGACAATCCTGCCAAGCGCAAGGATCTCGAGCAAAGCGTGATCAAGACCTTTTATCTGGCGAACCTTTCCCAGCCCACAGAATTGCAGGACGTCGTAAACGCCATGCGGCAGATCCTCGAAATCTCCCGCATTCAGCCTTTGCCCTCACAGGGCGCAATCGTGGTCCGCGGTACTCCCGACCAGATCGCGCTGGCACAAAAATTAATCGGCGACCTGGATAAGGCCAAGCCCGAAGTCATCGTCGACGTCGCCGTGCTGCAGATCAACCGTGACAAGTCGAGGACCCTGGGCATTAATCCACCCACCAGCGCGACCGTGGCCTTGCAGAACAACCTCACGACCTCGACCAACACCACGACGACCGTCAATACCGGTGCGGGCAACTCGGGTACACTGAATCAGAGCTCAGGCACGCCCAACCAGCTCAACCTGAATCAACTCGCCAACCTGAACGCAACCGACTTCACCATTACCATTCCGGCGGCCACAGCTACCGCCCTATTCAGCGACAACAGCACCAAGCTGCTTCAGAAGCCGCAAATTCGCGCCGTGGATGGCCAGAAGGCTTCGCTCAAGATCGGCGACCGCGTCCCGGTGGCGACTGGCTCCTTCCAGCCCGGCATCGGCGGCGTCGGCATCAACCCGCTGGTCAACACACAGTTTCAGTATCTCGATGTCGGCGTGAATATCGACATCACCCCCAAAGTCCACGCCAACGGCGAGGTGACCCTCAAGGTCGTGATGGATATTTCTTCGGTGACCGGAACCTCTAACATCGGCGGCATCAGCCAACCGGTGATCGGGCAGCGCAAGATCGAGCACGAAGTTCGACTGAAAGAAGGCGAAGTCAACATGCTCGGCGGCATGCTGGAGGATTCGCAGACCAAAGCGTTAACCGGCATTCCGGGACTCGGCCAGATTCCAATCTTGAAGTATCTCTTTGCGCAGTCAACCACCGACCACTCGGAAACTGAGACCGTGTTCGTGCTGATTCCGCACATTGTGCGCGCCCATGAATACAACGACATGAACCAGCAGGCAATCGACGTAGGCACAGCCAACGCGATTGAGCTCCGCCGCGTCAGCCATCCGATGGCGCCCGCGACGCCAGGACAGGCTCCTGCAGCCCCAGTTCCTGCCACCCCGGGACAAACTCCTGCAGTTCCCGTGCAGCCGCAAGGCGCACCGACGCAAGTTGCGCCCCCGAATCAGCCACCAACGGCCACTGCACCCACCGGTCCAGCGGCCTTTAGTTTCGATCCGGCAAACATCACCCAGGCCAAGGGTTCTACTTTTGCCGTAAACGTTTTGCTCTCTGGAGCCCAGAACGCGTTTTCCGTCCCCCTGCAGATCAGCTACGATCCGAAGATGCTGCAGGTCGTGAATGTTTCGAACGGAGGTTTCCTCTCGCATGATGGCCAAGCGGTAGCGCTGGTTCATCGCGACGATGACACCACAGGAACTTTGCAGATTACCGCGACACGGCCGCCCGGAGCCACCGGAATTTCCGGGCAGGGAACGGTCGTGACTTTGACTCTAGTGGCGAAGGCGCCCGGTCAGTCCACGCTAACCATTGCCCGGGGAGGCGTACGCGACCCCGGCATGCAAGCTGCCCCCGCCGCCGGAGCCGCAGTCACGGTGACGATCCAATAGTGTCGCCAAGACTCAATGGAGGACGGGCGTCCTCGCCCGTCTCCACGGACGCGGTGGAACAAGGTACACCTTATAGCCGGGAAGCGGCGTAAGAATTCAGCCCACGACGCAAGCTGTGAGCAGAAGTGAAAAACAGACAAGCCCCTGCGGGGCGAAAGAGCAGTTCTCACCTGCGCCGCACCGTCCCGCCGGCGCTAATGCTTCGAATATGCGGTTAACCGTTGCAAGAAAAAATCTCGTGCGCGTAAGAAAGATGCGTGGGTTCACGCTGATCGAGTTGATCGTGGCCACCGCGATACTGGTCATCCTCACCAGCCTGGCGATCCCGCTGGCGCGGGTTACCATCAAGCGCGACAAGGAACACCAATTACGCCGCGATCTGTGGGATCTGCGCGACGCCATCGATCGCTACAAGGACGCCGCCGACACTGGTAAATTCCAGACCAAAGTGGGCTCGGAAAACTACCCTCCCGATCTGGACACGCTGGTGAAGGGCGTGGATGTGGGCGGCAAGAAATTAAAGTTTCTGCGCAAGATTCCGATTGATCCCATGACCAACACCACCGAGTGGGGAATGCGCTCCATGCAGGACGAACCCGACTCCGACTCCTGGGGCGAGCAGAACGTTTTCGACGTGTATACCAAATCGCAGGACACGGGCCTCGACGGCACCAAGTACAAGGACTGGTAGATGGCAAGATCTCGCAAAAAGCGCATCCGTGGCTTCACCCTGATCGAGCTGATGATCGTCATCAGCGTCATCCTGATCCTCGTTTCGGTCGCCCTCCCGGCTTACAACCAATCCATCTGGCGGGCGCGTGAGTCCGTGCTCAAGCAGAACCTTTTCGCCATCCGCTCCGTCATCTCGCAATACACACTCGATAAACAGAAAGCTCCGCAGTCTCTGGAAGATCTGGTTACCGGCGGTTACTTCAAACAAATCCCCAACGACCCCATGACCGGCCGCAACGATACCTGGACCGTCGAAGAAGAAACCGACACCATCATGACCGCAGACCAGCAGGAACCCGGAATCTACGATGTCCACAGCGGCTCAACCGCGACCGGCAGCGACGGCACCGCCTACAACACCTGGTAACGTTGGTCGATGATTTCAGGCCACGCCCCGCTTTCCCTTTCCCTCCTCATGTCAGGAGTTGTCTCCTGCGGGACTCGGCTGCTCGATCGCAGCCCGACCCGTCGCTTGCCGTTCCGTGCCTCCTTCTCTTCGTAGCAAGACCAACAGCATGGCCGATAGGAACAAGGAAACCCCTGCAAAGACAAGCCCTCCGTGAGAGCTTCCGGTCTTCCTGCTGATGGCCCCTAGCGCGTACGGCCCCACAAATCCCCCAAGATTCCCGATGCAGTTGATCAAAGCGATCCCGGCGGCCGCTGAGAATCCCGTCAAGAATTCGCTGGGCAGTGACCAGAAAGGCCCCCAAAAACTGTAGATGCCTGATGCTACGAGACACCAGAGTGGGACAGAAAAGTAAACAGAACTTGCCGCGGTCGTACTCAACAGTACTAGCGCGATAGCTGCGACCATTAGCGGAACAGCACCGTGGTATCGCCGTTCCAGTCTCCGGTCCGAGCTTCGGCCAACCATAGTCATTACTGCCAGTGCCAAAAGATACGGAATCATCACCAGCACTCCAACCCTGGTATTCGAGGATCGGTTGGAAAGTCCTTTTATTAACTGAGGCATCCAGAAAGTCATCGTATAAACGCCCACCATAGCCGGGAAGTAAATAGCGGTCAAATGCCAGACCCGGCTGTGCGCCATGGTCTGAACCGCAGTGATTCGGCGCTTCGCCAGCTTTTGTTGTTCTTCGCGCGCCAGTTCGGCCGTGATCCAGTCTTTTTCCTCGGTGGTCAGGAATTTGGCTTCCGCTGGCCGGCCGGGCAGCAAGAAGTATGTGGAAATACCGCCCAGAATGGCTGGAGTGCCCTGCAGAATCAGCAACCACCTCCAGCTGCTGACTCCAAACCAATGGACGTAATCAAGAATGACACCCGATAGAGGAGCGCCAACTATGTTCGCCACGGCATTCGCGGTTAAGAACAAGGCAACGGTATGAGCCAAATCCCGCTGCCGAAACCAGTACGTCAAATAGAGCATGATTCCCGGAAAGTACCCGGCCTCAGCCACGCCCAGTAGAAACCGCAGCACATACAGGTGAAAGGATGTCTGCACAAAGCCGGTTAAAATTGCCACCAATCCCCAACTGATCAATATCCGTGCAATCCAGACGCGCGCCCCCATTTTGTGGAGCAGCAAGTTGCTGGGTATTTCGAAAATGAAATAGCCGAAGAAGAAAATCCCTGCGACGAATCCGTACTGTTGGCTCGTGATCGCCAGCTCCCGGTTCATGGTCAAAGCCGCGAACCCGATATTGTTTCGGTCCAGCACGGCGATCACGAAAAGAACGAACACGAACGGGATGATCCGAGTCCGAACGTTCTGAATCGTTCTGGCCTCGATCGCCGCCGTAGCCGTATCTATTGCCGTCGCCACAGTCGCCTCCAGATAGAGGGTGCCCCATCCTTTCGCGTTCTTTGCAAAAAGGTGGGAGGCAGCGCCGAAATGCCTTGAGGCCCCGTTGCCCCAGGTTCGCGTCCGTTCTGTGGACGCCAACCTGGGCTTCAATGTACCTCAACACAGAGGAAGTGAAACACTTTTCGTACCACGCGCTGCGGGAAATTGCGATCGTCGAAATCGACTAGGATAGTCTCCATGATTTTCGCAATGGAGTTTGTGGCCACATTCTGCACCGGGTTGTTTGCCGGTGCCGCGCTGTACATAAGCCTCGTGGAACACCCAGCGCGGATGGAATGCGGGACCACGCTGGCGGTAACCGAATTCGGTCCTAGTTATCGGCGAGCTACAGTGATGCAAGCGTCACTGGCGATCGTCGGTTTTCTCGCCGCCATGGTGAGTTTCGCATTCGCTTCCAACTACGCTTGGCTGTTAGGTGGGATCGGCATCGTTGCTGTGGTTCCATTCACCCTGATCGTCATTCTTCCTACCAACAAGAAGCTGCTCGATCCATCCTTGAACCGGAACTCAGAGGCCGCACGTCAGCTCCTGGTTCAGTGGGGAAGACTCCACGCCGTGCGCACGGTGCTGAGTCTGGCAGCGTTCGTGCTCTTCTTGTGGACACGGTGAGACCGAGTCATGGGGTTTTGGGATCACCTTCGAGCTGTCATCCTGGAGGAAGCGGAGTCCTTGGCAAAGCCAAGGACTCCCAACGAAAGATCGATGCATTCTGATGGGGCGCACTGCAAGCCCTAGCCGCCGACAGCCGAAACTGCCGCTTGGCGGTGTCATTGGCAATAGGCCGACGGATCATAATATTGTTTTTGGTGTTCACTGGGATTAAGAATTGGCGAGTACGTCCGTAACTACCGATCTGATGCCACACTGAAGTATCATCTTGCCAATTCATCCGCCGGAGAACCCTATGCAGCGAGTTGCTCTAAAAGGTTTGTGCATTGTTCTGTTGATCGAAGTTCTGCTGATCGGCGGCACGAGTTACGGGCAGTCGTTAGGCGATGCCGCGCGTGCAAATCGCAAGCAGAAAGCCGCCGCTCCTACGAAGGTCCTCACCGGTGATGACCTCGTCCCAATATCAACACCGGAAATAATTCAACTGATTCCCGGTTCAACTGCTACAGGACAAGGAACGCTGGTAGCGCCCGGGAGAGGAAAACATAGTTATCGGGTCATCCTGTTGGATGCAAGCCGCTTTGCGAATGGAGGCGCAATCAACATCACGATCACCGTAGGTGACGGGGAATCCGAGGGATCTTTTGATTTGTACCCACAGGGTCTTTCGCTACCTTCAGAGGGATTGCCCAACTCTCTAGCCAATGCTGTGAATATACGCAGCGCTTCTGGTGCCAAGATCACTTATCGTTTTGCCCATGGAACCGTGTTCCAATTCGGCGCCGAGGGTAGCTGGAATTCAAAGGCCGGAGCCACGAATACCTACACCTTTGTAGTCGATGTGGACAGCCCATCTACGCGATGACTGGCATGGTCGATCGCTTTTGATCCGCCTTTGCAGCCGGTTCTTAATCTGGACGACGCCGGCTCCTTACTCAATTTAACGGTCGATACCGATTGGGAAATCGCCATAACGCTCATTGACTTCTGCAGGAGGTTTTGAGTGCAATGACCTGGTTACGTAAATCATCTTTTGGCCCTGGGATTCTCTGCCCCTAGGCAAGTCTGATGACGAGTGCGTTTACGATCTTTCCTGTGCTCCGCTGCCGCCCGCGATATGCCGAGGATTTTTGCATATGTGGTGGCACGGTTTTCGAGGTTACGCCATGACCAAATATCGTGGGCTGAGCTGACCCGCGTGTTCTCAGCTTTCCACATGCGAAGGGCTGCCAGGTCCCTCGTGTAAACGGTCTGTCCGCGTGGATTCCGTAAGGCTCCAAAGCTTCGGGGTGAATCTTAATAGTCCCCCTCTCTAATGCACCGAATGTGTGATCTTGAAGATGACGCCCCCGCCATTGCCACCAAAAGAGGCCGTGCCGTACAGGTTTCCAGCTGCATCCAAGTGCAGGTCGCCTTCGGGAGTTGTCCCATGGAAGCCACTCGGGAGAAACTTATACAGAATTCTTTCCGTCCAACTACCATTCGTTCCCGGCGATAGCTCGAAGACCGTGCCGGCACCCTCGGGAAGGTAATAATTGTGGAGCCCGCCTTCTGCTGTCGTAGAGTAAAGGTTTCCAGCTGCATCGAAACTGAGGCTGGCGGTTGGCTCTCGCCCATCGCGATCTCCTTTGAAACTGTACAGCACCTTCTCCGTCCATTTGCCGTGGTTGCGCGTCAACTCAAAGACCGTTCCCCGATGGTAAGTGCCACCTCCTGATGTAGTGGCGTATAGGTTCCCGCCTTTGTCGAAGATCAGCCCAGCCAGTGGCCCAAGGCCAGTCTTGCCCTCGGGTTCGAAGATATGCAGTACCTTTTCGGTCCACTTGCTGTTGTTGGGTGTCAACTCGTAAACAAGACCGCAGCCATTGTGGTAACAACCTGAGCTCCCACCCTCGCTCGTGGTGCCGTACAAGTTTCGGGCACTGTCCAGGACCAGTCCGGTGGGGACCGCCCCGTTTCTGCCGTTAAAGTTGTGGATCACCCGTTCCGTCCAGCTGCTGCCATTGGGTATTAACTCGAACACCGCGCCGTTTTGGTAAGTCCCCCCCAACCAGGTAGTGCCGTAAAGATTTCCATTCGCGTCGAGAATTACTCCACTCGGTAAGTTCCCGTCCGTTTTATTACATTTGAATCTGTGGAGCGTCTTTTGAGACCATTTGCCGTTGTAGTGGATCAATTCGAAAACAGTCCCACAAAACGAGGTCCCCCCTCCTGCATGAGCTGTACCGTATAAGTTGCCGGAATTGTCCATCGCGAGGTCGCCCACCGGCCACTGTCCGTCATCCTGGTTGGTGAAACTGTACAGCACGCTCTCTTTCCATGTGCCACCGGTGGGTGTTAGCTCGAAGATCTCTCCATAACCGAGCTGGCCACCACCTTCTGTAGTTCCGTATAGGTTCCCGTCTGAGTCAAAGATCACACCCGAAGCCGATAGCATTCCGTTACTGCAGTTGTTGTGCATACAGAAGCTAAACAAGACATTGTACGAACTCCCGGCAAAGGCGGGAGATGCCGCAGCCAGGAATCCAAAAAACAAAACGAAAGCGATGGCTCTGTTGTTCGGCATAGTGCGTTAGATCGAGGTTGGGAACCCCGATCTTCCTCCTTTCAGAATTTGCTTCCGGCGGGAACAAATCGCATCATGGCTTTGCTCCGTGGGCGACCAGAGTAAAAAAACTTGAATTTCGCCGCAATCGCTGATCCCTACAAGTAATTTGCCACTCGGAACCTTACGGATCATATGTGAAACTAAACGGGAAGCACAAGTCCTTTCGGGAAACGGTGCGCAGTGTTTTGCTCACGCGCAGTTTTTATCGCATCCGGCTCTGCGTCAATACAGCGAAGCCTGTAGTCTTAAAGGCTTCGACCTCGCAGTATCTCAAATCTGGTCCAGTGGTCTGCAAACTGTCGGGCCTTAGCTGTCGATAAATCGCCATTTCACTCATTTAGGGTTCTTAGGGCTCTGGCCTGTTATGGACACCTATCGCTGAACAGTAGCGGAGAGGAAAGATTTTTTCCTCCCCTGCGGCCTCGCATGTTACGTTCGAGATTCAACTTACTACCAACTGCTAGTCGTCCAACCTGACGGCGTCACGGGAAACCTCAGCGCCGGGATCGGTACCGATAAAGCGAATTTCGTCCCCACCTTTCAGCAGGACCCCACTCTCATGTAGGTGCTCGCCCAAACTGTCGTTGATAGATGCGGTGGCGGTGCAGTCGGAGTTCACCGTGTATGTGCCGGTGTAGGTTGCTGCCAGCAGGGTTCCGTTTGCGCTGAAGGTGACAGAACCGGAGACATTACCGTTGCCATCGGCTGTCAGCAATCCAACTTCGGTGTCCTGCACGGGGTTGGCAGTGCCCACGCCAACCGTTCCTCCTCCTGAGACGCCATACGTTCCAACTACGCTGCGCAGGCTGCACCCGCGGCCGTCCGCATGTGCAGTTCCGATGGCCGCCCGATGGCCGCCCGATGGCCAAGAGGCGAGACACCGATCGCGGCTGCAAGCGCAAAAATCAGCAATGCAGGCAGCGCAAGTCTGAGTCCAGTTTTCATATGTATCTCCTCGTGTGTTTTAACCAAAAGTTTTCTTGACCCAGTAAAACGGCAGCCATTCTCCTCCAGCTCGTGCTGCGCGTCAATGCAATTTGACCAGCGCGAGTGTTTCCCTCGTGGTTTATTGTTGAAACATCGCCGGCACACTCACGATCCGGGCTTCCGAATGTAACGGCCGCCAGGAACAGCCACAGGGCTTGGCCCAGCCTGTCGGGCCAAATGAACCACGGCGGCCCTCGCCCCCATTCCCATCTTGGGAATCCGCACCAATTTCATTCACTATTTCCTTGACTTCACTTAAAGATATACATTAGTGTAGCTATATAACGTAACAATCAAGGAGCCTGTAAGTTGTCCCTCCCCTCCAGATCCACCTGCCAAGCAACTTTGTCCCCTTCAAGTCCCATACAACTCCTTTGTTCCCAAGATTTTACCCGCAACCCATTTCTTTTCATAGATCTTGCGGGTACCCCTCAACCTCGCCCCAATCGATTCATAGATTTAGGCGAAACACGCGATTTTTTTTCAGGAGTAGTTCATGCCCAAACCCTTACCACCCCATCCCAACGTTCGTAATTGCACTCACATCAAAGTCGCCGGACAGCGCTGCGGATCACCCGCCTTGCGCGGCGAGTTCTTCTGTTACTTCCACACCCGCGTGATCAAGGGCGTGCAACAGCGCGTCGACATGCAACTCCATTCCATGGCCCTGCTGGAAGATTGCGAGTCCATTCAGCTTTCGATCATGCACGTAGTCGATGGGCTGATCAAAGGCACGCTCGACCCAACCCGCGCCCGGCTAATCATTCAAGCCCTGCGCATAGCCGCGAGCAACGCCAAGAACGTCCGCTTCGACGACATCCACTACAAGTCCTACGAGCCGCCGATGGTGCGCGAAGTCCCCGACTACGCCCGCCAATACCTGATCGAACACCCCGAATTCGGCCCCCCAATAGAACCAAAGAAGGAACAAATCAACCCGACGCCGGAGCCAGAACCGCAGCCCACTCCAGACTCACGTAGCGCGAGCGTCCCCGCCCGCAAGGCCGCAAAACCCGTAGCCCAGCCAGAAGCCAAAGCCGCGCCACAACCGGCACAGGTAAATGCATCCCAGGAAAGTGTAAAGACAGAACCAGCCGCGAAGCGGCGAAAGAACGCAGCCCACGGCGCAAGCCGTGGGACAAATCCCGTAAACAATCCAGCTCCGAAGGAGCGAAAGACCCCCCGCGATGCGGACAACGATCCCAACATCGAGGATTCGAAAGAATACGAACTGATCAAAAAAGCGGAAGCCGCGATCCCGGGCGCAATGGCAGGAAACTGGCGCGACCTCCGCACCGTCTTCGACTTCGCCGGAATCAGCGAGCCCAACAAAGAAGCCCCCCGGTAACTCGGGAGCATGACCGGCAAAGCAGACCGGATTTGAAGACTTGTCTTCGAAGCACTAACATCTAGTCATGCCGGTTGAAACAGAAATTACTGCCTCCACCTACACGCCGATCCACGCCCCGCGAGGCAACAGCATTTCCTGCAAGAGCTGGCAGCAGGAAGCCGCCATGCGCATGCTGATGAACAACCTCGACGAAGAAGTCGCCGAGCGTCCACGCGATTTGGTCGTGTACGGCGGAACCGGCCGGGCAGCCCGCAGCTGGGAGGCCTATCACGCCATCGTCGCGTCGTTGCGAAGCCTTGAGAACGACGAGACTCTGTTAGTGCAATCGGGCAAGCCCGTCGGCGTCTTCAAGACGCACGAGTACGCGCCCCGAGTGCTGATCGCGAATTCGAACCTGGTCGGGCACTGGTCCAACTGGGAGAAGTTCAACGAACTGGAGCGCGCCGGCCTCATGATGTACGGCCAGATGACCGCCGGTTCCTGGATCTACATCGGCTCGCAGGGAATTGTGCAAGGAACATTCGAAACATTCTCCGCCGCCGGAGAAAAGCATTTCGCCGGAGACCTTGCCGGCAAGCTGATCGTAAGCGGCGGCATGGGCGGCATGGGCGGCGCTCAACCGTTAGCAGCCACGATGACGGGCGCGGCATTCCTCGGCATCGACGTCGATCCCGAGCGCATCAAGAAGCGCCTCAAGACCGGCTACTGCGACTTCATGGTCACGGCGCTCGATGAGGCGCTCCGAATCCTGAAGAACGCAGTGCGCAAGAAAGAGAATGTATCGGTCGGCCTGGTAGGGAACTGCGCGGACGTGATTCCGGAGCTAGCCGAGCGGGGCGTAGTACCCGACATCCTGACCGATCAGACATCGGCACACGATCCGTTGAACGGCTATGTGCCGAACGGGATGACTCTGGAAGCAGCACTGGAATTGCGCCAGCGCGACCCGAAGAGTTATCAGGAGAATTCGCTGGACGCGATGGCCCGGCACGTCGAAGGCATGTTGTGCCTGCAGAAGATGGGTGCAGTCACTTTCGACTACGGAAACAACATTCGGACTTTCGCATTCCAGCGAGGAGTGAAAAACGCCTACGACTTTCCGGGATTCGTGCCCGCGTATATCAGGCCGCTCTTCTGCGAAGGCCGCGGACCATTTCGTTGGGTAGCGCTGTCGGGCGAGCCGTCCGATATTCACGTCACCGATGATTTGGTGCTGGAGCTGTTCCCGGAGAACCGAATTCTGCGGCGCTGGATTGATCTGGCCCGCAAGCGCATCAAGTTTCAGGGACTACCGGCGAGAATCTGCTGGCTCGGATACGGCGAGCGCGCCCAGTTCGGCCTGGCGATGAATGATCTGGTAAAGAAGGGCAAGATCAAAGCGCCAATCGTGATCGGCCGCGATCATCTGGATTGTGGCTCGGTCGCATCTCCATTCCGCGAGACCGAAAGCATGAAAGATGGCAGCGACGCCGTAGCCGATTGGCCGCTGCTCAATGCATTGTTGAACACGGCCGCTGGAGCTTCCTGGGTTTCGATTCACAACGGTGGTGGCGTGGGCATCGGCTACTCGCTCCACGCCGGCCAGGTAACCGTGGCCGACGGCACCGAAATGATGGCCAAACGAATCGAGCGCGTGCTGACAACGGATCCGGGCATGGGAGTCATCCGTCACGTAGACGCGGGATACAACGAAGCAAAAGAATTTGCTATGAAGACCGGTGTGAAAGTGCCAATGAAAAGTTAGGCGCGTGACATGGGCGAAGCTCGGCCGGAACTAGTCTAAACAGCAGGCTTGCAACTGTTAAACTAATAGGTTGAGCCCATCCAGAAAATTGCGCCAGCCGCCAACTCTGCTGCTGATCAATATTGGCCAGCTTCTGACACTGAAGTCGTCTTCGGACAGGCCCGGTCCTCGGCGTGGGCGAGATCTTAAGGAACTAGGCATCCTCGAAGACGCCGCCGTCCTTTGCTTAGGAGGAAAGATCGTTTCCGTCGGCAAGAGCAAAGACGCTCGCCGTGACTCCTGGCTCAAGAAGAATCGCAAGACGGTCATCGAGATCGATTGCGAACGGCAAGTTGTGCTTCCTGGGTTCGTCGATTCGCATACCCACCCGGCATTTGTTGCGCCGCGGCTGGTAGATTTCGAGAAGCGCATTTCGGGCGCCACGTACGAGGAAATTGCTGACGCGGGCGGCGGCATCCGGTCGAGCGTGGACGGAGTGCGCAAGGCAACTAAAACTCATCTGGCAGAGAATGTGTTCCAGATGTTGCGCGAAGTTTCTGAACAAGGCACAACGACGGTCGAGGCCAAGTCGGGCTACGGTCTGACTCTGGAATCAGAATTGAAGTCACTGGATGCTATTGCGACGGCTGCCGCCCGCTGGTCGGGCACCGTCGTCGCAACGTTGCTTGGTGCTCATGTCCTGCCCAAAGAATTTCAAGATCGCTCGCGGGAGTACATCGAACTGGTTTGCGAGAAAATGATTCCTCGGGTGGCAAAACGAAAGCTCGCCCAGTTTGTAGACGTCTTCACCGAGCGCGGAGCATTCAGCGCCGAGGATACCGCGAAAATCTTTGAGGCTGCGGAGAAGCACGGTTTAGGCACGCGGGCTCACGTCTGCCAATTGAGCCAGACTCCGTTGCAGCCGCTGATGCGCCACCATCCAGCCTCGTTTGACCACATGGATCACGCCAGCAACGAGGATATTCGAGAACTGGCGCAACGGGACACGATTGCGACGCTGATGCCGGGAGCGAATTACTTTCTTGGGCTGGAGAAGTTTCCCCCCGCCCGAAAATTGATCGACGCTGGCGTGCCGGTGGCTTTGGCTACGGATTACAACCCCGGTTCATCACCGACGCTCAGCATGCCGTTCGTACTATCGCTGGCCTGCACGCACATGAAGATGTCACCGGCTGAGGCAATTTCCGCTGCGACTATCAACGGCGCTTGGGCTCTGCGGCTCGCCGCGACCAAAGGCTCAATTGAGCCGGGGAAGGACGCGGACCTGGCAGTTTTTGAGGCGGACGATTATCGCGAAATCCCTTATTGGTTCGCCTCCAATCGCTGCGCCTTCACCGTTTTGAACGGGACGCTGATCGCCTCGTCCGGATCCGCGATTCTGGAGTGAACTTCAAGTGCTGAATTTGCGTATAAACATTTAGGTTGAACAATCTTCTGATTTCATTGAGCGAAAACCAATACTGAGGAGAAAAATGAAACGAGTGTTCTTACTGCCTGGCCTTCTTCTGTTTGTGGCTTCCGTTTGCACGGCGCAACGTTTGCCGGAACTTGCCGTTCCGGACAACTACAAGCTCACCTTCGCCCCCGACTTCACCAAGAACAATTTCACCGGCGAAGAAACCATCCTGGTTCGCATGTTAAAGCCTACCTCAGAGATCGTGCTCAACGCCGCGGAAATTGATTTTGAAGCCGTGACTATTACCAGCGGGAGCACAACCCAGAAAGCCAAAGTCACGGTCGACAAAGAAAAGGAAATGGCGACCCTGACGGTGGGCAACACGATTCAGCCCGGGCCAGCGACCATTCAGATCCGCTACACCGGGATCCTGAACAACGAACTGCGCGGCTTTTATCTCGGCAAGGATAACGATGGCCGTAAGTACGCGGCCACACAGCTCGAAGCCACAGACGCGAGACGAGCGTTTCCTTCTTTCGACGAACCGGCTTACAAAGCGACGTTTGACGTGGTCGTGACTGCAGACCAGGGAATGACCGTAATCTCAAATACCAAAGTAGTCTCTGACACGCCGGGGCCCGGGGACGGCAAACACACCGTGCGCTTTGCAACCACGCCGAAGATGTCATCCTATCTGGTCGCAATGGTCGTGGGGAACTTCGAATACATAGAAGGTTCGGCCGACGGTATCCCGATTCGCGTGTACACCAGTCCAGGCAAAAAGGAATTGGGCACATTCGCCCTCGATGCGGCCGAGAACATCATGCGGTATTACAACCACTATTTCGGTATCAAGTATCCATATGGAAAGCTCGATCTGGTTGGGCTCGCCGACTTCTCGGCCGGCGCCATGGAGAACACAGGCTGCATCACCTTCCGCGACATTCTTCTGTTAGTCGATGACAAGCATGTTGGGTTAACCCTGAAAAAGGATGTGGCCTCTGTCATCGCTCATGAAATGGCGCATCAATGGTTCGGAGATCTGGTCACCATGCAGTGGTGGGACGATATCTGGCTGAACGAAGGCTTCGCCACCTGGATGTCAAGCAAGCCCTTGGAAGCGTGGAAGCCGGAGTGGAATATGGATCTCGAAGACGTCAGGGAATCGGGTCAGGCCTTGAATGCGGATTCTCTGATCAACACTCACCCAATCCATCAGAAAGCGAACACTCCGGCGGAGATCCTGGAGCTGGCGGACGATATCTCTTACGGAAAAACGGCTGCCGTGCTGCGCATGCTGGAAAACTATCTTGGGCCAGAAGTTTTCCGCGCCGGCGTGAACGCCTACTTGAAACAACATGCCTACGGAAATGCCACAGCGTCCGATTTCTGGAGCGCGCAGGCGCAAGTTTCCAAAAAGCCGGTTGATCAAATCATGCCCACTTGGGTGGAACAACCAGGCGCCCCGCTCGTCAGTGTGAAGAACCAGTGCTCGGGAAATTCCGCAAGCGGCCACTTGGCACAGCAGCGTTATTTCTATGACCGTAGCCTCTTCAATGCCGGCCGCAAGGAAGTGTGGGAGATTCCGGTTTGCCTGAAAGATGGCAAAGCAGGGAGCACCGAGAAATGTGAACTGTTAACCCGAAAGGAACAGGTCGCTAATCTTTCCGGATGCGCGCCATGGATCTTCGCCAACGCGGGCGCGAAGGGATTCTACCGGTCGGGCTACGAGACGGACGCGGTGCGCTCAATGGCGAAGGATGTGGAAACCGCGTTCACGCCAGCGGAGCGGATCATGTTGCTTTCAGATATCTGGGCTTCGGTCCGAGTGAATCGCGAGCCCATCGGCGACTATCTGGCTGTGGCTCAGGGCTTGCAGTCCGATCGTACCGGCGCGGTATTGACTGAGTTGGTCCGGCAGTTGGATTTCATCGGAGAACATTTGGTGAACGACGCAGATCGCGAGTCGTATGATCTCTGGGTTCGTCAACTCCTGACGCCGGCCGCGAAAGACGTAGGATGGGCGCCAAAGCCGGGCGAGGCCTCTGACCAGAGCAGCGTTCGCGCGCAACTTATGCATGCGTTGGGCTATACCGCGCGTGATCCTGAAGTGGAAGCGGTGGCACGCAAGCTGACCGAGCAGGCAATGCAGGATCCATCTTCCGTGGATCACGAACTGTTGTCGGTGGCGTTGTCCATCGCCGCCCGCGATGGTGATGCAACCTTGTACGACCAAGTCGTGGCTAGACTGAAAACTGCCAAGACGCCCGAAGAACAATACGTTTACCAGGCTATACTCACTCGCTTCAGCGATCCTAAACTGCTGGAGAGGACTCTCGAGTACGCAATTTCGCCCAATGTGCGCTC